>Ga0123353_10001321_pt1 | contig 30389 bp, 20 predicted proteins | sample TergutLab28metaG_3_FD_92763 | JGI IMG/M metagenome (GOLD analysis project Ga0123353, IMG submission 92763) | Labiotermes labralis P3 segment gut microbial communities from Petit-Saut dam, French Guiana - Lab288 P3 | ecosystem: Host-associated > Arthropoda: Insects > Digestive system > Gut ...
CGGCATAAAAACCTCCGTGTAAGAGAAAAAAACGGTGAAGTATCAACGTTAGTACGTCGAAAAAACCGTTACGTAGAGAAAAATCCACAAATTTTAGCAAAAAAAACTTGCAGATACCCTGGGAAATCCGCGAGGCAACTTATTGGCGAGCCGCAAATCCTGAACTTGGCAAGCGTCAAATTCTTGGCGGAGAACATGGAAGACAGTTACATATTCTCTTTGCAGATGGAACCGTCAAGATTTATTGGGACTGGAAGTTGCCCATTTCAGAAATCGAAACGATGAGTCGGGTTCGGGAATAGTCTCGCTTACGCTTCGGGCTCTGTTAGAGTCTCATCACGGCACGAGCCATCAGATGCGCGGCGGAGTGGCGGAGAATATCGAGGTCGGTATTGTTTCGCAAGACATCCGACAGTACAATAGGACGCAAATTGCAACCTTCCTACCAGCGTGAGGTTTGTCATGTCAATGCGTTATGCCCAATCGGAAGCACTTCTGCGGGATGCGGTCGAACTCTTTCCGACCGGAACGCAAACGGCAATGAAAAGTGCCGCCTCTTTTCCTGCCGGCATTTCGCCCCTCTTCGTTCAAAAAGCCAGAGGCTCCCGGCTTTGGGATGTCGATGGAAATGAGTACGTCGATTTCGTCGGTGCTCTCGGTCCCATTTCACTCGGTTACAACGATCCCGATGTTATCGCCGCCGTTCGGGAACAACTGGGCATCGGCTCGCTCTTTTCACTTTCTCATCCGATTGAACTGGAAGTTGCCAAACTTCTCCAAGAAATGATTCCCTGTTGCGAGATGGTGCGTTTCGGCAAAAACGGCTCCGATATGACCACCACGGCAATTCGATTGGCGCGTGCAATGACTGGTCGGGATCATATCGCCCTTTGCGGTTATCATGGCTGGCATGATTGGTCGATTGCACAGACACCGCAACATGTGGGCGTTCCCCAAGCAGTCAAGGAACTTTCGCATTCGTTCAAGTACAACGATTTTGATTCGTTGGATTCGATTTTTCGCGCCTATCCGAATCAAATTGCGGCAGTCATCATGGAACCGATGCGTGTGGAACCGCCGCAAGACGGATTTCTCGAAAGTGTTCGTGAACTGTGTACGAAAAACGGCACGACACTGATTTTCGACGAGATCGTTACCGGCTTTCGGTTAGCAAACGGTGGAGCGCAGGAACTATTCGGCGTAACCCCGGACTTGGCGGTGTTTGCCAAGGGCATGTCCAATGGGTTTCCGCTTTCTGCTCTGGTAGGACGAGGAGAAGTGATGAAAGCATTGGCAAAAGTTCATGCTTCGTTGACTTATGGCGGCGAAACACTTTCCCTTGCGGCTGCCAAAGCGACGCTTGAAAAATACCGCCGGGAACCGGTGATTGCTACGATCAAGTCCCTCGGCAAACGGCTGCTTGCCGGTATTGTACCGTTGATTCAAAACACTGGACTGGACGAGGTGTTTTTGGTCGGCGGCGATTCGTCGTTGCCGTTTATGCTACCGCGTGGGGGTCTTGGTTTTGGCGAACCAGAAATCCGAACGTTTTTTCTCCAAGAAATGTTTGCAAGAGGTTTTCTCGTCTTGGGAGCCCATGCGATTTCTTATGCGCATACCGAAGAGGACATCGACCGACTGCTTGCCGCTTACGCAGAAGTATTACCGAATCTTGCAACGGCGATTCAGGAAAACACGCTTCTTTCGCTCTTGAAGGCGACCCCACCGAAACACTCGACAACGAGTTGGCGGTAATGCAGTGTCTGCGAATTGAAAATTATACATGCAACGCCGCAATCTCACGATTGCGGCTCTGTTAATTCATGGTAAAATTGATCCCCATGGAATCCACTTTCTCCGAACCCCACTTACTGACAAAGCAAACGTTTCGACCGATGCCGTTCATCATGGTAGCGTCCGTCTGGGCGATTGCATTGGTCGTCATCGTATCCGATATTTTTGGTGAATTTTTTCCGATTCTCATCTCGTTGATTCTCGCAGTAGCATTTACCCTGTGTTTTGTTTTGTACAGGGGCTCACAATACCGCATTTTCACAGATAGAATCGAACACTCGCATGGAAACAGTTTTTGCTGGGTGCCGTGGCAAAAAATGTCCTTCGGCAAATGGCAAACGTTTGCATTCAGCGAGTTGGATTCAATAGAGTGGGATGTTCGCGGGAGTAGCGACGACGGTCCTTCCGATACGACATTCATTAGATTTCATTTTGCGTTTCGCACATTGATACCTCGTCAGGAATTGGACTTATCTTGTCAGTTTACCGAAGCATGCCGGACAGTTGAGCGAGACGTGATTGCCCCTAAAATTTCTCGTGCTCTCGAAGAGGGGGAAGTCGTAACGTTCAAGTGTCCCGGTAGATTGGGGTCGCATGAAATCCAAATTGACCACGAAAAAATTCAAGTTTGGAATCAAGACAGGCTGGCGTATGATGAAACGATTTTATGGGACAAAATAGCCACGATTCGTTTCTCCAAGGGAAAAGAAACGGGAAGTGGTAACTTTTTAGCACAGAGTCGCATTTACCTCGAAGACCCGTCGGGCGAGACCATTGAATTTGATATGCCGAGTCATAATCCGCATGCCTTGTGGGCAGTGATAGTGGAGAGATGTACATTGCCGACGTTGCAAGTGCTGGAGTTTCCCAAAAAAGAGAAATTCGATTTTTGGAAATCGTCTTCGACAAGTCGATGTTCCATGGCGAAGTCGTAATAGAATCCATTACAGGCGGTAGGACCGAAGGCAAGTTGGACGTTCGGATAGCCGGTACTCCGCGATGAACCGGAAGGCTAATGCCCGTCCGCTCCCTTTTTACCGGACACACGTCTCCCACGCTTGCGCATAACCCGCACAGCCCGATTTTTTGACATTTTTGTCATTCTAGGATAAACCGAAACGACCCTACAAAAAAGGCATTCGGCAAAGACCGGGCAATCCCTCTGACGATACCGGGGAAAGGAGATAGAAGGTAGAGGTTAGGAGTTAGAAGAAAAAATCATTCTAACTTCTAACTCCTATATTCTAACTTCTTACAATAACACGGAAGTTATTACACTCACAAGCAAAGGATTGCATCCATGACAGGTCTCTACGTACGGTCAAACGTCCAGGCTCTCACTTCGCAGAATTACCTCAATCGGAATCTTGCCGATCTTGGTAACATCATGACCCGGCTCAGCACCGGTTTGCGAATCAACTCCGGTAAAGACGATCCCGCCGGACTCATTGCCAGCGAGTTGATCAAAGCCGATATGACCGCCACCACCAAGGCGATCACCAATACGCAGCGTGCCAACAGCATGGTGGCGATTGCCGATTCCGCGCTGGGGCAGATCAGTAATCTCCTCAATGATATTCGGGGACTCGTTAACGAATCAGCGAATACCGGCACGATGACGTATGAGCAAATCTATGCCAATCAACTCCAAGTCAACGCCGCCATTGACTCTATCGACCGGATCGCCAAAACGACGAACTACCTGGGCAAAAACCTCCTTGATGGTTCACTCGACTTCCAAACCAAAGGACTGGATCGCACTGCTGTTAAAAACCTCAGCATCCATCAGGCGAACTTCGGAACGGCGGCGGAAGTCAATATAGGGATCAATGTCATGCAGGATTCAAGTGCCGCCCAACTTGTCTATGACAAAGCGGGAGTCAGTCAGGACACCGTCATTGAAATTGCCGGTAACAATGGATCGAACCTGATTCAGATTGCTGGCGGCTCCTCCGTTGTGGAAATTGCTGCCGCGATCAACCTTTCGTCGGATGCCACCGGCGTTCGGGCGGTCGTCGGAAAGGATGCCACTGCCGGGCAAATCTTTTTGACCAGCGCCGGACTCGACAATGACATCAACCTGACCGCCTTGATGACCGGTGCGGCGGCGGGCAACTACACTATTAAATTTTCTGCCAGCGATACCGGCGAGACAACGTACACGATTACCGAACCCCAAAATGGCAGACCGGGCATCATCGACTTCAAGTTGAAGATGCAAGCCGCCTCTTCGCCATTCGTCGAGAAGTTCGATGAATCCTTCAACGGGATTTACACTTACGATATTTCTGGAGACAGAACGGCGAATGGGTTTGACATCGTTGTACAATCGACCAATGGAACGCAGATCAGACACATCGAGTACGTCCAGAGTGCGGGTCCCAACCCCAGTGTGCCGGGCGGCGTGGCAGCAACGTTCAACAAGGCGACCGGCAAACTGCAAATCTTGTACGATGCCAGCGGCAACCTTACTGAAGATGCATTGAAGCGGGCAATTAACTCCATCGACGAACTGGAATATCTGGGAATTTACGAAGATGGTGTTAAATTTCCCAGTGTTAACATTTCTGACGAAATCGGCGGGGCAGGCATGTCGGGTGTGTTCATTAATCATACCGATCCAGTACTCAATACCCCACCAACTACAATTACATTTGCTAACAGTGGGACGGGGCGTGCTGTTTCGGTGGAAACGTCTGTTGCGGGAACAATTACCGTGACTAAAGGCTCGGATGCAACGTATGATGATGTTCTTGCCGCACTCAATGCATCTGGATCGTGGGCTGTAACAGCTACAGGTATCCGTCCAGCACCGAACAGTTTCAAACTCGTCGATGAAGGCGGTATCCCAATAAAAGGTACGGGTGTTGCCGCAACAGGGAGTGCGACATTGAGTAGCACCGTCGTCGATTCAAAATCCAATGAGGTGGGGACAATCGAATTTGAAGACAACGCGTCCAATCCCGGTAATTTTACTCTACAATTCACGCACGTTGATTGGAATGATTTCCTCGACAATTTAACCGGAGCTTCGCCTATCGTCTTTACTAGCACTCTCGGGGCGGGAAACGCAGTGGAGATTACCCTTACAAATGCAGAAATTACTATTGATGTCGGAGAAGATGCGACATACGATGATGTTCTCAATGCCCTCAAAAACACGCCGGCTTGGACCACAACAGGTTATATAGGCGATCCCATACCACCTGCTCTCGGCTTGACGTGGGTTGGTACACTCAATCCGGTGACAACAACAGTTTACGGCGATCTCGATTTAGGTGGTGGCGATGCAACCGGTGCTGTAACAGCCGAAGTGGCAGTTTCTCCGGCGAGTGCGGCACTCCAAACTTGGCTTGCCGCAAACGGCACCGGCACGAAAGCGGCGATTGACATGCGGGCAAACAACGCTCTGAATATCACCGCAGCAGTACCCGGCACGAAGTTTGAAAACACCGACATCGTGTACGTGAAAGCCGAAGGGGCAGTCTTTTCCGAAGCGTTCCGACTCGGTTATCAAAACGTCTATGCGTCCACGGACAGTGCGGCTCTGGAAGGGTACACGATCAAGTTCGGAAGTCAAAGTACGCCTGGAGTAGCATTGACGAATGATACGGCTAACAAAGTGTTAACCGTTGACATAGGAACGGGTGTCGATATAGACGCAGTCCTGTTAGCCATTAAAGGACTCGGAGGAGATTGGTCAAACTTTACATTCCTTGATGCCACGCAAGCCGATGTTTCTGGAAGCCAGAGTGCAACTTCGCTGGTCGGCAAGTCGCTCACTCTCGGCAAAGTCCAAATGGACTACCGGGACATTCCAACACAGGCTGCCGCGACGATTACACTCAACGACGGTGAAGTCAAAATGCGGATCGTTGCCGATGCCATCGGTACATGTTACAACGACGTGGCGATTCAATTCGAGCAGGACAACTCCTTCAAGCCCGGCGATGTTTCGGTTGTCTATGATGAGGCGCGGAAGATTTTGCACATTCGAGGTCAAATCGACGGTCCCGAAGCCGCCACCTACGGAGCACTCAAAGCCGCCATTGAAAAAGCCTCGCCGTTCCATGTGGATATTACTACGATCAGCGATAATAAAGCCTATCCGCTCAGCAATCAACTGCACAGCGGATTGTCCACCGCCGGTTCCGGCATCACAGGTTTGACCGAAAATAAGCCGGGGAATAGTGCCGTGATTCGGACCGGACAATATGTTGGTGATGTCGGTGGAAATAATCAAACGCTCTACATTACCGTTTCAGGGGATGCCACTGCCAATGATGTGGTCGATGCGTTCCGAACTGCAAAAGGACCTTCCGCACAGATCGCCGCCAATTTCATTGTTTCCAATGCCCTCGACAACGACGGCACCGGAGCGATTTTTAGTAGCGTCTTTGATCGGGATGTCAACGTTCGGGTCTTTTCCGGCGCGCTAACTGGCGGAAACACCGGATTGCTCACCGATGTGACCGCCAAAGAATTGGTTGAGTTCATTAACAACGATGCCGTGTTGAGCAAGTTGTTCCGTGCCGATGTTGCACGCGGGCAGGTCGGCAATGGGTTTTTGACGCTCTTCGATGAAGCCGCCTATTACGGCAGTACTATCGACGACAATGCGTTGCAATTCCTCGGTCCGAAGGGTTCGCCGGACGTTCTGTTCGTGATTGATGGTCCCAATTCGCCACTGGGGATTTCCTTTGCGGACAACTATGGTTCCGGCTGCATCGCCGATAACCGACCGGTGGCGAGTCTCAATGCGAAGAATGCTAATGCCGCGTTTTCGGTACAAGCACTCCTCGGAGGTTCGGAGTATGACGATATGGTCGTCCGCATGATTCGGCTTGATAACAACCACGAAGTAACGGACAGTTACGCCCAGTACAAAGCCGGTCCGTCCAATGCGATGGCGTATTGCAGTATCAACGGCGAGTTCGACGGAACAACGGGGGAACTAGGAAAGTTCATCGTCTATGCGAACAATGGCGGCGATCAGTTCAACGACGTGAATATCGTTGCCCGATTGAATGAACACCAAACGGAGCCGGCAACTGCGTACTACGATGCTGTTACCAAGCAGTTGATCATCACGGTCAACAGTGCAGACGTGCAACTCACCGAAGCGGTTGCGGCGATCAACAATGAGGGAACGTTCCGTGCCGAATACGATTTCAGTTTTAACACCGATCCGACGGATGGCTCGATGAGCACCAGTCCCGGATTGGCAACGTTTGACAAACTGTTGAGTCTGACGGGAACCAAGGAAACCACCATCGGCAACACCGGCAACACCGGCGGACACAAAGGCGGGGTGCTGGAAGTGTACGTCGGCGGTAAGGCGGAAGAAATCACCGCCAATGCGGTCATCAGTACAATCAATGGTAGCCCGACCACCAAGAGCCTTTTCAATGCTACACCGATAGGCGGAACCGACGCGGGAATCGGTGTTATCGATTTCCGTGCCGACAATGTTCGGCAGGTGCTCGGTTCGGACGGCAAGTTGCGCAACGAAGTCAATATGGTAACGGGTATTCTCGGTAGCGATGAAAACGCGGCCAGTTACATGATCATCCATCTTGCGACCGATAAGAATGGCAATTCAATCACCACGGCACAAGACCTCGTAAAGTTTTTCGATATGCTTACGCCGGAGCAGACTCGCGGCATCAGCGTCAGCGTGGTTCGACCGCCAGGAGTGGACAACCTCGACCGAATCTGGACCGTCGATAGTTGCGGGAATCTTATCGAAACGCAACTTTGCGATATGCCCTATGGTCTCGGGATTTTGCAACCGACGTATGAAGTCGATGACTGCTACAACTACACGTACTTTCCGATTGAGTTCTTCTCCTACGGACAAGACATCCGACCGGGCAACTCCTACGGCAGCGTGATTGCACAAGGAGGTATTGATGCGTCGCTGGATATTCGCTCGAAAGTACAAGGACCCGACTTCAATGGTGTCGGATTCAAATATGTCAAACTGAGCGATCCGATGGCACAGATGTTCGCCGAGTATGACGGATACAACAAGATGATTACCGTCTTCATTCACGAAGGCACCACGGCTTCGCAGGTGAAGGGTGTCATCGAATCGAGTGAGCAGACGCGAAACATCTTTGAGGTAACGTTACCGGGCAACGGTTCGGGTGTGGTGTCATTGCAGGACGATTATCTTCTGTTGAAGGGGGGACTTTTTGACGCGGGTTATCGGGGCGGGGCGGCAATGCTTGGTGCCGCCGATGCGGATGCCAACAAACTCACGCTGGAATCTATCGCCGAAGGTTCGCGGCAGTATGTTTCGGTGCGTTGGCTTGATGGCGGTCTTTTCAATGTAAAAGATGCAAACGGCAACACAGTAGACACCGCACACGGTACGGATATGGTTGCCACGATCAATGGAATGAGGGCGAAAGCAGATGGTCGATCTCTTTCGTTGGACTCGGCAATGTTAAAACTGGGGATCATTCTGGACGGAAAGGTGACAACCGGCGACCAAGTCAACTTTACGATTACCGGCGGCGGTGCCGTGATCCAGATGGGCGCGGATGTGGTCTCGAATCAGCAGATTCGCTTTGGTATTCAGAGTATCAGTTCGGCGCACCTCGGTGGAGCGTCGGGAAGACTGTACCAGTTGCGTGAGGGTGGGGCAGCCGACTTGATGACTTCGGATGCGAGCCGAAAGTTGGCAGACCGCATCGTGAATGAAGCGATTATGTATGTGGCACAAACACGGGGACGCATTGGAGCGATCCAACGGAACACTTTGGAACCGCAGATTAACGCTCTTCAAGACTCGCTGGTGGCGATGTCAGCGGCTGAGGCACAGATTTCCAATGCCGACTTTGCGGAAGAGAGTTCCCGACTGACGCGGGCACAGATTTTGGTACAGGCAGGCACGCGAACGCTGTCGATAGCGAATCAGTTCCCGCAGTACGCCGCCGCACTGCTCGGAGGGTAACATTTACCGGTACTCCACTATTTAGCCGGTACTCCGGTTCCGAAAGCCGGAGTATCGGTTAAATGCGTAGTCCCGCTTGCCATTTTCCCGCCTTGTGATACAATGCTCTCCGAACAGACAGTGGAAAAAAGAAGAAAATCAGAACCCGACGCGTAAGCAAGGCAAGAAAACGTCCATGACGCTACTCACAAAGGAAGAAAAGACAGAACTGATTGGAAAATACAAACGTTCCGAAGCGGACACAGGTTCCTCGGAAGTCCAAATTGCCATCCTGACCAAGAAAATCAACCTCTTGACGGAACATCTCAAAGTCAACAAGTACGACCATTCCAGTCGACGCGGACTCATGATGATGGTCAGCCGACGAAGAAGATTGCTCGACTATCTCAAAGACAGAGAACCGCAACGGTACGTCGATGTCATTCAGGCGTTGGGAATCAGGAAGTAAAGAAGTTAGGAGATAGAAGTTAGGAGTTAGAATGATTGATGGCTACGCCATCGATTCCTTTGACTCCTACGTTCTAACTCCCGACTTCTGATGTGCCGCACGGTGTGCGGTGGCTAAACTTCTATCTTCCACATTCTAACTCCTAACTTCTATCCCCTAACTCCTTAACAACATTATGCCTAAAATCAGGGTCGAAAAAAAAATTGGTGCCGGTATCCTTTGGATGGAAACCGGCGAACTCGCAAAACAAGCCGCAGGAAGCGTTCTCATAGGTTATGACGACACCGTCGTTCTCTGCGCCGCCACCACTGGTTCCAGCCGTGCTGGAACCGACTTTTTCCCGCTCACATGCGACTATCGGGAGCGGGCTGCCGCTGCTGGAAAGTTCCCCGGCGGTTTCCTCAAAAGGGAAAGCAAACCCTCACTCAAGGAAGTCCTCACTTCCCGACTCATCGACCGACCGATGAGACCCCTTTTTCCCAAAGGGTTTTTCAACGAAGTCCAAGTCCAGTCGATTGTACTTTCATCGGATAAGCAAAACGACCCCGACGTGTTGGCGATGAACGGTTCCGCAACGGCGGTGTCGATTTCCTCGCTCCCGTTCAATGGTCCGCTTGCGTCCATTCGGCTCGGGTTTGTGAACGACAAGTTCATCCCCTTTCCGACCAACGAACAACTCGAAGAGAGCGAACTCGATCTCATCGTCTCCGGCAACCATGACAATATCCTGATGATCGAAGGTTTTTCCCGCGAACTGCCGGAAGACCTGATGCTCGAAGCCCTCGAAAAGGCACACGGGTACATTCGGGAAATCATTGACCTGCAACTCGAATTGATCAACCAGGTCAATCCGGTGCGGTTGGAATTTGCCGCTCCCGCCTACGAAAAACTGTACGAGGCGTTGAAGGAAAAATACTACGACCGATTCTGGGAGGCAAAGCGGACGGTTGGAAAAATGGACCGTGCCGATGCGTGTTCCGCACTGAAAGATACTGCTCGAAATGAGTTCTTTCCCGCTACCACCGGGGGACTTGCGTCCCCCGCTCATGACGATGCTCATGCGGCGTTTGATCCGCCTGCCTGCGAAGTGCCGTGGACTGCCGATCTGTTCGATATTGCGTGGCATGAACTCGAAGAGCGAATTGTGCGAGACCAGATTCTCTCTGGCACCCGACCGGATGGTCGCGGAACGAAGGACATTCGGGCAATCGAATGTCGTACCGGTGTTTTACCGAGAGTTCACGGTTCGGCACTCTTCCAACGGGGCGAAACGCAAGCATTGATTACCGTAACACTGGGCACGGCACGGGACGAACAGCGGGTCGATGGTCTTTTCGACGAGTACACCAAAAAATTCATGCTTGACTACAACTTCCCCAGTTTTTCGGTGGGGGAATGCAAGCCGATTCGTGGTCCCGGTCGCCGGGAATACGGACACGGTGCATTGGCGGAGCGAAGCGTCAATCCGGTCATTCCCGGTCCCGACAAGTTTCCGTACACCATTCGCGTGATTTCCGACATTTTGGAGTCGAACGGTTCAAGTTCGATGGCATCAGTCTGTGGTGCAACGCTCGGCTTGATGGCGGCGGGCGTACCGATTGTCAATCCGGTCGCAGGAATCTCCATCGGCTTAGTCAAAGAGGCGGATCGTTGGGTTCTGCTCACAGACATCATGGGGGACGAAGATCACTTCGGCGACATGGACTTCAAAGTTGCCGGTACACCCAATGGAATCACCGGCATCCAACTCGACCTGAAAATTGACGGCATTAGTCAGGAAATCATTCAAGCGACGCTGGCACAAGCGCGGGAAGCGAGAATTTCGATTCTCAAAAAGATGCTGGTGGCGATTCAGCGACCTGCCAGAGAGATTTCAGCATACGCACCGCGGCTATTCAAGACGAAGATTGACCCCGACAAGATCGGTGCCCTGATCGGACCCGGTGGCAAAATCATTCGGGGGATTCAGGAGCGGACGGGTGCGTTGATCGAGATCGAAAACGACGGCACCGTCATCATTGCTGCATCGGACGAAGCGTGTGGCAAGGCAGCATTGGACGAAGTTACGCGAATGACCGGTTCGGTCGAAGTCGGCAAGATTTACGATGGACAGATCACGAGCATCAAAGAATTCGGCGTATTTGTCGAACTCCTGCCCGGTCGGGAAGGTTTGTGCCATGTCAGTGAACTTTCGGACGAATACATTGACAAAGTTCACGGACACTTCAAAGTCGGGGACGTTATTCCGGTGAAAGTCGTTGCGATTGACGAACAGAATCGTCTCAAGTTGAGTCGGAAAATTGCGTTGCGGGAGATGCAGATGCAATAGATTTGTGTTCGGAAGCCGTCGTTCCCGCGAAAGCGGGAAACCTCGTTACTCCGACTCATTTGCATGCTATACCCTAGAATGCCAATAATTTTTCAAAATATTTTCACCCCCCTATTGACGCATATTCCCGGCGGGCTAATGCCCATCCGCTCTTTCCCGTTTGACTTTCCACTCGATGATTGATTTGACGATGAGCGTCACCACGGCGAGCGAAGCAAGAATCGTTGCAAGGGAAAACGCCGCTATCGTGCTGGTGGCGGTGTAACTTTGATACAACATTTCAATGTGCAGCGGCAACGTCATCATTGACTTCATGTGTCCCGAGACCACGCTCACTGCTCCGAATTCCCCCATCGCCCTTGCATTGCAAAGAATCACGCCGTACAGCAATCCCCATTTGATGTTGGGTAGCGTAATTCGCCAAAAAATGCTCCAGCCCCCCGCACCGAGCGAAACGGCGGCTTCCTCTTCAAGCGTGCCCTGTTCCTGCATGAGCGGAATTAATTCCCGGGCAACGAACGGAACGGTTACGAAAATCGTTGCCAAAATGATTCCCGGCGGGGAAAAAATGATTTGGAGACCATACTCGAGCAACCAGGCACCCAATGTTGACGACTTTCCGAAGGCGAGCACGAAGACCAAGCCGGCAATGACCGGCGACACAGCGAAGGGGAGATCGATGAGCGTTATCAGTATGTTTTTGCCTCGAAACTCGAATTTGGTGATACACCATGCGGCAACGACACCGAAGACAACGTTCAGCGGGACGGCAATCAAGGCGCAAATGATGGTCAACCGAATTGCCGGCCAAGCGTGGTTGTTGAAAGCAACAAAATAGGCTGCTATTCCTTGGCGAAATGCTTCGACGAAGATCGAAATGAGTGGCAACACGAGAAACAGAGCGATGAACGTCAGCGTGATGGCAGTCAACGTTATTGGTACGAGTTGCTCTTTCCAGTTTTTTCGGGCGTTCCTCATTGGTTGCTATTGTAGCCAATTTGTATGTGGTTTGCAAGAGCGGCTGGGTGATTCTACGCCGTGATCCCCTTTGTCAACGTCATGAATGCCGTTTCGAGGTTGATTTCGTCCTCTTTGAACGACTGGATTTTGAATCCGTGTTGCACCAAAATCGTCGGCAGGTCGCTGTAATCGTCGAGTCCCTGGTCTTTGCCCAGCGAAACCCGAATGTGTTGCTTGCCGGAGACTGATAAAATGTTAACCTCTCCAACCGATGGGTGCTGCTCCAGAAGTTTGGCGGCTTCCTCAATCCGTTCCGTAACTTCGACATTGATGACCAAGTGATCGCGTACCTGTCGCATCACTTCGGCAACATCGGCATTGACCAGCAACTCGCCGCGTTCAATGATTCCGACCTTGTTACAAATATCGGCAAGTTCCGGCAAGATGTGCGACGACACCATCACTGTTTTGCCGCGTCCGCCGAGGCGTTTGAGCAGTTCCCGCATCTCGATTCGTGCCCTCGGATCGAGACCGCTTGCCGGTTCGTCGAGGAGCAACACTTGCGGGTCATGCAGGAGCACCCGTGCCAAGCCGAGCCGTTGCGTCATTCCCCGCGACAGACTGGTTGCCAGTGCTTCCCGCTTGTACCCGAGATCGACGAGTTCGAGCATTTCGTCGCAAATCTTTTTCCGATGTTCCCCCCGAATCCGATACGCCGCCGCAAAGAATTCGAGATACTCGATGACTTTCATATCGTCGTACACGCCGAAGAAGTCCGGCATGTATCCAATGAGTCGTCGGATCTCCTTCGGTCGGGTGTAGATCGACATGCCGCAAACGTACCCTTCGCCGTAAGTCGGCTGCAAGAGCGTGGCAAGGATTTTCATCGTCGTCGTCTTGCCGGAGCCGTTCGGACCAATGAATCCGTACAGGTCGCCTGCTTCGAGATTGAGCGTCAAATCCTTCACGGCAAACAATGTGCCGTACTGCTTGGTGAGGTCTTCGGTTTGGATCATTATGAGGAGTCAGAAGTTAGAAGTTAGAAGTTAGAAGTTAGAAGATTCGAATGATGCTATTCTAACTTCAAACTCCTGTCTTCTATCTCCTTGTTTACGATTGCAGCTTTGATTACCATTGTAACTTGCCGGTAGGAGAATGTCAACCAATGTGTTTTACAAAACTGGCTACCGTGGTTGTTTTGTTTGGGAAATAAGGTAAAAATGAGTTGAAACTTATCCAATGACTGACAGCCCCCCTCTCACCGTCGAACCGCATGAAACCGGTTGGCGGCTCGACATTTTTTTGGTCCATCACTTTCCGCAGTGCAGCCGGACGCTCATTCGCAATGCGATTATGAACGGCGGTGTGCGGATCGACGAAGACGATACGCATCTCTCGAACGGCAAGCCCGGCTTTCGATTGAAGCCGGGACAGGTCGTTCACTTCACGATCCCGGAAATCCCCCGCGAAGCACCACAGCCGGAAGATATTCCGCTCGATATTGTCTATGAAGACGAATATCTTGCCGTCATTAACAAACCGGCGGATATGGTCGTGCATCCCTCTCGCGGACATTGGGAAGGAACGCTGGTTTCCGCACTGGCGTTTCACTTCGGCAACCAGTTGAGCAATGTGCGAGGTTCGGTGCGTCCCGGCGTGGTGCATCGGCTCGACCGAGACACCACTGGCGCGATTATCATTGCCAAAGATGATGCCGTTCACGGCAAACTCGCGTGGCTCTTTGAGAGTCGGCAAATAAAGAAGGAGTATTTTGCTATCGTTATAGGAAAACCTCATCTTGATAGGGATATGATTGATTCGCCGATAGGACTACATCCGAAAAAGAAGGAAAAGATGCGGATTGTTACAATGGATGATCCCGAAGCAAAGCATGCCCAGACGTTTTATGAAGTGGTCAAGCGTTACGGCAGATGGGCAACGGTCAAATGTTTTCCGAAGACGGGACGCACGCACCAGATACGGGTACACTTGGCACACATTGGTCATCCGATTTTGTGCGACAGTAATTACGGCGGCGGGAAAAGTGTTACACAAGAAGCACTGTTGGGCAAGGTGCCGTTCTCGTTGTCGGGCGAGACTGCCGATGGCACGGTGTTGTTGCAACGGCAGGCACTTCATGCGTATCGGTTGTCTTTCGTTCATCCGGTAACGGAGCAACAGTTGGAAATCATCGCCCCGGTACCGCCGGATATGCAGGCAGTGATCGATTGTTTGGAGACGTTGGCTGGACGTTAGCAGAACCTTTGCTACGTCGAAGTGTTGACACACGGCACCGTCAAGGAGAAAGGGGTAAGGAGTAAGAATAAAAACTCCTCCTTTTTCTGATATACTTATCGCAATGGCACGAACACTCATCGGTCTTATTCTGGTTCTTGCAATTTTCGCAGGTCTCGGCACACTCGGCTGGTACTTTGTGAAGGAGAGAATCCGTAATAAGCCGGAGTACCAACTTTCTGCTGAAAACATTATCGTTCCCAATGCTCCTCCCTGGGTGCCCGAAAAGTTCGTCGAAGATGTGTTGCAAAGTTCCACCTTGAACCGAACGGGCTCCCTGTTGGACAAGACACTGCCGCAGAAGTTGTCGGAAGCCTTCACCGCTTATCCCTGGGTCGAAAAAGTCGAGCAGGTTGTGCTTCGCTATCCTTCCGGTGCGGAGATACAACTCTCGTACCGTGTACCCGTTGCGGTCGTCGAAATGCCGCAGCAAAGTGCTTTTCTCGTTGATCGCAACGGCGTTGTGTTGCCGCCGGATTATCTGTCGGACACAACGACCGAAAAACGGTATCTGCTAATCACCGGGATTCAATCAATGCCGCTCGGTTCGATTGGCACCCCGTGGGGCGACCCGATGGTTCACACGGCGGCACAACTGGCGACGGCACTGTCGGATACTGCCGAACAACTAAACTTGGCTCGGATTATTCCGGTAATGGAAGCGATGCCGATGGGCACGAGAATCGTTTGCCGAGTGCGTACCGTTGCCGGTACGGAAATCCACTGGGGCACCTTCTCGCCGGATGATCCGAAGACGGAAGCAAAGAAAAAACGACTCTGGGACTTGCGTGAACAGTTTCGGTCGCTGGACAACGTTCCCACGGCGTTTCAGCCAATTGATTTGAGCAGGGAATAGTCCACCACCAACGGTAAAACTACCACTTTTCAACCGCCAGCCCGCTGTTTCGTAACAGGGCTTGCAATTCCTGCAAGCGTTGTTCGCCACCGGGAGAGACACGCACCCGCAGGATCGGTCGCCAATGCGTGTTCGCACCGGCACTATCCCACGAGGTTTGAAACTCCCAAATCGCCCCCACCAGTTGATCCGTTGCCGTTACCACCGAACCCTCTATCGGAATCTCATGCGCCCTTGCCAACCCCCCTTGTGCAAGAAGCACAAAACGATCCGCTTCACATCGAATATCCACATATCGGGAAATGCCCGTCGTGAACTGCGTGACTCCTTGCAATGCCCAGTTTTGCGGTCGCCCCGTCTGGGGAATCCCGCCACGTACCGCAACGCTTCCTTGCATCGCGGGTTGTTCTGTTAGATTTTGCCCCTGTTGCTGGTGCATTTGTTGTATCAGTTGCTGTTGTGGCGGCAACGGCGGCTGTTGTGCTTGCATCCGTTGTATCCGCTGTTCATGCTGTTGCTGCATCTGTTGTATCTGTTGCTGGTGCGGCGGCAACGGCGGCTGTGGCGGTTGTACATGTTGCACATGCATTTGCTGTATCCGTGCCTCATCTTGTCGCATCTGCATTTCTTCGCGGTTAACCATTTCCACAGCAACGGATACCGGATTCGTTTCCTGCCAGCCCACCGGAGGGCTTATGCCCCCCGCTCTTGATGGATCTCGATGTGCTGCAAGATAACGTTGGATATCTTCACTGCTTAACATGCCATCCACTGGGACAACTTCTCCAGTATGCGTGGTTCTGAATCGTGGTGCGATGTCGCCGCCCCCCCACTGTCCCGCCGTTCGCTGGGCTAGTGTGTAAGCACTCAACCGGCTTCGGGAAGTCGCCAACTGCTCTTGTAATCGGCGGCGGAGTTCTTCGTTCGGTGCAGGATACAGGATATTCCAATCTTCGCAAACGATTTCGTAACCGTAATCCCTGACCCAGTTTCCGGTTGCATGCATCGCATTGCCAAACATTTCGACTCCTGAAGGACGAACGATCAAGAGCGGATACGGTTCGCTCCCACGAACGATTTGCTCCGTTTCGATGTAATACTGCCGAATGGTTCGCAGTGCCGTATCAAAGGGATTGGCTGGTTGATCCAGAGCCTGAAAATCGCTCGGCAACAGTTCGATGCCTTCCGGTTGAATGATAATTTTGTTGTCACGGCACTCGATGTAAATCGGTCGCCGAAACGTTCCATCGGGTTGTCGATACGGGACAATGGCGTATGATTTTTCCTTTTGGGCTGCATCTTTTCGTAGTTGGGCGAGTTCCAGTTCGGCTTCCGCTAGTCGCCGTTGCTGTTGGGCTAGCAGCCGTTTGAGTTGTTCGACTTCTTCGGGCGTTGCCGAGGTTTGCGAATCAAATTGTCGAGCGAGTTGTTCCAATCGGTCGAGTTCGTCCTTAATTTTCTGCGTTTCTCTTTCGGCGAGGGCGAGTCGGGCTTGCAGATCGGCGAGTTCCTCTTCGGCTTGCTCTTGGGCGTGGGCAAGTTGAGCGGCAAAATAATCTGTATCTTTGGTACGCCAGTCGATGTTGCGTCGGAGTTCTTCGGCTTCCTCGACGGTCATCATTTGCATTGCCGCCGCCTCCGCCGGACTCACGGCTTGTTCCCGAATGTCCCACGCAATCAAGATGAGGAGCATAATCATTGCCCCCATCATGCAAAGCAACACGGGTAAGAAGGGGAATAGGGATACTTTCATTGAATTAGTGGGTTATATCATCGATGTCAATACACGGTAGTCAACCGACCGCCGGGCGGTTGGTCGGCGATAGCCGACTGGCACACCGGAGACGTGTCCGTTGTTTGAGTGCGGAGTACCGCACCAGTCGCCCGGCGGTCGACTGCCTACCTTGTTACTGCCGTGAGTACGGATTTGCATCATGCGGCTCATCCAACTTCCAAAACCGCTCCCATTCGCCTTGTATTTGACGCACATCGTCGCTTGCAAATTCAATGGCTTCCACCTTCCGCAGCGTAATGAGCATGAACATCCCCCCTGACGGATTGTTATTTGTGTAGCCCGGAAACGCAATGAGTAGCGACATGCCATCAGGAATCACAATGTCAGGAATATTCACCCGAAATGTATTGAAGGAAGGTGCCTGAACGGTAACGCCTCTTTTCGTTTCTGTCCTATTGCGATTACCAAAAAGCGACCGCGGCTCGGGAACACTTTCTTCGTTAATCAACTTAGGCTGATCCACTTTCGAAAGGCTGGTAAACTCCATTTGGCTTGCCAGCCGATAAGAGCCATCTTGCAATAGCGTTACTTTGGTCGTGTAGGTTTGTCCCGTATCGAGAAGTTGAATGATCGGTTGATAGCCCACTGCACCGTCGGCTTCTATCGGTAAAACACTTGTGACGAACGGTACAGTGGTTATATCGTTAACAGTCCCTTCTTCTCCGTTACGAAGTATGAATCTTGGGGCTTCCATTACACTTGACGTGCTGAGCGACTGGAAAAGAATGAAAAACTTTTCGATTTTATTATTTTCCAGATAACGAACATGCATCGGCATTTGAAGACTCTCACTGCGAGAAAATGTTCCCGGCGGTGTGCTGGGGCTCACCAATGGCGTAGCGACGGGCAAAGTGCTCCATGACATTGCGGGATGACCGGTAATTGTTTCGATGAGTGGCGTTGGACCAGAAAAGAATCGGTATTCGATGGCAATCTGGACACGGCTATCGCCCACCGGATTTGCTTCGACGGGGAGTTCCAGATTGCCGCCGGTGGTCATTATTTGAGGTGGTGCATTTATTTGCTGTTGTTGCCTTGCCAACTGAATGGACGTTTTTTTGCGCAGAGCGGCGATTGCTTTCGCTTCCGCTTCGGTTGGCGTGAGGCTTGCCAATGCGGCACGCAGTTCGGCTTCGTTAAAGGTCGGCGTTGTCGTCCTGCTGAATGGATTCCAGACGGCAAACGCACTGGCACCGACGACGGACACGATGAGAAGTGTCAATAAAATTCTTCGCATAGTTGATTCCTTTTCTTGTGGAGCCGGAGTACCGGCTAAATAGTGCGGGAGTCTAACGAAAAATGGCGTTTGGGGCAAGAGAAAAACAGAAATTAACTTTCGCCTGCCAACCGTTTCTTCCTGTCCTCAAAGATGTACTCAATTTGCCGAAGATGGTGATTCAGCATCATCGAGCGAATTTTGTCCACGGAACCAAAATACTGCTGAAAGTATTGTTCTACGCCACCATTTCCGGCATCGGTCAGATAACGTGCTGTCATAGAGGCATTGTACAATGCGTAATAATGTTTCCACAATTTCGCATATTTTCTTTGTCGCAAAGTGTCATTTCGTTCAGTATGATTTTGTGAGTGGAGCGGCTTCCGTCGGTCAAGTTGACCATCGACATACAAAATGCACTCGACCAAATGGAGTGCTTTGTAAAAAGCGACCGTAACCACCCAAGGAGCGAAGGCTTGAAAACCACCCTCTGATTCTTTCAGAAGGTTATCGATCACTGCCTGATTATTTTCGGCAATCTTTTCGTGGATGGCTAAATCAGGCATCTTTGAACTCCGCAACGCAAATACTTCGATCCAAATTGACAAAGGCTTGCATCGAATCAATCGAGCAACGTGGAATGACAAGCGTATTCAAGCAAATCTCACTGAAATTGGGGTCATTAAAAATATCGATGTCCAATTCGGACATTTCACCCATGAGATCATCATCGTAGGGAATACTTTTTTGCATCGCAACGAAAAGGATGTCCCTGAAACTCCGCACTTGCACATCCGACCGGTGAATTCTGTCCGAATGCTTGCGACTCCATTGCTGTAGTTTCCCCAGCAATGACCGCAGTTGCTCATTCAGTACGGAGATTTCGGCAGAAATTGATCCCCAACCCAGGATAGCCAACACCGCATCGGAAGCGGACACGACACTTTTATCGTCGTCTGCCGGATGAACGAGGACATCCGACGGATCATCGTGCCGCAAATAAATGGTTTTTGAACTTACACCAACGGACATATTCTCACTCCGCATCTGCTTGTCGGCAAAACGGATACTAAAAGTGTAACCACTACTGAACGGATTGTCAATGTACCACTCAAAACGACGACCGCAATCGCAAAAACACGGCATCCGACGGTCGAGCCCTAGCACTGCCGAATCCGGTATCCAGTCCTACGTGCCGATCAAACATGTATCCGACTTCAAAGCCGAGGTCTAACCCGAATCGTGTCCGGCGTTCGTAGCCCATCAGCAGACGCAAATCCCTATACTCGAATCTACCGCTATGTGACGGGATGAACTCCCAACCCCAGGAACCGCTACCGAATTCAAATGCGGTGTAGAGCCAATCCTCGCCGCCTGCCGTCGAATCGAACCAATGGACACGTTGGGCAACCCGCATCCGGGGAACAATTAACTCAATACTTAAATCATCATTCGGAGTCCAAATGAGTCCTGCCATCGGGAAAAAATTGTAACTGTCCTTACGGTCAGCATAGACCACTCCAAAGACGATTTTTGTTCGCGGATTGAAATTCCAAATCCCCGCCAGATGGATGGGATACCGCAGAGAATCACTCGCCTTTGCCTTAAAATCGCCACTGTAAAAGACGCTAAACCTAAGGTTCACGGTAAATTTATCTTTGACAATCGGGCGGAACCACTGCATACTGAGACCGGTCGTGTAGAACGTCTCGCTTCCGCCCCCTTTGAAATCGAAGAAAGTCGCCGAAAACTTCGGCGTGAGCACGAGCGGCGAATCGGGTGTCGGCAACGGCAATCCGAACGTTGCCGAAAGATCGAGATCGGTCATCCCCAGTCCTTGGGAGCCGCTCTTGGGCACCCAAAGAGTATTGAAATTGACTCGCTGAAACACGCCGGTACGTCTGTTGTTCGGCAATCGGGCACGATAAAGTTCTACGGACTCTGGAGTCGGCAACAGTTCTGAATAGTCTTGCGAACCGTAGTCATCGGCGTACAACGTTACCGTGGGGGGCATATGCGTCGCGCCAGGACGGACGTTTCCCAAGCCGGGATAGGGATTTCCCCAAAACGACTCTTCGGCGGCGAAATGGTTCAACTCCTGTCCTGTCCCCGACGGCATCAGGAACAAGCACAAGGCGACGGCAATGAAAATGCGGGTATTCATCACCGGGAATTGTAGAAATTTTCCCGAAGTGGGACAAGAGCATTTTTGTCGGCAAACGATAAGAGCGGCATACGGCTAAAGTCTAATTCTTTCCCCCCACTCGATCTTCCATCGGACTGCTTGCCGTGGCGTAGAGTTTTTTCGGAATTCGCCCCGCCAGAAAAGAAAGCCGACCCGCCTCGCAAGCGTATTTCATTGCCTGTGCCATCGCCATCGGGTCTTTCGCACTGGCAATCGCCGTGTTGAGCAATACGCCGTCCACACCGAGTTCCATGGCGATTGCCACATCGCTTGCCGAGCCGACACCGGCATCAACAATGACCGGATAATCCGGGTCGCCGTCTTTAAGGTACTCCATACAAATACGGACGGCGTTCGGATTGAGGATTCCCTGCCCAGAACCGATGGGACTGCCCGCCGGCATCACCGAGACCGCCCCGCAGTTTTTGAGCCGCTTCGCAACAAGCGGGTCATCGGTCGTATAGACCAACACCTCGAAACCCTCGTTCACCAAAATCTCGGTTGCCTTAATCGTTTCGACAGGATCAGGTAGGAGCGTTTTGGTATCGCCGAGACATTCGAGTTTTACCCAGTTTGCCCCGGGGTTTTTCATTTGCAGAAGGATTTCCCGACCCAGCCGGGCAACACGTATCGCTTCGTCGGCACTGAAACACCCTGCTGTGTTCGGGAGAATGGTGTAACGTCTCGTGTCGATATAATCGAGCAGATTGCGTCCTTCCTTGTCGAAGAGCCGTTCCCGACGTACCGCGACGGTAATGCACTCCGAACCGGAAAGTTCGAGTGCCTGCTGCATGACATCGTAAGAATCGTATTTTCCCGTGCCGACGAAAAGCCGACTCTGAAATGTGTGCGAACCAATTTTTAGCATAGAGTGATTGAGCATAGAGTGATTATACACGAACAGAGCCCGTTGCGAAAGTGCGTCCGAAGCCGTCGAACCAAGATGTTGCCGATCTATGTCATTCTGCGGCAACAGGCACGGCAATTTCATTGTCAAATCTACTGGGATGTGCCATCACAATTTCATACGCCCGTTTTGTGAGTCCCTCTTTTTCAAGAGGATGCAATTCATCAAACCATTTGAACATCTCATTGAACAATTCTTGACGCTTGCCTTTGTTTTCATCCTGGGCGATTTCCACAAGAGTGCGATTGACTCGGATGTAATTGCGTAAAGTGCCCGGCGTGAGTCCTTCTTCGAACTCCCGCCATTGTGCGGCTGTTGTCAATCCGGGTGGTGCGGAATACCAAAGATTTTCAAACGTCCATCCCTTTGCGCGCCATTCCTTGATGAATTGGAGTTCATCCTTCGGGCGCGGCTTGACTATCAGTTCTTGGGCGATTGTCATACGACGCGCTGCGTTGGGAATCACCAAAGATGTTTGTACGGTAAACAAGATTTTTTCTCCTTCGGCAAGGTCATCCCTCAGCCAGGACTGTCTGTCGTAGTTTCCCGGCGGCGGCAAAAAGACACAATCTGGACCTGATATCAGTGTGCTGCCAGATGACAAGATTCTTGTCGGCGGAAGTGGGCGAAGACCAACGGGCACGGAAACCGTCCGAAGTGGTATGACATCGGATTTTTCAGGACCAAAACCTGCGGAACTATCTTTGCTCAATTCGGCAAATCCAATAAGAAAACGCTCATGCCCCAAGGCACCAGGGCGGAAAGTATATTCCAAGGGTTCCTGCGAGTTGTTTCTGATGGTCGCCTTAATGTACAACACATCACCAACTGTTAATATTTTTGGAAACACCTCGCAGGAGCCATCAACGAGCGGCTCAATTACAATCCGTTCAGCCATCGGCTTACTGCTATCTTGCCCAATTAACCGGACATAGGTTCTCAACTGTTCCGAATCGCCCGCTAGAACGGCAGAAGCCAACACTACGCATGCCAGAAAAAATGAAAGTTTTGCCATCGAAACATACTCCAAAAATGGATTGCCTGACAGCGCACACCACGCCGCCAAGAGTCAGCATCGTCACCATACCATAGGAATCGGTTTTGTCAACCCCTGGATCCGCTCGATTTGAGATGGTTTGAGTTTAATATCATCCCATGTACCAAACGAGATCGTATCAGAATCCATAATGCCTTGATTGGTATCAGAGCCGACAAAATCTTGCAACTTGTTCCACAATAACGTTTCCCAGTCATCGAGAGAGGAATACAGAGCTTGAATGTCTGGATCGTGAGCAAATGGATATGTATTTCCATTGTGTCGTGCCCACCGACAGAGTTTTTGGGTAGAAATCACAGGTAACTGCGATTTCTACCTCTTTTCCACGAGGCGGTTCAATCTCGACGGAAGTCTTCAATTGTCCCGTATCATCCGCTTGCACTAAAAGCGTCAGCAAAAATAAAAGCGTGGTCATAATTGTACCTTCCGAAAACATCGTTCCGATCACCATACAGCAACGAGCGGTGCACGTCAAGGGGACAATCCCAGCAACGAAGACCGGAAGACCGGGTATGCGAATGAGTTGGAGCGACGTGGTGGCTCACCGCCTGCGCTCCCGGCTTTCAATTTTGCAAAATATCGCTAGACTATCGCCATGTTCACTTATCCTGCGTTGCTCTGGTTCCTGCCGATTCTCGGTGCGGTGGTCTTGATCCACCTCATCAATATGTTTCGGCATCGGCGAGTCGAGTGGGCGGCAATGGAATTTCTGCTCGCTTCGTACAAAAAAAGCCGAACGCGCATTCTCTTGCAGCAACTCCTGCTGATGCTCCTCCGCACTGCCGCGATTGCCGCCATCATCCTGATGTTTGCCGATCCTAAACTCGAAGGAGAACTCGCGGGATGGTTCGGCGCGACGTGGCTGGGAATGGGAGGCACCCATCACATCGTTCTGCTCGACGACTCCTACTCGATGAATGAACGCAACCTCGCACAAGGCGGTACGCTGCTCTTCGATGATGCCATCGCCGTCGTCCAAAAAATTGCCGAAGGGCGGGTTAGCGGAGGAGGGACAAATGACCGATTTACGCTCCTCAAACTTTCCGAAACCAGCGGACTTGCGTCCGCCGCTCCTTCACTTCACGAATTGCCGATGAATGCCGATGGATTGCAAACAATCCAAAATGTGCTACTACAACAGCAACCATCGTCATTCGCCAATGAGCCGGAAACGATGCTTACCGCCGCCGTCGATCTCGTTCGGCAAACGGTAGGTCTCAATCCGACGGTCTATTTTCTCTCCGACTTCCGGCGGCGTAACTGGGAAAATCCGGCACCGTATTTGACGCAAATCGAAGCCATCCGGCAGCATGGCGGCAACGTTCGGATGATCCGCGTTGCACAAACAGAGCAACCAAATCTCGGCATCGAACAACTGCATCTCGTCGAAGGCATTCATGCCGCCGATGTCGATGTCTTGCTCGATGCGACCATCGTCAACTACGGTCAGGAAACCGCCGAGAATGTGCTCGTTACCTTGCTCGTCAACGATCAACTGCGGTCGCAACAAACGGTGCCGCGGATACCAGCAGGGGGCAAGACCGTACCGCCGATTCGCTTTCCGGTGCGTGTGAGCGGTGCGGACGATGCCAGTTTTCTGGGGCATCGCATCGAAGTCCGATTGCAACCCGATGCCTTGCCCGATGATAATCAGCGATTCATGGTGTTGAAAGTGCCCGATGTCCTTGATGTGTTGTTGATTGCTCCGCCGACACAGTCGGCGGCTCTCGATGCCTCGGCGCAGCATGTTCGGGTGGCGTTGGCTCCCGGCGGCACCCGGTCAGGCATCCGGGTTCGGCAAGAGTCGCCGTCCTATCTGGCGGAGCGACCGTTGGACCAATACAGTACAATCTTCGTGCTCGACCTTCCGACATTGGAACCGCAGGCGGTTCGGGCATTGGAAAACTACGTTGCTAACGGCGGCGGAGTGGCATTCTTTCCCGGCTCGAATACCGACCTCGGTTTTGTCCGCGAGCAGTTGTACAAAGGAGGCACCGGACTCTTCCCTGCTAATCCAACAGCAATACAAGAACTCCTGCCCGATTTTTTATCGAGGGCAACTGATCTACGTGTTTTACCCACTAACACTGCGCCGCATCCGATTTTCCGGCTTTTCAGCGACGGAGAAAGTCCGCTGCTCGGCAGTGTGGTGATCGAGCGGTACTTGGCAGTCGAACCGATTGCAGATTCATCCGTTAACGTTTGGGGAACACTGCGGAACAATGCTCCGTTGGTTTTGGAAAAACCGTTTGGAGCAGGACGGACGATGACATTTCTCACCTCGGCTTCACCGACGTGGAACAACTGGGGACGCAATCCGAGTTTCGTTGTGGTGCTGTTGGAATTGACCGCCTGGCTTTCCAAACGGGCGGAACACTCGCAGACGTTTTTGGTCGGCGATCCGCTCACGGTCAATGTCAATCCAATGGAGTTCGAGGAGCGTGTCCGATTCGTTGCACCGCCTCGTGAAGGGGAGACAAGCGCAAGAGCGGTGGGCGTAAGCCCACCGGTAAGCGTAACGGTGGACGCAACATCAGGCGAAGCAACATTCACACAGACGGACCACCCCGGCTTTTACACGGTGCATCTACGCTCTCGTTCGGCAGGAGAGCAATCGGAGTTACGTGCTGTTAATCTAATCGCACCGGAGGGGGACCTTCGGCAACTTGACGTAACGGAACTTTCGGACATTTTGCGGACGGTGCGTCAACCGTTGGAGAGTGCGGCGGGGTTCAGTACGGTCAGCGACTTTGCCGCTCGGCAATCCGTGAGCGATTGGTTGCTCTATGCGGTGATCTTGTTCCTATTGGGGGAAATCTTTTTGGCAGGACGGATACTGCCGCCGAGCGTGCGGTGAGCGAGTCTCACCGCTTCCAACTTGTTGAAAGTTGCCAACCTTTAGCCGGTGCAGGTGTTCCAAATAGACGGCTGAATAGCGAATCATCGCGGGGACGAGAATAATTTAACTCTCCAACGGATTGCGTTTCTTCGACTTTGGTTAGTTTTACCTTCGTGCCGGAAACGACTGGTTTTACAACGTATAGTTCCATGCCGGGCAAGAACCCATCATTCTTTCCCTTATCCACAACAACGGTTGCGATATTCCAATCTCGATTCGCCTCCCACGTTTTTTTGACGGAAACGATTGTTGCTTCAACTGGTTCGTCCAGCAGATACGGCATCAATTCTTCGGGCAATTCCGGCTTGCCCGGTGCTTCTTTTTCCCAATCGTCTTGGCGGAGATAAAAACGTCCACTTCTATAATTCCTCGGTTCCCAACCAGAATTGATCTCGTTGCAAAATTCAATGATCCTGTAAGTAGGAATCAGATAGACTCGCTCCCCCCATCGGATCGGCTTGCGCTTGACTGCCTCATCATCAATAGAGCCCCCTTTCAAGTCGAAGGTATAGGACAATTTGATATAGGTTCCATCCCAGTCCACCATACCGTGTTCTAGGTAAGTCAAGTTCCCATGGTCGTAGCCTATTATAGTGAATCCGTTGTTGGGAGCCAAGGTTAAAAAGGCACCCGCACCACCTGCATAACCGTAATAATACTGACCTGCCCAAGGGTGGTCTTTCAACTGGGCGATTTCCTCTTTGATCTTTTGCTCTCGTTCTCGGACAATCGCTTGATTGCTTTCGGATAATCTATCGTTCAGTTCCTCCGCCCAAGCGGAACCAGCGATTCCGAGAAACAATACGGCGAACAGGGCACGGGATAGTTTTTTCATGATACCTCCTTGAAAGCGTCCATTATAGCAGGTTTTGCCGAGGACAGTGCGTCAACCTTTGGAGAGTGCGGCGGGGTTCAGTACGGTCAGCGACTTTGCCGCTCGGCAATCCGTGAGCGTTTCTCTGTGTTCGTTCTCATCCGCAGAATTGACGCTCGGACCACAATACAGTAGAATCCCCATCATCCAACAAAAGAAAGGCATGACTCATGAGACTCATCATCTTTGCAATTACGGCAGCGTTATGTGTGACGGTCGGTTGCTCCCCTTGCTGCTGGGGACAAGAATCGGAAACACGGGAACTCCGAATGTCCGCTTTTTCCCCATCGTTCGCAGAGGTCGAGCGGTCGGATGACGGGAACGCTATCCGGGTGACCAAGGGCTTTATCAGCATGGAACGTCCCGGCGGTGGGGACTGGTCGGCGTTTGATGCGCTCGTTTTCGATGTGGATGCCGAAGCCGATGAACCGGTGCCGCTCTATGTCGAAATTCGGGACGCTCAAACGACCGGATACTGGACGCGAGTGAACCTTTCCTCCGTCGTGCCGCCGGGGAAAAGTACCTTCACGCTGCCGTTGAATCAGCAGTATGTCGGGGAAAAATCCCGACCGGGACGCAATCTGCTGCTCGATCAAGTCACGCGGTTAGTGTTGAGTATCCACGACAATCCGCCGGGAGCGGTCACGTTCAGCAACATGCGTCTGGTGCAAAACGAAAAGCCGCCGCTCTTCGAGGGGCTTTTTGCCTTTGATCTCGGACCAGAAACCGGTCCTGTGATGGATGGTTTTACTCCCATCACACCGGCAACGCAGTACACGGCGGAGCGTGGCTATGGTCTTCAGAATGCCCGAATCTGGCGGGCACTCGATATGTTGCAGCCGGAGCCGCTCTATCAAGATTCGCTGGCAATCGAGTCCGGCGGGTTGCGTGTGGACCTGCCCAATGGGAAATACCGGGTGATGATCAACCTGAACCATCCTGGCGGATTCTGGGGGGAGAACCAGATTTTTCACCAGCGTACCGTCCTCGCCAACGGTGTGCCGGTGGTGGAGGAAACGCTCAATGCCGAGCAATTTTACGACTGGTATTTCCGCTTCTGGGACATCGACGATATGCCGACAGACAACACTTTTGACAAATACCAGAAGGATGCCTATCGGGAAAAGGTGTTCGATGTGGATGTCAGTAGCACCGACACAGGCGGCGGTTCTTTGTTCCTTGAATTTCGCGGTTCAACTTGGGCGAACTGCGTTTCGGCGGTTGTGATTTATCCGGTAAATCGTGCGGAAGAGGGGGAGAAATTTCTCGAATATGTGATCGAGCGTCGGCGGTTTTACTTCGACAATTATTTCAAACGGGTGCTTCATCAAGGGACTGGCGATCCGTCGGATTCGTCACTCTATGAGGGGGATTTCTATTCCTATGAAGGGCTCGAAGCATTGGTACGAGGATACATCGTTTTTCGCCGGGACTTCATGGAGGACATCTATTACAATGACACCCCGCGCGAAGAGGAACGAATTACGGAAATCTCTGCCGAAGCGTTTGCCGGCGAGTATGAGCCGGTAACGTTCAGTCTCGTCCCACTGTCCGACAGATTGGGCAAGGCTTCGGTGAAAGTCAGCGACCTCACGAGTGAAGTAGGAACGATTCCCGCGTCGGCAATTGAGGTTGGTTATGTTTCGTACCGGCTATCACGCATCGCAATGGATGGTTCTGTCTATACGATTGCCCCTCGGTTGATTATGCCTCCCACGAAAAACAACACGTCCGAAGTCGAGATGCCGAACGGAATTACGCGGACATTCTGGTTGACGGTCAAAACGCCGAGCGATGCTACCCCCGGAACGTATCACGGAAAAATTTCTGTAACGACAAACGTTACTCGGGTGCCCGTACCCAGCAACCGAAGAATGGATAGAGAACAGCCCACGCAAGCATTAAATAGCCAGACGTTTGAATTTAAAATTCCGTTTACGTTCCGTGTCCGAAAAGGTACGTTGGACGAAGCCGACATTCCTGTGGGACCTTGGGGGCATGACATTCGTCTGCCGTGGCGAGAGGATGCGGCATCACGCGAATTTTACCAAAAACTCCGCCGAGCAAGTCTCGAAAAAATTCGTGAGTATGGGTTCAACTGCGTCACAGGGATTCCGACAATTCCGTACCGGGGATTCCGGGACGGAAAGCCGGTGCTCGATTTCGCGCAAGCGGATGCCGATATGAAACTCTTGCGGGAGTTGGGCTATATGATGGTCTGCGATTACGGTGCCGGGTTGCAAGGTCTCAACAAGTATTTCATCGATGAAAGGGCGATGCGCGATGCCGGCTTCACCGATTACTCTGAATTCATCAAGGCGATTTATACTGCCATTCAAGAGCACGCCGATGCGAATGACTGGCTGCCAGTCTATTATTACTTGGCAGACGAACCGTTAGGCGAGGACCTGTTACGGAGTATTCTCAATGCCGAAGCCTACAAAAAGGCGTTTCCGACGGGACCGCCCTTTTTCACGGTGGCAACCAGTTATGACGGCAGAGACCCCGATGATCCGCACCTGAAATTTTCATTGGCAAGCCATACGGTCAGTTGGAACACACACAACGCGGAAGCGGTTCGGCTGTTGCACGAAGGGGGTGGCAACTGGGCGTTTTACAATGGTTCCAATCGTTGGACGATGGGGGATTACATGTACAAGTGTGTCCGGGAATATGACATGAAATTCCGCTTGGTCTGGCACTACAACTGTGCGGCGGGGAATCCCTATTATGCGTTGGACAGCCGGGAAGACGATTACGCCTGGGCAAACGCTTCGCCGGATGGCACGCTCATTCCGTCGGTGGAATTCGAGCGGTTGCGTGCAGGTTTGAATGACTACCGGCGGTTGATTACATTGGAACGTCTCGTCCGAGAAACCGGCGACGAAGCGGGACGGCAACTGATTGAGGAACGGATGCAGTCGTTCCGCTTGGGGCAACGCGACCACGAAAAGATATTCCCGTTCACAGATTGGCAAGAATTTCGCCGTAAGGTGAGCGATGCGATTGAACGGTTGCGGTAAGTCAAGCCTTCCGGCGCACCGGCAGTAGAACTGCAAAGTCCCCTAAACAACGTCATTCCCGCGCAGCGGAAATCCAGAGGGAAAGCCTGATCCCTTTACGTCTAGATTCCCGCCTTCGCGGGAATGACGGCAGGTTACGATTTTCTTTGCCTATCTTACACTTTGCAGTTCTACTGCGACGTGCGCGGGCATTATTCGTCCTGCGAGTATGTTCAGGCGAGAAAAATAACGTTTCGCGCATGCCCGCACAATTACAGCAAAACAAATGACCGTGGTGAGTGCTGTAAAATACTACATTCTTACAAAATGATACACTCTTTTGTATCGTTTTGCACAAATCAGTAGCAAAATGCTACACCCAAGACACAAATTCTATTTGACGTAAACCATTGTAAATAAATGACTTGCGCTGTTTTTTTTTTTTTGAGAAATTGGCACGGAAGTTGCTAAATATAGTATTTTAGAGGCGGCACAACGCAACCTCACAATCCTAATATCAGAAAGGAAAATTACAATGAGAAGGAGAAATCAAAAATGAAGCCAACAAATTACTTCGCAGGACTTGCGCTCGCCGTCGCATTCCTGTTTGCCGCAAATGCACAGGCGGAACTTGTGCGTACCATACAGCCTGAAAACCTAGTCCAAATTTTCGCATTCACGGTGAATAAAGAAAACTGGGGTATCCGTTTTGCTCCACCTAATTTTTCCTTGTTTTTGTGGGTTTCCAGTGGTATCCGTGGAGCAGGTCATTTTCCGTAACGGGCGGCGTTGCAACGGCTTGTTCCAACAA
>Ga0123353_10001322_pt1 | contig 30385 bp, 30 predicted proteins | sample TergutLab28metaG_3_FD_92763 | JGI IMG/M metagenome (GOLD analysis project Ga0123353, IMG submission 92763) | Labiotermes labralis P3 segment gut microbial communities from Petit-Saut dam, French Guiana - Lab288 P3 | ecosystem: Host-associated > Arthropoda: Insects > Digestive system > Gut ...
ACTCTATAATGTCAATATACGACATTTTAACTAAAAAGTCAAGTGTTTTTTATTACTGCAAATCCAACCTAAAAAACGCTTGTTTTTTCAATCTACCAAAGCTATATCTATCCGCTGCTACCAATACACCCCGAATCCAAAATCCCATTAAAGCCCTCGATTTCAGGGCTTTTTGCTGTCTGTATTCAATATAGAAATCATATACTTAGCTTTTTCCCCTTCCTGAAAGTATTTCCATATTATAAACTATTCATTGGTTATTTATATTTTATACATAAGGAGAAAACAAATGAATAAGCTAGAGAAAGTATTACAGGAAGCGGTAGAAGACATGCCCCGTCCACCACCACTACGTCTCAAGCCTTTCTCTCCTCCCAAACCTTTCTTACGTATGCCCTTAGAGGATGAATATTTTGTTGTGAGAGATGATGGGGTGGAGGTTCCTATTGGAAACATAGCACTTCCCATAAATATGTCCATAGAGAATGGCAAGGTTGTTGTGAGATATAACGAGGGAGGGGGTATTTCTCGTCTGCAAAAAATAGGAAACTATAGTCAGTTTAAGGAGTCTGACTGCTCAACCATACACCCGATGAGCTAATAAGAAAAACCCGGATTCCTAATGTATGTTTTGTTGCATACAGACTTGATGATAAAGTAATAATAGCCGAGAATGTTATTACAAAAAATTACGCCTACACAATCCTTGAAGAGGCAAAGGTTATTGACTACTCCGAGTGGGAGAAACGCAAGTTATCTGATGACCCTCGACTTTTTTATATGCCCCCAAAACTGCGCCCGCTTGATCCTGAGACAGCCCATAAATTCAAGTCGGTGTGGAAGGATGGAGGTGTAGAATATCTTCACAATTGCAGGTCTGATAGAGACGAACTATCGGTACAAGATAGAGCGGACATTTTAAACAACTTCCTGTTCCGCTTCCGTAACCCAATTTATAGGTATTGGAAAAAATATGAGGCTGTCCTAGATAAACTTACTTTTTAAGCAAGAACAATCTAGGATTGCCTCTATTTTAGAGTTCTGACTTATTGATTGCCATTTTATTTGTTGAAAGTATTTTAATATGTTACAATAGGCGATATTATTTATTTTATATGAAAGCGGGTTTATTGTGATTAATTCAATTAAAATAGGCGCATCTGCTGAACTCATTGCGGCGGCGGACGAACTGCGGCAAAAGGTTTTCATTGACGAACAGGGTATTCCTTATGATGAAATATTTGACGGCTTGAGCCTTCAGTCTGTTCATATTGTCGCTTTTGACGGCAATACTCCGGTTGCTACTGCAAGAGTATTGAAGGACGGCGAAGGCTGGACAATCGGACAAGTTGCGGTCGATAAATCAAGGCGCGGGGAGTGGTTAGGCGAAAAAGTAATGCGAGCTGCGATTGATTACATCGTATCTTGCAACGAGAGCGAAATCTTAATTAAAGCACAACAGCAAGTGCAAGGGTTTTATGAAAAATTCGGTTTCAAACAATGCGGGGAAGTTGAGGTATTTGAATCAGGTTTTGTGCTTGTTCCGATGAAGTATACAGTATTATAATAGCCTCAAATGACGAAAAAAAACAGGTTGCAACCGCATACAATCTTATGTACATTTTGTCATGGCAGATTCCTTATTAGATTTCAGTTTAATATGAAGGAGAAAAACATGAATAAGGGTTTTTTAAGCATAGCCACCGCATTATGTCTTATGGCGGTTATGGTTTCGCATCAGGCTTTAGCCGCTGAATTTTACGTTCATCAGGAAACCGGCAAAAACAGTTTCCCGGGTACTAAAAAACAACCCTTCAAAAATATCCAAAAGGCCATTGATACGGCTGCTGACGGCGACACTATCCATGTAGCTGCCGGAAACTACAGCGGAATGATGGATAAGGGACAGATAAAACTGAACAAGCAGCTTACTTTGCTGGGCGGTTACTCCCCGGATTTTTCCAAGCGCAATATCCTTACTCACCGCACCACTATCATTCCGTCCGACAAGATAGATACTATACGCCAGGGTGCTATTTTCGTGATCGAACAGGGCAACAATATGGGCACAACCCTTATTGATGGCTTTATTTTTGACCAGGGGGAAACCAACAACTATCACGCTGTTAACGGCAAACCAGAAGGGATTGATACCGGCATGCTTCTCATACCGCCTAACAGGGCAGCCGGCTCCAAAGCTCCTACAGCTATCATGCCTATCATGGGCGGCGGCGGTGGTCCTAATGCAGGTACTTCCGGCGACTTCACGGTCAGCAACTGTGTATTCAACAACGCCAGCAATTTCGGTATTCAAATAGCCCACGGCAAAGGCACTTTCACCGTAAAGAATAACGTTTTTGTGGGCAACCGCATGGCTGCCATTGAAGTACGCGGACGTTTGGCTGATCCCCATGCTGCCAAGGCTAATATTATTGACAATACTATATTGTTTACTTGGAGCCGCACCAAAGAAATGGAAGACATGGGCTATGGCATACGCGGAATGAGCGGTATCGACTACGTCATTCAGGGCAACATCATAGCTTTGAGCACTTTTGCCGGATACGACAACGCACGTGTTGACTCCAACCTGAAAAATGTAAAAACCGTAGCTTTGGATAATAATCTGTTTTTTCTAAATAAACAGGCGGATATGACGGTTCCCGGCAGCGGTATGTTCACGCGGGTATGGGTGGAAGAAAATTTTGAAGACGTACCGCATCTGGACATTCCCACTACCAAGTTCACCAGCGTTAAGGGCAATGTCGGGCTGACTACGGCCGGACCGCTGAAAAACGTGCTGAATAAGGCATATCTTGACGGCTTTATCAACGCTTCGTACTCGGAAGTCACCAGCTATGATGCTGACTCCCCGGCTAATACCTTCCGCCGCGCCATGGGCATGAACCAGACCGGAACCATTAAATCTACAGTGACTATGTGGGCAAACCGTTATCCTTTGGAAGACGCCCTTAAGCTGTTCGGCGCAGTTAAGGACTTCGGAGCACAGGCAATTAAGTATTAGTAGCCTTTAGTAGTCATCTAAAACTTACTTTACCGTAAGTTTTTTAACCTCGGGTTTTGGCAGCTCCTTAACCGGCATGGATATGTTAAGCACGCCGTCCTTGAACTCCACTTCCGCCTTGTCCGCGTTGATACCCTCAGGGAGCGAGATAGTGCGGGCAAACGACACGCTCGATCTTTCGTTGAGATAGTAACTATCCCCTGCGTTGCCGTCCTCCCTTTCGGATTTCTTTTCGCCTTTGATGGTAAGCATACCGTCATGAATGTTTACATCGATATCGTCCTTAGCAAGTCCCGGCATATCGGTTATAACTTTAAACTTGCCGTCTTTGATAAAGGCGTCCATACGCATAGCGCGAGACGGAGGCCTCTGTCCTGCGGCTGCAAGTTCGCTGTCCATTGCAGCCAAAAAGCGGCTCATGTGCCGGTGCATACGCGCGAACGGATCAGAGAATTCCTCACTCACAAGGCTTGGACGCCAGTCGAACATATCATCAAAACTAAGCGGCACAAGGAACATGTTTTCTTTCATTTTCATACCTCCATTGGTTTGGTTTATGTTTTTGTATAATTGTGTCCGCAGCGATTTTCAAGGGTGTTGCTTTTGGTATGCAATGCCCATGCAGCCGTACGCCGCTCAAAAGAATACTATAGTATTTGCATACGCCGCATTAGATTCCTATTGAAAGTATTTTCGCTATAATTATAATAGTTATATGATTGTTTATTAACTATATTATTTTTATTTATAAAATGGAACAGCCATGACTAATCTAATCACGAATCCTAAAAACGATAATCCTATAACAAACTACTTGATGGTTTTTTATATCCCGTTATGTGATAACGCTGCTGCTGAAAAGGAAGCGTTTAAGCATGCAGATGAACTCCATATTGCAAGTTTACAAAAAACGTTTGCACTCACCCATTGGAAATTGGAGGCTGCACTTACAGCCGCACAAGTCAGCGGCGATGAAACTGAATTAAGACGAATGGAGCTGTTATCTTATAAATATCGTAACTTTGTGATTGATGTAGCGAATAAAAGACCAGATGACGATCTTACAGTTGCTATCGATAGGACTTTGAAATTTAAAGATGATGCAAAGGACGCTCTGCATGATTTTCTGTATCCTAGCTTTAAAAATAGAGTTAACCGGTTGTTTCAAAAAGTGTTTTAAAACTGCTTCCCTTTCACCCGAATTTTTGATATAATACAAGTGTAGAGTGCTTAAACGCACTCAACTATGGCGATAAACGCTTTGCGGAATAGGCGATGCGGACCCGGGGGCGGTACCCGGCGTCTCCACCATTTTTTACAAGATTTCTTAATTTCTTATGGGGACGAAATAGGATCGACGCTTGCAATAAAGGCTAAGTCTTTGCTCGGCATGATACCGCCGTTATCGGGTCAATTTTATAAATGCCAACGATAATGTTGACATGGGCAAGGTTGCTCTCGCTGCCTGATTTCGCTTAGCGAACTAAGGTTGAGAGTTCTTGAACGCGGTATGGAAGGCACCGGGCAACAGAAGCCTTCCGCTTTATTAAATGGAAAATGGAAAATTGAATTAGAGTGTATTCCTTTTCACTACCTGCCTTCGCCTTTAGTAACTTCATTTTCCATTTTCCATTTTCCATTTTCCATTTTTCTCACTTCACTCTTCTTCTTGAATTCTCTCTTAGCAGACTTCATCTCTGTTATAGATTTTACTCTTACCTTGCCGACCTGCATCTCTGTAGGTATCGTGTCAAACAGCTTTTTAGCCCGTATGTGCTGTTGTTTAATAGAAACATCATCATCAGAGACTATGTTTACAGACTTTATCCCGTACTGCCACGCTACTATGATAGTCTCGATATTAGCTATAATATCCGGAGATACCGGCAGAGTAAATGCTGCGCCTACATCATAAGAAACAAAAGCCTGAACCGCTCCTGCCATTTTGAGTTTGGCTTCTATTGTAATATCCTCTTCACAGGCAAACAAAGGACGGTGGCGAATGTCTATGTTTTTAAAGCTGCGCAGAGTACCCATTCCATAGCATGAGTTATTAGCCTCTTTAATGTCTATCTCTGAAAAACCTAATTTCCTTAGCAAACTAAAAGATGTGTTATCAAGCTCTTCTTCGGACAAATGCAAATTCTTAGCGCAGTACTCAACACCAATCACCCACGGAGTCACTGCAAGTTCTAATTTATCTACACACGGAATGTAGGACTCTATTCTTTCTATACAAATCTTGTCTAATCCTCTTTCCTCCAAAGATAAACTGTTTATGCAATTTGTTTTGCGTATAGAGTATGAACCACAAGCATACTCTGCAATCTCTTTAATGGAGGATTCCGAGTACTTCAAGAGCCTCAATGCTTTTAAAACGCTTTGATGCAATTCTTTTTTGAAAGTGTCCTGATTTTCTTCCTGTACTAAGTTGATAAGAGATCCCATAGGCTCTATGCCCTGAGAGGAGCAAGAGAGGATAACCTTTAACACCGGAGAAGGAGTCAAATCAGTAGTATGAATAGCCCTAAGCCCAAAATCCTGAACCATTTGCAGAGCTTCTTTCCATTTTTTCTGTGCAGTCGCAAGCATGACTAAATCAGGGCAATTTTTAAGAGACAGTGCTGACGGCAGAACCGATATTTTCTCGTAATCAGTGCTATCGCCGAAAGCCGCTCTGGCGCGGTTGCGCAGCATGCGCATGGTCTCTTCTCTGAAATCAATGAATTCATGCCCGATGCCGCGCAGCATAGACAGCTCCGCAGAGGTAATAACAGTCTGTGCAGAGATAATAGCCATTATAGCTCCTGCCAGAGCACGCCCTCCGTCACTATCATACAAGAGTCCCAAAGACATCAAGAGAGAAGACAAATTGGCTATGCCAATGGATACATTCTGAGCACCTTGAAGATCCAAAAGTATAGTGAGCAGTCTTGTAGTATGACACAAAGCCTCTATGTCTAAAGTTCCGTCCGGAGTCAGCATACTGAACAAGTCGATAGCGGCTCTGGAAGCGTTCTTTTCGGAAGAAAGCCAATCAGCAGATATATCGGAAAAGACTACATTCGTAGAGAAAGCGTTTTGCTCTTTTCCTTTGGCAAGAGCAGCTCCCCACATTTTTTTAGCGCATACGTGCTGATGCTCCGTATCAGAGTAAGCAAAAATCTTATCCATTTCAGAATTAGCCACGTTCAGAGCAGGGGACTGTTGAGTATTTTTGCTTATCTCATTTTCGGATTCTTTTATAGAGTAAGCCCAGAACAAGCCTAGCTTTGAGAGAACTTCCGGAGCAACAGCAATTTTTCGCTGCAAGAAAGCATACATCAGCTCGTCATAAAAAGCTCTTGCGTGTTTTTCACATGAAAACAGACCCAGCTTCCAAGCCTTAGCTGCTGCAGAGCCTATGACTCTGTTAAAAACATCTTTTATGTCGGTTTCTTTTGTAAATAAGGAGCTGCCGCTTTTGTATCTCCAAAGCCAGCTGGGCACAGTGTTCTCTTCCACAGCCTTTAAGCGCAGAGGAATTTGCTGGCACGCAGCCGGCGCCATAGCAGAGACGCTGGTCTCCCCCCAATTAGCAGGAGAAGTCATGGCAGGGAAGCCTTCATCTCCATAATACTTTGATTGATTATAGCGCAAATTGTCCAATAGATTTTCATCAGCAGACTTAGTCCATATTCTTGGGAACTGAGAGAAATGTTCTATTTTTTTCATGAGCTAGTCCTGAAGTTTAGCAGGGGAATTAGAGATTAACCATAACATTACAAAATAGAGTACTCTCTTTTCCAGTATTACACAAGATATAGTATTCTTAAAATAAAAGTTATTAACAGATTTTTAATTGCTTTTTAGGGATACTTTCAGACTTAATATTAAACTCCAGCGAATCACTGATTCGCACCAACTAAACGAATCCTAACATGTATCTTGACAACCGCAATCAGCTTTTTTACCGCTCCTCAGAACCCTTGTCTTTTGTAAGAAATGTTTCTCAGATAGGGACTAGGATTTGTTCTTTTCTCTTCGGTAAAAAAGTAGGCAAGGACGATTTCGGAAATACCTATTTTGTGTCCAGATTGCCTCCTCTGAAACCATACGGCGGTAAGGTCAGACAAAAACGCTGGGTTCTTTATTCAAAATCTCCTGAGCCTACTAAGATACCTCCGAATTGGTTTTTGTGGATGCACTATACGATAGACACTGCCGGTGTAAATACTTCTGAAAACGTTGATAATTCTATTATACGCTATCGCTTCTCGCCTAATGAAACAGGCACTGAATTTGCCTACTCTCCTTCAAAAACAAAACAGCCCTCTGAAAATGCTGCTGCTTGGAAGCCATAAAAATTGTTTGCCATACAGGATTAACTGTTTTATGTTATCCGAAGTGGGATTTAATGAAGTCAAGGGATACTCTTTACTATGAATAATAATAATGTTTTCGAAACTATTCTCGGTGCTGTTGTTCTCGCATTTGCCGGGCTTTTTATTGTTTTTGCCTATACGAGCGCTGACCTCAGAAAAGTTCAGGGCTATATTGTTTCCGCTAACTTCCCTATGATTGACGGCATTATGGAAGGAACTGATGTAAAAATAAACGGCGTGAAAGTAGGCTCTATTTCTTCTTTGACTCTCAACACCAAGCACGGAAACGATCAGTTTTTAGTCACAGTCAGTATGTCCCTAAGAAATGATGTTGATTTGCCCGAAGATACTATTGCTATGGTTGCAAACGAAGGTCTGCTCGGCGGCAAGTATATGTCTCTGGAACCCGGTATTGAAGACGATATAATAAAAAAAGACGGTACCGGAAGAATAGTCCGGACACAGGCTCCTTTAAGATTCGATGATTTAATAGGCAAGCTGATTTACGGCAGCACGGCCGCCTCGGATACTTCTTCTCATGCGGCTGCCGGAGCGCAGCATGGGGCAGCAGAAACTCCCGGCACAGCTTCCGTACAGTAAGAGGACTCGCTTCATGCAACAAAAATCTTCTATATTTCCTCTGCTCATTCCTATTGCGCTGGTGACTAATTTTGCCCTTTTCCTAGGGCTTATGTTTTATGCTGCCATTACTATCTTCTCTCCTAAAGACGCTAACGCCATAGTGCCCACTCAAAAGAACTCTATCGCTGTTATTCGCGCTCTGGATAAGGTTACAGCCAGAGTCGAAGAGCTTTCTCTTCCTATCGGAAAAGAAATAGAGTTCGGAACTCTTTCAATCACTGCTAAAAATTGCAAAACTACTCTGCCGGAAGAGACTCCTCCGGAATCTGCGGCGTATATTGATGTTGAAGAAGAAGATACTGTTATTTTCAGCGGGTGGATGTTTGCTTCTTCTCCGGCATTGTCCGCTATGGAACATAAGGTATATGATATTTGGGTTATAGGCTGCAAGAACAGCGAGCCTCCGCAAGAGTCAGAGAAAATATCGGAAGAATAGGAGATTAAAATATGAATATTCTTATAGTTGGAAGCGGTGCCAGAGAGCATTCTATTGCTGTTAGTGTTCAAAAATCTCCTCTGTGCAGCAGGCTGTTTTGCTTACCCGGAAACGCAGGCATTGCAGAAATCGCGGAGTGTTTTCCTATAGCAATAAATGATTGCGAAGGCATAGTGTCTTTTTGCAAAGAGCAGGGCGTAGAGTTTGTTATTATAGGACCGGAGCTGCCTTTGTCTTTGGGACTGGCTGACAGTCTGTCGGAAGCCGGGATTAAAGTTTTCGGACCTTCCAAGGCAGCGGCTGAATTGGAAAGCTCCAAGATATTCATGAAGAGCGTTTGCAGCTTGGCAGGGCTGCCTACAGCGAAATACAGAGATTTTGATGATTATAATGAAGCTACACAGTATGTGCTGCAGGAAATGGCATCCATGCCTGAGGCTATAGTGGTCAAGGCAGACGGTCTGGCATCAGGGAAGGGAGTTACTGTTGCGAGAAGCGCGTATGAGGCAGTGACTGCGCTTAAAGAGGCAATGGTAGATAAAATTTTCGGAGAATCCGGAAGCAAAGTAATCATAGAGGAATTTTTATCAGGGGAAGAGGCTAGTGTTTTTGCATTATGCGATGGGAAGACTGCGAGATTTTTTGCGTCTGCTCAAGATCATAAGGCGGTGCATGACGGAGATACCGGACCTAATACCGGAGGAATGGGAGCGTATTCTCCTGCGCCTGTCATAGATGAGGCTATGCTTGAGCAAATTATGGAAGAAATAATAAATCCTACTGTAAAGCAGATGAACAAGCTGGGGAAACCTTTTTGCGGAGTTTTGTTTGCAGGACTGATGATAACAAAGGACGGACCTAAACTTATGGAGTTTAACGCCCGTTTCGGAGATCCGGAAACCGAAGCAATACTGCCGAGACTGACCAGCGATTTGCTGGAGTTATTGCTGGCGTGTTCTGAGGGAAGATTGGAAGAGGCTCCCATATTGTTTTCCGAAAAGCCTGCGTTGTGCGTGGTAGTGGCAAGCAATGGGTATCCGGGAGAGTACGCTAAGGGAGTGGCAATAAATAATCTGGATAAGGTTAAGGGATTGCCGGATACGATGCTTTTTCATGCAGGAACTAAGCTGTCAGAGAGCGGGGAAATAGTATCCAACGGAGGGCGGGTCTTATGCATATCAGCCATAGCCGATGATTTGAAGAAAGCGCAGAAACAGGCATATAATGCTGTAGATGCTATAAACTGGCATGGTGGATTCTGCAGGCGGGATATTGGGTGGAGAGCTGTAAAATAAAGTGAAATGTGGAATGTGAAATGCGAAATTAAGGTTGCATAAAGCCTTATACTTATGTTAGAAGGGTTTCACTTCATGGAGGGCCTGTAGTTCAGTTGGTTAGAACGCACCGCTCATAACGGTGTTGTCGCAGGTTCGAGTCCTGCCGGGCCCACCAGATTGTACTGCCTGCTCAAGAAGGAGTAAGGCAGTATTAGTTTGAACCAGTTCGCTGATATCGAACTGAAATGTCTATATAATACACGTTATGCATATCATAAAACCTCTTGAACGCTCAGAATTAAAATCAGCCATAGAGCTCATTTGGCAAGTGTTTTCTAAATTTGAAGCCCCAGACTATTCCGAAGAAGGCGTATCAGAATTCAAAAAATATATAGAACATGATGCCACATTAAAAAGATTTGACTCGAGTGTTTTGACGTTGGGAGCTTTTGTTGACAATACCTTGGTCTGGGTTTTAGAAGCACGGACTTTGACACACATATCTCTGATGTTTGTTGCCGAAAAATATCACGGACAGGGAATTGCAAGGGCATTATTCAATGAAGCATTGTCTAAAATGGGAAACAATGACATAACCGTAAATTCTTCCCCTTATGCTGTTGAAATTTACAAAAAATTTGGTTTTGCTGCTACTGATGACGAACGGATAGAAAACGGAATCCGTTATCTACATATGACTAGAAAATTATTTTAATAGAGATTACTCATGAACATTGAGCAAGAAATAAAAAATATCCAGTTTAGAAATAAACGCGTAGAACTGGACAAAACATGGGAAACCAGTTGGACTCGCAAAATTTCAATCGCAATCATCACATATGTTTTTATAGTCGTTGTAATGCTTGTTTTAAATATGCCTTCACCGTTTCTAAACGCGATAATTCCAACTTGCGGTTTTGTGCTGTCGACTCTGGGACTGAATTTTATAAAAAAAGTCTGGATTAAATTAAATAATAAAAAACCTAACATTTGATTATTTCCGCATTTAGTGATTGAAATTTACTATAATATTATTATCTTTAAGAGTAGCTCTGGAGAAAAATAATATGAAAACAGAAAAATACTGGTATGCGGTTGAACAGGACAAAGTTGTAAAGCTGTTGGAATCTGACTCTGCAACCGGGTTGACTGGGAAAGAAGCAGCAGAACGGCTAACCGCCTTTGGACACAACGAGCTTTCAAAAAATAAAAAAGCAAGCAACATTATCCGTTTTCTAAAGCATTTTCATGATATTTTGATTTATATACTTTTTGCTGCGGCTGTTGTTACTTTATTCCTGCAAGAATATGTTGACACAGTCATCATACTTTTAGTCACAATCATTAATGCGGCTATAGGCTTTATTCAGGAAAACAAAGCTGAAAAAGCTCTTGAAGATATTAAGAAAATGCTGTCGCGAAAAGCTATGGTTGTACGAGACAACACCAAAGCTGAAATCGATGCGTTCGAACTTGTTGCAGGCGACATAGTCTTGCTTAATCCGGGCGACAGAGTTCCAGCAGATATAAGGATTTTAAGGTCTGACCATTTGCAGACCGAAGAATCTGCCCTAACCGGAGAGTCTCTTCCCGTAGAGAAAAAAACAGATGCTCTGCCTGAAAATACTATGCTGGGAGACCGCATAAACATGGTCTTTTCCGGCACAACCGTAAGCACCGGAACAGGCATGGGAATTGTTACCGCCACAGGAGCCCATACCGAACTCGGCAAAATCAACCAAATGATTGCAGATGCTCCTCCTATTACAACACCTTTAATAAAACAAACTCAACAATTCGGAAAGAATATATCTTTTATAATTGTTTTCGGTTCTTTAGCTATTTTCTTATTCGGATATGCATTCAGAAACTACGATATTTCAGAGCTTCTGATGTCGGTTATAGGACTTGCTATTATTGCTATTCCCGAAGGTCTGCCTGCGATATTGTCCATTATCTTAGCTATCGGCGTACAGAATATGGCAAAACGCAAAGCCATTGTCAGGAATTTGCCGTCTGTTGAAACTCTGGGCTCCGTATCCGTTATATGCTCTGATAAAACCGGAACACTTACTAAAAATGAAATGACTGTGCAGACTCTCGAAACCAGAGACGGCGAATTCGAAGTTTCCGGCATGGGTTATGCTCCTGAAGGTCAAATATTTCTCGGTGATACGCCGGTGGACTTTGCCAAAGAAAACGTCCTGAAAGAGTTGATAGAATGCTTTAATGTATGCAACGATGCCGCATTAGCTCAAGATGCTGACGGGCTTTGGAATATAATGGGAGACCCTACGGAAGGTGCTCTTATAACGCTATTCCAGAAAGCAGATATTGACCACACGCCGCTGGAACGCATTTCAACCATACCGTTTGATTCCGATTATAAATACATGGCAACTCTGATTGAGAAAGATAACCATAATATAATCTATATCAAAGGTGCGCCCGACAAACTTCTGGATATTGTAAAAACTGACAGCTCGCTATGGAATAAAAAAATATCAACCCTTGCTTTAAGAGGACAGCGCATAATCGGAGCCGCCTATAAAATTGTCGATAAAAACGTAAAGACAATTACTCATGACGATATAAAAGACGGCATAGTATTTCTTGGACTGGCCGGAATAATCGACCCTCCCCGCGAAGAAGCAATTGAAGCCATACGCAAATGCAAAGAGGCAGGCATTACTGTTAAAATGATTACGGGAGATCACATAGACACTGCCAGAACAATCGCTAAAGAGCTAGGCATAGGAGACGGAACAAAAGCCATTGAAGGCAAAGAGCTTGAAGGTATAAGCGATGAAGAAATGGAAGAGGCTGCCTTCAAGTACGATGTTTTTGCGAGAACCAGTCCGGAACATAAGCTGAGATTGGTTAAGGCTTTACAGAGCCGGAATGTAATATGCGCTATGACAGGAGACGGAGTAAACGATGCCCCTGCATTGAAAAAAGCCGATGTAGGCGTTGCAATGGGAATAAAAGGAACGGAAGTCACAAAAGACTCTGCGGAAATAGTTTTAACGGACGATAATTTCAGTACTATAGTTGCGGCAGTTGAAGAAGGACGAAGAGTTTATGACAATTTGAAAAAAACAATATTATTCATATTGCCTACAAACGGGGCAGGGAGCTTTTTGATTATAGCCAGCATTCTTTTCGGAATTCTGATGCCGCTTACTCCTGTACAGATATTATGGGTAAACATGGTTACGTCCGTAACAGTATCATTCGCACTGGCATTTGAAAAAATTGAACCTGATGCAATGAAGCGTCCGCCTCGCCCGTATAACTCCGAATTGCTGAGCGGCTATTTTATTTGGAGGATTTTGTTCGTATCCGTTTTAATCGGAGGCTGGACATTAATAGTTAATATAGACCTTTTTGAAAGAGGATATGATGAAGATTTAGTCCGCACGATTACTATTCAAACGCTGGTTATTGCACAGATGTTTCATTTATTCAACAGCAGGAGCATCAGAGGTTTTGCTTTCAATGCTGATTTCTTTAAGAATAAAGCCGTATTCGTGGTTTGCATTTTGTTACTTATTATGCAAGCCTCAATAACATATATACCCTTTATGAACGAGGCTTTTGGAACAGTACCCCTAGACTTATCAAGCTGGAAATATCCTTTTATACTGGGTACGGCTGTATTCATAATTGTTGAAATAGAAAAAGCAGTTATGAGAAAAATTGACTTTGTAAAAGGTATCAAGTAGAACAAACATCAGCGCAGTTGTTTTTTTGTTAACTATACTGAGGCTTTAGCATGGAGAATACTTCTTCTTATTTTAATTACATCAGAGATTTTAGCAAAATTAAAATTCTCTGTATAGGCGATATAATGCTGGACCGCTTTTCTTACGGCAAGATAGAGCGCATTTCGCCTGAGGCCCCCGTGCCTGTGTTTTTTCAAGAGAAAACTACGCAAATGCTGGGAGGAGCTGGAAATGTAGTGGCTAATCTTTATGCGCTTGGCTGCAATACTACTTTTCTGAGCATTGTGGGCGAGGACGAAAACGCCAGCATAATATCTTCGATGCTGAAACAAATAAACTGCCACCATCATTTGATACGGGATAAGAGCCTTTCTACTACAGTGAAGACAAGGCTTGTTGCCGGAAGCAGTCACGTTGTCCGCATTGATCAGGAAAAAGTTTTCGAGGTGAATCCTTTTATTCTTCCCAGAATAGAAAGAGGACTGGAAACTATAATACCTAATATAGATTTAGTGCTTTTGTCCGATTATGATAAAGGAGTTTTCAGCTCTAATGTTTCTCAGATTGTTGCAAAGGTTTGCAAAAAATTCGGCAAGCACTTTATAGTAGATCCAAAGGGAGATGATTATGCCAAGTATGCCGGAGCATTGCTGATAAAGCCTAATCTGAAAGAATTTTTATCAGTAACTAAGCTGAAAACTACGCCGACATCCGTTGATTTTAAATTGCAAGTGGCAGAAGGCGCAAAAAGACTGTTTACTAAATATAATATAAAGAATCTGGCAATTACGCTTGGTCAGCACGGCATGGCTTTTGTATCTTCTGAAGAGCCGGACAATGTAACGATTATGCCAACGCAGGCAAGAGAAGTATTTGACGTTTCCGGGGCAGGGGACACGTCATTTGCTGCGATTGGAGCCTGTATCGCAGTAGGAGCCAGTATTAACGATGCGATACGTATTTCCAATATTGCGGCAGGAGTGGCGGTAAGCAAGATAGGCACCGCAACAGTGAGCGCAGAAGAGCTTAAAACCGGAATAGATACTGTAAAGCACGGACATGTTACTATTGTAAAAGAGACTCTGTGCAACATTGACAAAAAGATTTTATCTTTGCCGGAAGCTAAGAAGGCAGTATCTAATTTACAGGTGCAAGGAAAGAGAATAGGCTTTACTAACGGGTGTTTTGACTTGTTGCATATCGGGCATTTGAATTCATTTATCACGGCAAAAAAAGAATGCGATATTCTTGTAGTCGGAATTAACTCTGATGAGTCTGTGAAGCGGTACAAGGGAGACAAAAGACCTATTCAGGACGAGAACACAAGAGCTAGCATAGTGGCAGCTTTACAGTTCGTGGATTTTGTTATTATATTTGATGAAGACACGGCAGTTAATCTGGTAACGGAATTACAGCCGTTTATGATTGCAAAGCAGGGATACAATCTTGAACAGTGGCCTGAAGCGCATGTAGTGCTGTCATATGGGGGTAGGGTAGTGGAACTGCCTGAAATAGAGGGCTATTCTACGACAAAAACAGTGGACAGAATGAGTGCTGCTGTTTAAGCCGCGGATTAGACGGCTTTGGTTTCTTCTTTTCAATGTCAGCAGTTACCTTCTCTGTAACTTTCAGATACTTTGCCGGATCGATAATAAGTTTTCCAAGTCCGCCGAATTGCATAGAAATAAGCAATAGCTTGACTCCGACTATTTCTTCGCAAAGCGGAGTCTCTAATCCGCTTATCACTAAACCATTCTTTGTGAAAAAACGGAGACTTTCAGTATTATAAGAATATACATCAGTAGCAATAGGAATATCAGGATATTTGTTGAATAGTTCTTGATATAAGAGAGTACCGATTCCTTGTGATTTGAAGTCTTGGTCTATTACTATTTGTTCTACAAATAAACCAAACGCATAGAGCTGCTTAAAGTATTTTTCTACCTGCGATAGTTTGTCCAGTCTTACATTCTCACTATAAGAAAGCCACCCAACTATTTTGCTGTCAACTTCCGCAACAAGAGTAGTATCAATGGTATCTTCGCGAAAGTGATTATTGTGAAGCAAAATTCCATTGCCGGCATTCATTCGGCTGATTGCGACTGCCGGGTCAATTGTACAAATATAGTTTTCTTCAAATATCCTGCGCCCCGGCTCTAAATCTACAGGCTGCGCCATTCTTATAATAATACTCATAGCAATAATCCCTATCTAATTAAAACAGATTGAATATATTGTATGTTTTTACTTTCAGCCATAAAAAAGCGTTTCTTCTTGCTTTTTTATAGATTAAGAAGTCTAATATCCGCATAATTTGCGGATATTATTAAGGAATAATCTCATGCTGAACGCAGAAAACTTCATACAAGAAGAATTTGAACAGATTTCCAAAGATTTTATAGCTCTTAAATCGTTAGCTCCTGTTATTAACCATGCCGCAGATGCCTGTATTAAAGCAATACAAAACAACAATAAAATAATGTTCTGCGGGAACGGGGGGTCTGCTGCGGATGCTCAGCATTTGGCAGCGGAGCTAGTAGGAAGATATAAGATTAACAGAAAAGCTATAGCGTCCATAGCTCTTACTACAGATACATCTATATTAACAGCAGTTGCGAATGATTTTGGCTATGACACGGTTTTCTCTAGGCAGGTCGAGGCACTGGGCAATAGAGACGATGTTCTGATAGGAATATCTACCAGCGGAAACAGCCCTAATATCATTAAGGCGTTTGAGGCGGCGAAGGGGCAGGGCGTTACCACGATTGCGCTGACCGGACAAAAGGGCGGCAAGATGCTGTCTCTGGCAGATTATATTATCAATGTGCCTTCTGATACTACTAATTTGATACAGACTATGCACATTGCCGTAGGACATATCTTGTGTGATTTGATAGAAAAATCTGTAAAATGAACAAAGCGTTATTTTTAGACAGAGACGGGACTATTAACATAGACTATGGATATATACATAGGATAGAGGATTTCAAATTCATAGACGGAATTTTCGAGCTATGTTCAGAGGCTCAAAAAAAAGGATATAAAATTATAATTATCACTAATCAGTCCGGGATAGAGAAGGGGTATTATACGGAAGCTGATTACGAAGTTACGACCAAGTATATGGTTGATGCGTTTGCTGACAAGGGCATAGAGATTACGGATATATACTACTGTCCTTTTATGAACCACGAAGACAGAAAGCCGTCTCCGAACATGTTTTTGAAAGCAATAAAAAAGCATGATATTGATGCGAAGCAGTCTATATCTGCAGGCGACAGAGAGAGAGACATAGAAGCGGCAGAGAGAGCCGGAGTAGGAAAGAATTTTTTATTCAAAGGAAGCTATGACGAGATAATGAAGGCATTGTAATTCCGCACTTATCTTCCCTTGGCTCTCTCCACAGAATTAACTGCCGGACATGCGCGTATTGCAGCTATGATGTCGGATAAATGCTGAGTGTCCCGCACTTCCAAATCTAAAATGAAATCAAAGAAATCAGCAGTCCTGTTAGTGATTTTGAGATTGAATATATTGGCATTGTTCTTGCCGATAATAGTCGTCATGTTTGCAAAATTGTTGGGCTGGTTTGCAAGAACAACATTAAGTCTGGCAATGAGTTTTTCACTATTATCATCATGCTGCTTGTCGTCCCAGCCTACATCTATCCAACGCTCCGGAGATGCCATAAAGTTTTCCAGCGTCTCGCAATCCGCCGTGTGAATAGTAACTCCTCTGCCGGTCGTAACAATACCCACAATAGAATCACCCGGTATCGGGTGACAGCATCTGGCATAGTGAACTGCCATTCCCGGAATAAGTCCTTTAAGAGTAATAGGAACATTATTCTGAGATTTGATTTTATCTCTGCTTGTCTTTACGATTTTATCAGGATCTTTTTCTATGGGCTTGAGCTTGTGATTAGGATATGCCGCATTAAAAATGTCTCTGGCAGTATTGGGAAAAGCTCCTATGTTGGCAAACAAATCATCTACGGAATCCGCCTGAAAATCAGCGCACACAGATAAAAACGCCTTTTCAGAGTACTCTATGCTTTCCTGTTTGCAGAGTTTTTCCAGTATGGATTTTCCCAGTATAATATACTCTGTCCGCTGCTGAGTTCTTATGAAACGCCTGATGCAGGACTTAGCCTTGCCCGTAACAACAAACCGCTCCCACGCCGGCGAGGGATTGCTGCCTTTCTGAGTGATAATCTCTACCTGATCGCCGTTTCTAAGAACAGTGCGGAGAGGTACTATTCTTCCGTTCACTTTTGCTCCGGTACAGGTATCTCCGACCCGCCCGTGTATTGCATAAGCAAAATCTACAGGAGACGCTCCTTGAGGCAGTGCTATCAAATCTCCCTTAGGCGAGAAGCAAAAAACCTGATCCTGAAACAGCTCTAATTTAGTGTTCTGTAAAAACTCTTCGGACTTATGAGCATGTTCTACAATATCAAGCAGCTCTCTAAGCCAATGATATTCGATGCCGTCCTTCTTAGGTCCTCCTCCGGATTTATACGCCCAGTGCGCAGCAACTCCGAATTCTGCAATCTCATGCATCTCGTAAGTGCGTATCTGTATCTCAATGCGCTGTTTCTCCGGCCCCAAAATGCCGGTATGCAGGCTTTGATACCTGTTGGGCTTCGGCGTAGAAATATAATCCTTAAATCTTCCCGGGATAACGTGATAGTGGCTATGAATAACTCCTAAAGCCTGATAGCACTCGCTGACAGTGTCTACATATATCCTGAATGCCATGATATCGGACAACTGCTCAAAACCAACGTTCTTTCTCTGCATTTTGCGCCAAACAGAGTAGGGGGCTTTTTCCCGGCCTTCCACCTTAGCCTCGATTCCTTCGTCATGCAAAAGAGTCCCAAGCTCCTTCACAATCCGCTGAGTGATGTTTCCGCCTCTGTCCCGTAAAAAATGCAGTCTCGCAATTATGCTGTCTCTGGTGTCCGGATTTATTTCCGCAAATGACAGATCCTCCAGCTCGTCCTGCATTCTCTCAACACCTATGCGCTGGGCAAGAGGAGCATAGATTTCTAAGGTCTCGCGCGCAATATTCTTTCTCTTTTCAGGTTTAGGCAGGTACTGAATAGTCCGCATATTATGCAGTCTGTCAGCCAGCTTTATAAGCAGAACTCTTATATCAACAGACATTGCTATAATGAGTTTTCTGAAATTCTCCGCCTGAGTGCTCTGTTCCTTTTTCAGCTTAATTTTAGATAATTTTGTAACACCATCGACCAGTTTGGCAACTTCATCGCCGAAAAGCCGCTTTATATCTTCCATAGACGCAATAGTATCTTCCACAGTGTCATGAAGCAGGGTGGCGGCAAGCCCGATACTATCCATGCGCAGCCCTGTTAGAATTTCGGCTACCGCCAAAGGATGAGAAAAATAAGGCTCTCCCGAAGCTCTTTGCTGATTGCTATGAGATTGCTGGGAAAAAGCATAAGCTTTTTTAAGAAGCTCTTCATTCACGTTCTTGTCATAGGCGTGCACCCGCTCTATGAGTTCCTCAGCAGACATCAAAGGTATAGTAATATTAGACTTTTCAGAAGAACCCTGCATAAAAATCTCTTTCTGTAATGAGAGCTATTACAGTATACGCTTTAAATGGAAAATTGAAAACGGAAAATTAAAAATTATTTTCCATTTAGTCCTTTAGGTCTTCAGCGTCCTCAAACGTTCCCATATCAACATCATCTTCCATAGAGAGTTCTTCTTCGTCATCTTCATCATCGAACAAATCGTCTGCGTCTTCTTCCATAGAAACAACGGAAATATTCTCATGCCAAGCCTGCTGTTCGCTTGCCATAAGCTCGGCAATCTCAGCCTCCAGTTTTTCAGGCTCAATATGCTTTTGAAAGCTCTTGATGAGGGAATCATTCAAATCGTCTAAATTGAGTTTGCTCTCAGCAATCTCTCTTAGGGCGATTACAGGGTTTTTGTCGCGATTCTTAGGAACCTTAATTTCAGCTCCTGCGCCCAAGGCCTTAGCGCGGTGAGACGCCAGTATGACCAGGTCAAAACGGTTAGGGAGCAGAACAACGCAATCTTCAACGGTAACTCGAGCCATAAATTTAATCCTTGTAAAAGCGGCAGTTAAGTACTATAGAGAACAGACAATAGATAATAGATAACAATTAAAATTGCAATAGTTTACTTGAAAAATACTTAATTTTTTATAAATATGCTTAAATGAATTCGTGCTTGTAGATTTGATAAAATTGGGTTAGCGTTGTTGAAAGAGCGATTCTGTTCCTCTGATACTAAAGTTAATTTTACTGCTTTTTCTTACGCTGCCGATATTAATACTTAATTGATGGAGATAAAATGATTTGTTACAAAGAAGAGCGCGCCGCAATGTTCATAGACGGTGCCAATTTATATGCCGCAGCTCGCAGTTTGGGATTTGACATTGATTACAAAAGGTTACTGGAAGTATTTGCGGGCAGGGGAAGACTAGTCCGTGCTTTTTACTATACAGCCCTGATTGAAAACGAAGAATATTCTCCGATAAGACCGCTGGTGGACTGGCTGGACTATAACGGCTATTCAATGGTCACAAAGCCGACTAAAGAGTTTTTAGATGCCTTTGGACGCAGAAAAGTTAAAGGCAATATGGACATAGAGCTGGCCATTGACGTAATGGAAATGTGCGACCACGTAGACCATATAATAATATTCTCCGGAGATGGAGACTTCAGACGCTTGGTAGAAGCAGTCCAGAGAAAAGGCGTAAGAGTAAGCGTAGTAAGCACCATGAGATCATCGCCGCCAATGATTGCGGACGAGCTGCGCAGACAAGCGGATAACTTCATAGAGCTGCAAGAAATAATGCAGCACATTGCCAGAGGCAAGGTAGAGCCCGGAGACATGCCTCAGCCGTCACCGCAGCCGTCTATTACAGACCTTGAAGAAGCATTGTCAAAAACCCAAGACATAAGCGAAGTTGCATAATAATGTAGAGCGGAAATAAACTCACTGCTATTGCTGCTTATCTATATCCAAAAATCGCATAAGATATATTATGTTAAATGAGGTTTTATTCTTAGAATATAACATTTAAACAGCGTAAGTGTCTATAAATATCTATAGTTAATCGTATAAATCATGAGCAATAGACTTGAGACTTGCCCTATGGTTTTTTCAGGCTCTTTGCCCATTTTGCGGCAAAAATCGAGATATTCGTCCACACTGTCTTTGAACGTTTTTTGAGTTCTTTTACGGAAGTTCCTTGAAACGTAATAACATCATTCGTGCCTACGACTTCTCCGTGAAAAAGTTCAGCTTCCTATCCAACTTAACTTGAACTCCTCATTTAACATAATATATCGTATTTTAAAAGGAGAAACATTATGACTATGGATTTAACAGCAGCTAAGAATGAAATAACAAGAAAAGCTGACAATATACTTTATACAATATCAGATGTAGCACTGAAACATTCGATGCTTACCTGTACAGCTGTCACCGCAGGATTCTTAATTGGTGTAAATCCTGCGGCGGCAGCCGACTTCGCAACAAATAATGCCTACACTATAGCCAAAGCCGTAGTATGCGGAACAACCCTTATTACACCCGCCATAATCGGTCTTGTAGGTGATGTAAAAGACGACGACCCAACAAACCCACCAGTGAGATTTGTGGCCGGGACACTTATGGGAATATTTGCAAGCCTTAAAGCACTCGAACTAATGCCATAAAACACATCTAAGAAAGAACACTGCAAGGGGGTTGCAACAGCCCCCTTTCTGTTTTAAACATTTCTGTCTATAGAAAAAAAACTCGTGTTGTCGTGTATCCTGGTTCTTCTAAGCGGTGCCGGAAACTTCTTTTGCATGCAGCTGTATACATCCTGCATTCTTCTCCTTACATCCATTATATCGCTTATATCCCAGTATGCTTGAATCTGCTCTTGCAACTGCGCCGCCTGCTTCATATCTTCAATGTAGCATTGCCGCACAAATGTTATTCCTTCTTCAAGTTTATTTGAAGCCATACACTTGAGATAAGATTGATTCAGGTCGCCGAAATACACGCTCAATGTTGTATTACGCCTGGTTTGTTCTAAATGCAGTTTCATAATATTTACTCCTATTATTAAATTTTACAATCCTTATAATTAAAAAATATTTTTACCAGAGTTATTTATGGTTAATGTTGTTTTTTTCTTTGTACTTTAACAAATTTCATGTAAGAATAGAGAATATTTTATTTATTACTTATTTTTATAAAGAAGCAGCCATGGATATAGTCAACGAATTAACGTTACGCTACTCGGACGAAGATATTGTCTGCCTGCTAAAGAGCAAAGTAGAGCCAACGAATAATGATTTTAAAGGAATGCGTATAGGAGAAGCTATTATCGTTCCCATGAGATATAATTATAAAAATAACAGCACTACTGTAGATTATGCAGATTACTCGCTTCATTCGCAAATAAAAAAGTACATCCCTCCCAAAGATGACAGCATTATTATAGGCTACTCTATTATCGGTTTTCACATCCAGCCTACTGAGGTGCAGCAAAAAATTGCAAAAGTTCTTGTTGAAGACTTATTAGCGCTGAATTTCAAACACGTGACCGAACAATATCCGCACAAACTTATTGTTGCGGGCGGTGAATCTAAACCTGAACCTTCCATAGGTAAAATTTTCAAATACTGCGCGGACATGATTGCGAAAGGTGAAGCTTTCATAAGCAAAGAAGAACCTTCCGCAAGCAAACTTTTCAAACATCATGTGAAAAAGATATTGGACAAACACAACTGGTATTTCATAAAAAGAGGTTACTTTAAAAGCGTCATACATCTTTCTGATGGAGACTTTCCTACCCGCCCCGGACTTATTGAAAGCATTAAAGCCGGACTTGGTTTTATTAAAAATTCACTGCAAAAAAACATTTAATTAATTGAAAGGATAAATATTATGTCTATTAAGTGCGAAATAATTAAAACTAAGAATGAAATAACGGAAACAATAAAAGATGTGGCGATGGAATATCCGTTGCTTGCCGGTACTGCTATAGCTGCAGGTCTTGTCATTGGCACAAATCCTGCTGCAGTAGCCGATATTGCTTCAAATATTGCTTCAAATATTATTTCTGGTTTTATGGAGAATACCTACACCATGGCCAAAGTCGCAGTATGCGGAGCAGTTCTTATTACCCCTCCTGCACTTGGTTCAGCTGCTGATATTACAGCCCCATCATTCACACGAGAGAGCTTCCCAACGAGATTAGTGGTTGGAGGCATAATAGGATCATTAGGATTGGTAGCAGTATCAAAGCTTATGCCATAAACGCATTTTCTGACTTACTCATCCATCACATAACTAAACACCAACGGCGCAACAATAGTCGCATCGGACTCTATGATAAATTTTGGCGTGTCTATTCCCAATTTTTCCCATGTGATTTTCTCATTTGGAACAGCACCAGAGTAGCTACCAAAACTCGTTGTAGAATCTGAAATCTGACAGAAATATCCCCACAGCGGAACATCCAACTGCATATCCTGCCTCAGCATCGGCACTACGCAAATCGGGAAGTCGCCTGCGATACCGCCGCCTATCTGAAAAAATCCGATAGAATGCTTAGGCGAAGTCTTTTGATACCAATCCGACAAGTATATCATATATTCAATGCCGGAACGGACAGTGTGTATATTCTTAATATCACCGGACATAATGTGACCTGAATAGATGTTGCCAAGTGTAGAATCTTCCCAACCCGGCACAATAATAGGCAGATTCTTTTCAGCCGCTGCCAGCAGCCAGGAATTCCTGGGATCTATCTGATAGCTTTCTTTCAACCGTCCTGAGAGCAAGAGTTTGTACATGAATTCGTGCGGCAGCAGACGTTCGTCTTTCGTGTCCGCCTCTTGCCATAAATCCAGAATAGCACCCTCAATGCGGCGCATGGCTTCCTCTTCAGGAATGCAGGTATCAGTCACACGGTTAAGGTGGCGGTCTAAAAGATCTTGTTCATCTTGAGGAGTAAGATCGCGATAGTGCGGCACACGCACATAATGGTTATGAGCTACCAGATTAAATACGTCTTCTTCAAGGTTTGCACCGGTACAGGAAATAGCATGAACTTTTCCGCGCCTTATCATTTCTGCCAGAGATATGCCCAACTCTGCAGTAGACATGGCACCTGCCATTGACACCAGCATAATACCGCCGTCTTCCAAATGTTTTTTGTACGCCTTAGACGCATCAACCATAGCAGCCGCATTAAAATGACGGAAATTCTTGTCCATGAATTCTGATATTTTTCCCATTTTATTTACTCCTTACTAAAAGCCAAAAACATCTCGCGCAGCAGCTTAATCGCTGTGGCAGTCGACACTCCGCTCTGGTCATAGTGCGGAGATAATTCCACCATATCAAAGCCTACTATGTTATTCAAGCCGGATATTGTGTTTATTGCGTTTTGCAATTCCTGAAACGAAACTCCGCCCGGCTCAGGCGTGCCGGTGCCCGGAAACACTGACGGATCCAGCACGTCCAAATCCAGAGTGAAATAAACCGGCTTGTCTTTTAACTTTTGTACTGCGTTTTCCAGCCCGTCAAAGTTGAATTTCTGTAAATGAACATGCCCTGCCCCAGCCCACACAAATTCTTTCTTATCGCCGGAGCGTATACCGAATTGATAAATACGCTTGTCTCCTAAAATATCCCAAGCGCGCCTGATAACGGTTGCGTGAGAAAGCTGACAGCCGAAAAGCTCTTCTCTCAAATCCGTATGAGCATCAAAATGTATTATATGCAAATCAGGATATTTTTTCGCAAGAGCACGGATTACACCCAGCGATACCAAATGCTCTCCGCCAACCATGACCGGACGTTTTTTATCCTTTAATAATTGCGCAGTATATTCTTCAATTTGCTGTAACGTAGTTTCAACGTCTCCAACCGGCAAATCCAAATCGCCCGCATCATGTACGCTTGCGTCCTCTTCGAAACTTTTATCCAGATAAGGAGAATACAACTCTATACCGCCGGAATCTATCCTCATGTGCTTGCTTGCAAAACGAGACCCCGGACGAAACGAAGACGTAGAATCAAATGGCGCACCAAACAGCACGTCCGAAGATTCTTCATATGTCTTATTGACCCAAAGAAAAGCGTTATTATTCAGCATTTTCAACATCCTTTAATAAGTCTTCCACATAAGTAGGAAGCGCAAACGAGCCTCTGTGCAAATTAGTATTATAGTACTTCGTTTTCAACCCAAGCGCATTCCATTTTTCAGCATTCAAATCTTTTATCGGGTGCAGAGTTTTTGCAGCAAATCCAAACAGCCAATGCCCTGACGGATACGTAGGAATATGCGCCTGATATACTTTGCTTACAGGAAAGTTTTCGACAATACGCTTGTGCGCTCTCTGCATAGCCGCAGCGTCCTTTTCATAAAACGGGCTTTCATGCTGATTGACCATAATTCCGTTGTCCGTCAAAGCCTGAAAACAATTGCCGTAAAACTCTTTGGTAAAAAGCCCCTCGCCCGGACCGAACGGATCCGTTGAATCTACAATTATAATGTCGTACTTGTTTTCATAGCGTCTTATATATCTAAGCCCGTCCTCATAGAATATGTTCACGCGCTTATCATCAAAACAACTCGCAGTAGACGGCAGATACTCTTTGCACACATCTACAACCATTTTGTCTATTTCCACCAGGTCAATCTGCCCGATAGTTTTATACCGAGTAAGCTCTCTGATTACTCCGCCGTCCCCTGCCCCGATTACAAGCACGTTTTTAGCATTGGGATTCACAGCCATAGGCACATGCGTTATCATCTCGTGATAAATAAACTCGTCTTTTTCAGTAAGCTGCATAAATCCGTCCAGAGTTAAAAACCGTCCGAACTCCTGAGAGTCAAAAACATCAATACGCTGAAACTCGCTTTTTCCGCTGTATAATTGCTTGTCTATTTTAATAGAAAACTCTACATGAGGAGTTTGTTCTTCTGAATACCATAACTGCATTTATTTGCCCTCCAAAACGTTTATGCGTTCAAAACTCTTGTCTTCTGCGCCGATTAAAAGATAACCGCGTTCTTTTGCGTACTCGATGAAATCCACAATGTCCTTAGTAATCTTCTCACCCGGAGCTAAAATAGGAATCCCCGGCGGATAGCTTATCACAGACTCACAACAAATATGCCCCGCAGAATCCTTTAACAAAATAGATTTTTTATTGCCGTAAAAAGCCTCCTGCGGAATTACTGCCAGCTCCGGCTGAATATAATCTTGCGCAATCTCCCGCTCATACACAGTTTTGTCCTTTTTATAGCGGCGGCGGATTTCCGCAAATGAACTAAGCAGTCTTTCCAAATCCTGTTTGCGGTCGCCCACAGATATAAACGCAATCAAATTGGCAGCATCGCCGAATTCTATATGTATGTTGTATTCGTCCATTAAAATGTCGTAGACCTTAAAACCGGTTAAGCCAATCTTCAAAGTATTCACAAACAGCTTGGTCACATCAAAATCATAAATTGAATCTCCGTTTATAATCTCACGCCCGAATGCATAGTAATCGCCGATTTTGTTCACTTCGTCTCTGGCATACTGAGACAACTCGCATACTCTTGAGAATATTTCTCTGCCGTTCAGAGCCATATTTTTGCGCGCCAAATCCAGACTTACCAAAAGCAAATATGATGCGCTGGTTGTTTGAGTGAGGCTTATAATCTGCCTTGTGTAGCCAACGTTCATCTTTTTACCCAGAAGCAGAAAAGAGCTTTGAGTGAGAGATCCGCCGGACTTGTGCATACTGACAGCAGCCATATCTGCTCCCGCAGCCATAGCGGACACAGGCAAGTTTTTTCCGAAATAAAAATGAGTTCCGTGAGCCTCGTCAACGAGCGTCAGCATATTGTGCTTATGCGCCAAATCCGTAATAGCTTTAAGCTGCGGACATATGCCGTAATACGTAGGGTTATTCACAAAAACAGCTTTGGCATCAGGATTTTGAATGATTGCTTTTTCTACGTCTGCCAGTGCCATTCCAAGAGGAATTCCAAGCTCGCTGCTGATGCTGGGATTCACGTAGACAGGAACAGCGCCGATAATAATAAGCGCATTTATAACGCTTTTGTGGACGTTGCGAGGCATAATAATTTTATCGCCTCTTTTCGCCGCAGTCATAATCATAGCCTGCACAGCTTGAGTCGTGCCGTTTACTATAAAGAAAGCGTGATGTGCGCCGAAAGCCTCGGCAGCCAGCTCTTCCGCCTCTTTTATCACAGAAACCGGGTGACTAAGAAAATCCAGCTGCTTCATAGAATTGGCATCTACCTTCATACACTGCTCGCCCAAAAAAGCAGTCAGCTCCGGCGTTTCCTTGCCCTGCTTATGTCCGGGCACATCAAAAGGAACTACTCTCACGTTTTTAAAACGAACAAGAGCTTCATATATTGGGGCTCTTTGCTGGTCCATAGCTTATTCTTTGTGGTATACGTTAGTGCCGCTGAAAATCTCTATCATTTCTCTTCTAAGGTTTTCAGTAATCTGGAGCCTGAGCTTAGGAGGAAGTTCGTACACGTCAGTGTTGAAAAGATAGTTTTTCAAGACGAGCTCTTTAACCAGCATTTTAGTATGAAAAATGTTTGACTGATAGACGTTGACATCTACGGCATCATATTCAAGCAGCGTAGAAGCAGCGATATAGTCTTGAATAGAAGTGATGTCGTGGTCTATGAAAAGCTTATCGCCGCCATCGGTTCTGGTGAAGCCGCGTACCTTATAGTCCATAGTAATAATGTCGGAATCAAAACTGCCGATGAGAAAATCAAGAGTACTAAGCGGAGTAATCTCGCCGCAGGTTGATACGTCAATGTCTACGCGGAAAGTGGCAATAGAAGTGGTTGGGTGATATTCCGGATACGTATGCACGGTAACGTGGCTTTTGTCGAGGTGAGATACGACAGCCTCTTTTTTGCGGCGCAAGCCCTCCTCCGATATCAACAAAGTAACCGAAGAGCCCTGCGGGTCATAGTCCTGTTTAGACACGCTAAGAACAGTAGCTCCTATCATCTCTACGACTTTGAAGAGAATGCCAGTAAGACGTTCGGAATTATACTCTTCATCGATGTAAGCGATATAATCTTTTTGTTCGCGTTCACTGCGAGCATAAGATACGTCATAAATGTTAAAACTCAAAGATTTGGTCAGATTGTTAAAACCAAATAATTTCATTTTCTGTTCCACAATAATCACCTCCTATGTAAGGGCAGTTACAAATTTACAGGACTTAAAGCAATACAAGACTTAATGCAACTAAAAAAGAGGTGTCGGGACCAGATTTTAATCATAAATGAGATTATTTCTTTGAAAGGAGCTAATTGTGTGATAGGTTAAGTATATTATAGATATTTTCAGAGAGTCATTATGACAGTAACCAGCGATAAAACAACACAGAATCTCCTAATGCTAAAGAGCAACAGGAACTACGATTCCTTTAATGTCAGTCTTTTAATTTTACTCTCTTTATAATAAACACAAAACAATGAAAATTTTCTCACCCATGTATGAGCGGATAATGCACTACTCGAAGCACCCCAAGGCTCCGTGGTACCTGTTTGCTCTGAGTTTTGCTGAATCCTCATTTTTTGTTATTCCGCCTGACGTTATGCTGGCTCCTATGTGTATGGCTAAGCCTAGGAAAGCGATGAGGCTGGCGTTTATTACGACATTAGCCTCGATTTTGGGCGGGATTCTGGGCTATCTCATAGGCTTTTTTGCGTTCTCTCTTATAGAGGACTGGCTCATGACCACAAGCTATTGGGACTCATTTCAAGCGGCAACGGTTTGGTTTGAGAACTGGGGTTTTTGGGCGGTTTTTCTTTCAGGATTTTTTACTCCTATACCTTATAAGATTTTCACCATAGCCGCCGGAGCTATGAGAATGGCATTTTGGCCATTTTTCCTTGCGTCTATCCTGAGCAGAGGATCACGGTTCTTTATAGTAGCTGCGCTGATGTCTTACGGAGGCAGGAAAATGGAGCACGTCCTGAAAAAGTACATAGACATTGCAGGGTGGGTTACAGTCGGCTTTATCGTGATTGTGATTTTGATTTACGAGTTTTGGTAGAATGAGGAATGCGGGATTAGGAATTGTCTTCCAGTTTATAAGAAATCTCTGATAGGTTTAGGCGAGACTCTATATCTTCCGCAGTCGGCAGTTAATTTATCCATAAGCGTTATATTGTGCCGCCACGGCAAATTGTGCAGCACCTGCTGCACAATTTCCAAATCATTGTAAATGCTTGCAAATTTTGCCATATATTTAAGATTTCGCACAGAAAAACCACGCTGAGAAGGGAATGACGAACGGATATCATGTGCGAGATTTTCTATAAATTTATCACCTCAAGTTTTGCGTTCGTTGATTATCTTCCCAACATTCCAATACAAAGCCGCCAACTCTCGGTTTGCGCCGTTGATAATTCGCTGCTGAGTCAGCATTATCTGCTGTTTCACACCATCAACAACAGCCATATATTCTTTCGTGTTTATAAGCATGGTCTATTTCCTTTTTGCGATATTATTACTATACGCAGGAAATTCAAAAATTACCAGCATTTCTTGGTTTACTTACTCAGCAGGAGGGCGTAAGTCCTCCGGCTTGTCCTTCGAAGCTTTCTTGTCCACCGTAGCCTTGGCGAAGGTGGAAGCGAAGAAGGAAGCCTGCTAGGGCGCAGGCGGGAGGGTTATGACATACAATTCGTCGAACCAACTGGTAATATATAATTTATTATTATATGCTGCCATGGAGTAAACAGATTCAATGCCTAAATCCGTCATAGTTGATACAACAGGAGGATTAGCAGATAAATCCACTACACTTAATGGATTATTTGTGTTAATGTATCTGGCAATATATAATTTATTATTATACGGTACTATTGCACCATAGAGCATAAATCTAACACCTAAATCTATAGGTTCTAATACTGACGGCGGAACAGTGGACAAATCTACCACACATATGCCAGAATAATTGGTAATATATAATTTATTATTATATACTGCTGCTGCTGTGCTTATATCATAGTTGCCGCTTATCTCTATAGTTGATTCAGCAGGAGGATTAACAGATAAATCTAATACAAGTAAGGAATTCTCCCACGCTTGCGGTAGATATAATTTATCATTATGTACTATGGCGCTCCATATATTACCTTCTCTATTATCAAAATCTATAGTTGATACGGCAGGAGGATTAACAGACACATCTACCACTGCTAATCCTTCCCTCCACCCTTCATCGGGTATATATAATTTATTGTTATGTGCTGCTATGGCTATTGCGCCTTGGTTTCCTGAATCTATAATTGATACGGCAGGAGGATCAACAGATAAATCTACTACATCTAAGAAATTCAAATTTGTAGGACCTGCCCAAGCACGCGGCATATACAATTTATTATTATGTTCCACTATAGCATATCTGCCACGGTAGAAATGAGTAGAATCCAACTCTATACTTGATACCTCATTATTAGTTGTATCAACAACATATAACAAACCTTTGCCGTCATTGACAATATATAATTTGTTATTATGTACTATTATACCGGTGAGATTGGCACCCGGGATAATCATAGTCGATGCTCCTGCAGCGGAGCATGTGGCTGTTGTGCCGCCGTGTGTGCCTTCACATGTCCAGCTAAACCAGCCGCCCGGACTTGTTACTGCGGACGCTGTTCCGGTGGTACAAAGAACTGCGCCGGACGGAGGCGAGGCAATAGGAAATCCGCTGCCATTCGCACTCCCGCACGCTCCGTTTACGGGAGGGGCTGTGGGTGCGGAGCAGGTGTAAACGGAAGTTCCGCCGTTTATTCCTTCACAGCCCCACTTCCAAGTGTTTGCGTCCAGAAGAACC
>Ga0123353_10001323_pt1 | contig 30381 bp, 20 predicted proteins | sample TergutLab28metaG_3_FD_92763 | JGI IMG/M metagenome (GOLD analysis project Ga0123353, IMG submission 92763) | Labiotermes labralis P3 segment gut microbial communities from Petit-Saut dam, French Guiana - Lab288 P3 | ecosystem: Host-associated > Arthropoda: Insects > Digestive system > Gut ...
GTCTCAGATGAAATCACGCCCAAATACCTTGCTTCATTCTCCGGTGGAATCGTCCCGTCAAGAATGCCCTCGGCAAACCCCGCAACGACAGTCATTGGGGTTTTCAGTTCATGTGAGAGGTTTGCAACGAACTCGCGCCTGAGCATTTCAGCGCTTTCGGCCGACTCAGCCATAGCGTTGAATGCCTGCGTAAGCTGTCCAATCTCGTCCTCCCTGCCGGTATCCTCAACGCGCGTCGAAAAATCACCGCGCGCGAACCGGCGCGCCGCGTCAGCTATCTCTTTGAGCGGTTCGGCTTGTTTCTTAGTCGCTACGAAAGATATCACAAACGTCAATACCATTACGTTTAACGCGATTAGTATAAACACGCTCGAGAAATCCTGCCATTCTTCCCTGAACGCTGCCATATCGCTCGTCACAAAAAGGTATCCGAAAACGTATATTTCCCCATTAAATGTCATTGTGAGTGGAGTCCCGATCACCTGGCGGCTCTCAGGGTAGATCGTGCCAAGGCTTGATAACCATATCGCGTTTCGCCCGGTCGCTGTAAGCTGAAGTATAGTTTCCGGGATGTACTTGCCTAAATGCCGGAAATCCCTCTCCGAGCATGAACAAATGACCCCGTTCGCATCGGTCACCATCAGGTCGAATCCCGACACCCCGGAGGTCATCGCAAGCCACATGCTCAGGTTAAAATCATCAAGTTCAACGCCATAATAGACATGCTGATTCGTTACATATCTAGCCGTCTCGTGGAGCGTGGACGTCATCATACCGCTTTTCTCTGTAACAGAGCGACGGTAACTCCATGCCGTGGAAAGCCCGCCAAGAAGTGTAAAACTAATCAGTACGATCAGCGCCGTGACTATGTAATTACGAATATATATGCTTTGCTTCATGACAGATTATTGTCCGTCCAGCAGTTCGAATTTATAGCCTACGCCCCAGACGGTCTTAAGTGACCATTTCTCGCTCACGTTTTCCAGTTTCTCACGCAGGCGCTTAATATGGACATCGACCGTGCGCGAATCGCCGAAGTAGTCAAACCCCCACACCTCGTCGAGCAGTTGGTTGCGCGTATATACCCTGTTCGGTGAAGACGCGAGATGAAATAAAAGCTCCATCTCCTTTGGTGGCGCTTCGATGCGTTTGCCATGAACAAGCAGTTCAAATGAATCCATATCAATAACCAGATTGTCAAATGACAGCCGCTTGCTTTCCGTTCCGCCGGTTGTATCGAATCGACGCATGACGGCGTGGATGCGGGCTATCAGTTCTCCCACCTCAAAGGGCTTGACTATATAGTCGTCAGCGCCCATTTCCAGTCCGGTGACTTTGTCCAGGGTATCACCTTTGGCGGTGAGCATAATTATCGGCACATTTGATACCGCTCTGATCTCGCGGCAAACGCCCCATCCATCAAGAATCGGCAACATGAGATCCAGTAGCACCAGATCCGGCTCGATCCGTTCAAACTCAGCGACGCCAACAGCCCCGTTTTCCGCAATGGTAACGGCGAATCCGTCTTTTTCCAGATACAAGCGTAAAAGCTCCGCGATATTATCGTCATCCTCAATGATCAGAACTTTTTTTACCATCCAGTCTCACCCCGATCCGTTTGCTCACATTAGCATCTATGCCTAAGTATTTTACATACATGTGATAATCCAATGTTTAACAAATTGTTAAAAAAAAGGACCATTGCTGTGCAGCATATCCGATCAACAGCTTAAAACTAAACAAAAATAGTAGATTTGGCAAAAAGTAGATACAAAAGGGTATTGTTATTGATGTAATTTACGTTTATACTCATTGTCAACTCATGTTAACATACCTTATTCGTTTGCGTATCGTTCGAGAAAACGCTTCATTCTCTCGCTTGAAGGATTGTCCATCACATCCTCCGGAGCCCCGTATTCGATAACGATTCCCTCATCGATGAATAAAACCGTGTCGGCTACCTCACGCGCAAACTGCATCTCATGGGTAACGATCAACATTGTCGTGTTCTTCTCAGCCAGACTGCGGATAACCTTCAGCACCTCTCCCGTCAGTTCCGGATCGAGCGCGGATGTAGGTTCGTCAAAGCACAGTATATCCGGTCCCATCGCAAGGGCTCTCGCTATAGCGACACGCTGTTGCTGTCCTCCGGATAGTTGATGCGGATAGGCGTCCCGTTTATTGGTAAGGCCAATCTGTTCAAGCAGCTCCATGCCTTCTTTTTGTATGCCGTCAAGGATCTCTTTTTTGTTTCCCTTAAACTCAGGCAGTTCCTTTGCGGCAAGCTCACGTGCTAAAACCACGTTTTGCAGCGCCGTATACTGCGGGAATAAATTGAATGATTGAAATACGAACCCGAAATGCAGCCGTTTCTCCCTGATGCTCCGGTCGTCATATTTGTCACACTCGTTAGCGTCATAGAGTACATTACCGCGAAGGATAATACGCCCTGAATCGGGTCTTTCAAGAAAGTTCAAGCATCGCAGCAACGTCGTCTTTCCACTGCCTGACGAACCGAGAATAGCCAGCGATTCGCCTTCATTGAGTGAAAAGCTGACTTCACTAAGCACCTGTGAAGTACCGAATTTTTTTGTCAGGTTTTCGACTTCAAGAATAGTCATTACCACTCCTAATTCATTAAGCCTTAAAGTAGCTGAGCCGCTTTTCCGCATAACCAAACAGCAGCGTCAGAATTCCAATGAATGCCAGGTAATATACCCCCGTGTAAAACAATGGCCATACGAGGCCGCTTGCCGCTAAAAGCTCCGCCTCTTTGAGGATTTCGACCACAACTATTATTCGCGCCAACGCGGTATCCTTGACCAGGGTGATAACCTCGTTCGACATGGGCGCGGTTATGCGCTTAATGACTTGTAAAAGCACAATCCGGAAAAATATCTGTGTTTTTGTCATTCCCAGGACCTGACCCGCTTCGTACTGGCTGCGCGAGATGCTTTCAATGCCCCCCCGGAATATTTCACTGAAGTAGCATGAGTAGTTGAGCGTAAATCCAATAATGACCGCGTTGAACCGGGTTGATATCGGCACTCCGAACATCAGCCCCGGAACGTAAAAAATCACCATCACCTGGAGCATCAGCGGTGTCCCGCGGACGATCCAAACAACAATCTTAACAAAATTGCGAATTACTGTGACTCTTGACATCGAGCCGAATGAAATCAGAAGCCCAAGAGGAAGCGCAAACACCAGTGTTAGTGCAAAAAGCAAAAGTGTTGTCTGAAATCCGCCCCATAACCTCGAAGTAACATCCCATAAAGTCGTCTCCAGAAACCTGCCCCAATAGCTAAATAAAGTAGCAAACAATGAACTCATATATTTTCCTTTTTCACGGTTGCGGTCGCTTACAGTTCCGGGGACGCTGTGAACAGCGCCCCCGGGTAAATAAACCGGTTACTTGCCAAAAGTTGTATCCAGAACCAGATTACTCTCAATACCGTATTTTGTTGCCAGTGCCAACAAGGTACCATCGTCATACAGTTCTTTCATTGCCTGATTCACTTTGTCTCTTAATGGATCCCCTTTCCTGAATCCGACCGCATATACTTCGGGATCCAGTTCAAAGGCTATCGACAGGTCGGTGTAATCTCCTGAACCGGCTATCTGTCTGGCTAAAATGACGTCGATAACAGCACCGTCCACCGCGCCGGTCTTTACCTCCAGGAAAGAGTTGATTTGCGCCGCGACAGCAATGACATTTCCGCTGCCACCGGCGAGTTCGTCCGCATATTCCTCGCCTGCGGATCCGCCTTCCGCCGCCAGTGTCTTTCCGGCAAAGCTATCCGTAGAAGGGAATTCCCCCAACCTTTCAGTCTTAACAACGACACACTGAGTGTTTAGCATATAGCTGTAACTCATATCGCACAGACTCATTCTCGGCACATCGCCTTCGTTAGCCGTTGCGGTGAACCCGTTCCAGATAGCGTCGATAGCGCCTGACTCAAGCTCAGAGAATTTCTGAGACCAATCGATTAACTGAAACTCCACTTCCATTTCGAGCTTCTCTCCGACACGCTGGGCAAACTCTGTGTCAAAGCCGACCCATTTCCCACCTTCCCGGTAGTTCATGGGTTCATACTCGGTGACGCCACACACAAGCTTATCAGACTTCTTGCAGGATGTTGTGAAAGCCGCCGTGCCCGCCAACATAATAAATGCCAAAACCAAACATGCTATCTTTTTCATATTCCTCTCGCTTTCTTATAAAATTTCACCTGGATAGGGCATGATTATATCATATTAGCGCAATAAATCAATAGAGAATTATTCTGAATATTCAGATTACCGGATAATAACTAACTTTTTAGTCAGCAGGTGTGGTATGCATACAGTACAACGACCGTTTTCGCGCCCGGCTTTGGACAGCGTAAAACGGACAGTTCAAATAAGACGTTTACAACGGATAGTGACAGTAGCGCTTCTTATAGTGGTGTTGCTGGCATACGCTCCGCTAAACGTCGCGTTCCAGAATACAAAATATGGATACGGCGAGGGAATCACGGTAACGGCTCTGGAGTCTGGTGAGAATACCACGCTTTCAAACAGCCGGGATTTCGTATCTGACGAAATTTTCAGTGAAACTCCCACTTTGTCGCAATTTGCCGGTGTTGATTATTTCGAAAGTCTGTTTTCAGAAGACGAACCCTTGCGGGAAGCTCTTCCGACCGCATTGTCACCCGATGAAGTATTTACCGATACAGGGCTGGAAGATGAGCATTTCGACGTTACGGAACCGGTACTGGAAGACGAAATCTTCGATTTTACGGAACCGGAAGAAGATCTCATCGACGATACGGAACCGGAGCCGGAAGATGAGCTGCTGAGCGATGCTGAGCCGGAAGATGAACAGCTTAACGAAACTGAGCCGGAAGATGAGCAGCTTGGCGAAACTGAACCGGGAGATGAGCAGCTTAGTGAAGCTGAGCCGGAAGATGAGCAGCTTGACGAAACTGAGCCGGAAGATGAGCAGCTTAGCGATGCTGAACTGGAAGCTATACTCGAGTATGCGGGTTTGTTATCCGAGCCCGATGATGACCAAAGCGATTCAGACTTCCCCGAAGACAGCGACTATGCTCAGAGTGATTTCGAGTTCAGCGTTGGCAATGAGTTGACACTGTCTCTCACGGAATCCTCAGGTAAATATATCTGGCCTGCTTACGGAAAACTGACGTCACCGTTCGGGCCGCGCGTCACAACCGTCGGCTCGACCAACCACAGGGGCATCGATATTGCGGCGAAAATGAACTCCCCTATATATGCCGCTGACGCCGGCACGGTCATAGTTGCCGGTTGGAGCAACTCATACGGGAATTACGTAGTGATAAGGCACAGCAACGGTCACAGGACGCTTTATGGCCATTGCAACTCCCTTCTGGTCAGCGTCGGGGAGACTGTAGCGCAAGGCCAGCAAATTGCGCATATGGGCACAACCGGGGTTTCAACCGGCGTACATTTACATTTTGAACTGATAATTGACGGAACAAAGGTCGACCCGCTGCCATATTTACCGGAATAAATAGTGCAGGGATCATATTGATACCCGAAAGCCCGTGGGTTGCGGGGTTCAGCCTATTTAAAGCTACTATAACCTCACATTGATACCGTTTGCTCGCAGAGCGTGTTTCAAATCGGGAATAGAAACCTGGCCAAAATGGAAGATAGATGCGGCGAGGCCGGCGTCGACCTGTGGCAGCGTCTTGAATAACTCAATAAAATCGTCTATGCCGCCCGCCCCGCCCGATGCTATCACCGGTATCGAGGCAACCTCGCATACGGCTTCGAGCATCTGGAGGTCAAACCCGCCTTTCACGCCGTCAGTATCTATGCTGTTAACGACGAGTTCACCCGCGCCCAGGCTCACCCCTCGCTTTATCCACCCGATGGCGTCAAGCCCCGTATCCTCTCTTCCGCCTTTCGCGAACACGCGAAACACGCCGTTCACCCGCTTTATATCTACCGACAGCACAACGCACTGGCTGCCGTATTTCCTCGCTCCGTCGCTTATTAGCTCCGGATTCTTGATTGCGCCGGAGTTTACGCTGACCTTATCCGCGCCGCACTTGAGCACCCTGTCAAAATCGTCAAGCTCATTTATCCCGCCACCAACGGTAAGCGGGATAAAAATGCGTTCGGCGACTTGTCTGAGGCAGTCCGTAAATAACCTGCGCCCTTCGCTGGATGCGGTTATATCGTAGAATACAAGCTCATCGGCTCCGCTGTCGCTGTATAGACTGCCAAGTTCGACCGGTGACGAGACATCGCTGAGCCCAAGGAAGTTTACACCTTTGACGACGCGCCCGTCCTTTACATCCAGACACGGGATGATTCTTTTGGTTATCATATCGGTACCTCCCGCGCCGCGGTCCCGATCGCGTCCGAAAGCCGGATTTTACCTGTATACATAGCTTTTCCAAGAATAGCCCCGTCCATACCTAGTGTGGCCAGGGCTGCTATCTCGTCGAGCGTTGTTATTCCGCCGGAAGCGATGAGTCTGATCGTCAGCGTTTCCCTAAGCGCATGATACATCTCCATGTTTGTGCCAGCAAGCAAACCATCCTTTGATATATCCGTACATATGAGCGTTTTTGCCCCCAAATCCTCTACGGTACGGCAGAAGCCGGAAGCGTCAATATCCGATAGCTCAGTCCAGCCTTTAATTGCGACAAATCCGTCCTTTACATCCGCTGAGACGGCAATCGCCTCTCCGAATGACCGGATCGCGTCAGCGAGGAATCCCGTGGCAGATATAGCCGCTGTACCGAGGATAACACGCCGCGCGCCTATCGTGAGATATTTCTCGATAACAGCAAGAGAGCGTATCCCGCCGCCTACCTGAATCTCCAGAGCGGATTGGCTCACTATTTGTCCGATGATATCAAAGTTCGCGGGACTGCCGTCACGCGCCCCCTCCAGATCGATAATATGCGCGGCCGTCGCGCCTGAATCCCTGAAGCCAAGAGCCACGGAAACAGGATCGTCGCTGTAGACAGTCATTTGCGCGTAATCGCCGCGTTTGAGCCGGACTGCTTTACCCTCGTATAAATCAATCGCGGGATAAATAACCATGTGCCCTCCTTAAATTGAATCGATCATTCATATCTCCGCAAAAGCGCGCAGTATATTAAGCCCGGTTTCTCCGCTTTTCTCCGGGTGGAACTGTGTTCCATATATATGATCCTTCGCTACGGCGGCGGTCAGGTCCGAACCGTATTCCGCCGTTGCTATGATATACTCCTCACACAGTTCGGCATGGTATGAGTGAACGAAATATACATGGTCTCCTTCGTTTATGTACCTGAACAGCGCAGACCTTTCGCCATGAGGAAACCTGAGCGCGTTCCAACCTATATGCGGTATTTTATAGTCGCCTGGAATTCTTGGCTTAATGGGCATTACCGCGCCTTTGAGAAGACCTAATCCCCTGTGCTCGCCAAACTCGAAACTTTTTTCAAACAAGAGCTGCATCCCGAGGCATACGCCAAGCAGGGGTTTTCCGCTTTCCGCTTCCCGCGCGACGAACTCGCCGAGTCCCTCAAAGTGAAGCTTGTCAGCGGCATCGGCAAATGCGCCTACACCCGGCAGGATCATTTTGTCACATCTGTCTATTACCGCCTTTTCCCCTGTTATCACGGCATTGATGCCTATAAATTTCAACGAGCTGCACAGAGAAAACAAGTTACCGACGCCATAATCGATTATTGCTATCATTTGAGCGTACCTTTCGTCGATGGTATTTCATCGCTGTATTGCCCATCGATACTCACCGCGGCCCTGAGCGCGCGCGCTACCGCCTTAAAACACGCTTCTATTATATGGTGTGAATTCTTACCGCGGAGCATGCGGATATGCATCGTCATCCCCGCTTTCCTCACCATCGCCAGCATAAACTCCTCAAGCAGTTCCGCGTCCATCGCACCTATCGCGTGGTCGGGAAGCGTCACATCGAAGTTCAGATGGCTCCTGCCGGAAATATCGACCGCGCACAGCACAAGCGCTTCGTCCATAGGCAGCGTGACGTCGCTGTAACGGCAGATGCCCCGGGCATCGCCCAAAGCCTGAGCGAGCGCCATCCCAACGCAAATCCCGATATCCTCGACCGAGTGATGACTGTCGACACGTATATCGCCGATGCAGCTGACCTTGAGGTCGAACTTGCCATGCCTGGCAAAAAGCTCGAGCATATGATCCAGAAACCCGATGCCGGTGTCGATATCGCTCTTTCCCATACCATCCAGATTGAGCGACAGCTTTATGTCTGTTTCGGCAGTCTTGCGTGTGATCTCACTTTTTCTCATCGTCAAACCCTTTCACCACTTTCAGTAAGGATGGCCTTTATTGCGGCTATCAGTATATCCATTTGCTCCCGGGTACCTATCGTGATCCTGAGATAATCGGAAATGCGCGGTTTGTTCCAATTTCTCACGAGAATACCCCTATCCTTCAGTGCCGCATACATCACTTGCCCATTGACTCGCGGATGCTTCGCGAACAGGAAATTCGCTTTGGAATCCGTCATTAAAAACCCAAGTTCGCGCAGCTTTGCTTCTGAATACGCCCGTGTGGCGACGATCTCGCCGCGCTTATCCATATAATACGAGTCCTCAGATAAAGCAGCTTCGGCCATTATCTGTGTAAGCCTGTTGACATTGTACGGGTTGAAAGAATACTTCATCTTGTTCATATCCTCGATAACCGGCGCGGAACCAATCGCGAAAGACATTCGCGCGCCCGCCATCGAGCGGGATTTCGAGTACGTGTGTACAATGAGCAGGTTGTCATACTCATGCATAAGGGGTATGGCAGACTCTGCTCCGAAATCCACATAAGCCTCGTCTACAAGCACGATATGATCAGGATTCGTTCGCGCGATTTCTTCTATATCACCGGTTTCTATCGCGATGCCCGTAGGAGCGTTCGGGTTTGCTATCACGACGTTCGTATTTATGTTGAAGTAATCCGCTGGAATCAAAGAAAAATCCTCTTTAAGCGGGATTTGCTTGTAGGGGATCCCAAACAGTTCGGCATAGACCGGATAGAACCCGTATGTTATATCAGGAAATGCCACACCGCGCCCGCCGTCGCAAAACGCGAGGAACGCAAACGCCAGCAGCTCATCTGAGCCATTGCCGATAATTACATTCTCATGCGCCACACCGTAAAACTCAGCCAGTTTACTTATGAGCCGGACCCCGTCAGGATTTGGATACAGGTTTAGTTTTCCTGTCTCGCTGTCGTTTATCGCGGCAATAACACCGGGCGATGGCGGATATGGCGATTCATTTGTATTGAGTTTAATATACTCCGTCCCGGCAGGCTGCTCACCGGGGGTATACGCCGCAAGCTCCGCAAACCGTTCAGATAAGAATCTGCTCATAGTATGGTTTTAGATCCTTTCAGCAAGTCGATATCGTCGAGTCTTACATGAATAGCTTCCAGAGTCGGCTCACTATTTTTCACCCTTCACTCTTCGCTTTTTGCTTCACGCGTCCTGCGCGCAATTGACAGGGCGTGAGCCGTGAGTCCTTCTTTCTCCGCAAAGCGTATGACGTCATCCCCCGCTTTATGCAGCGCTTCAGACGAATAATACGTAAATGACGATCTCCTGACAAAATCATCCACCGACAGCGGGCTCGAAAACCTGGACGCTCCCGAGGTCGGCAGCGTGTGGTTCGGGCCGGCGTAATAGTCGCCTAGCGCCTCCGGGGTATGCCGGCCCAGGAAGACCGACCCGGCATTTTTTACCATACTCAGATATTCGAATGGCTCGTCGAGGAAAATCTCCAGATGTTCAGGCGCAATATCGTTTGATACTTCGAATGCCTGCTTGAGCGATTGCGCGACTATGACCATGCTATTATTATCAACAGCCTCACGCGCCGTTTCCCCGCGTGTGAGCACCGCAAGCTGTATCTCCAGTTCTCCGCTGACTTTCACCGCAAGCTCCTCACTGTCAGTAACCAGGATGGCGGCCGAGTCCGCGCCGTGCTCGCATTGGGAGAGCATATCGGCGGCGACAAGCGATGGGTCCGCGTTGATATCCGCTATGATAAGGATGTCGCTCGGGCCGGCGATCACATCGATGCCCACGGTCCCGAACACCTGGCGCTTAGCCTCAGCGACATACGCATTGCCAGGCCCTGTTATCTTATCAACGCGCGGTACCGACTGCGTTCCATACGCAAGCGCGGCTATCGCCTGCGCTCCGCCGATCGTGAAAACCCTGTCTACGCCGGCGATTTTCGCCGCCGCAAGGATTCCTGTATTATCGCGACCGTCCCTCACAGGCGGCGTGGCGATGATTATTTCACCGACACCGGCGAGTTTTGCCGGTATGCAGTTCATCAGCACTGACGATGGATACGCTGCCGTACCGCCCGGGATATATAGCCCTACTCTCTGTATCGGTACAAAGCGCTGACCAAGTATGATGCCGTCACCCGGGGTTATGATAAACCCCTCTCTGATCTGTCCGCGGTGGAAGTCTTCAATATTTCTCGCCGCGCGTTCCATTATGCCGATGAACTCCGCTCCAGCGTCGCGCACCGCGAGGTCGAGCATAGACGGCGGCAGTTCGAATCTGTCCAGGGTACAACCATCGAGTCTCTCAGTGTATTCCCGCAACGCCGCGTCTCCGCGCTTGATCACATCGGCGATTATCCCCGCTACAGTGGCGGTGATCGCGGCGGACACGGAGGGCTTGACTACGCGCGCCTTATTGAAATCGCGTGAGCTGGTGATTCTTATCATTATTAATCACCGTCCATTCAAATTTTTCCCGATCCGTCCGCACAGTTTGCTGATCGCGTCAAAGTTAAACTTATAACTGACCTTGTTGGAAATAAGCCGCGCGCTGATATCAACGATCGTCGTAAACGGCCTTAGCTTGTTCTCCAACAACGTCTTTCCTGTCTCGACTATGTCAACGATAACATCCGATAAACCCAGAATCGGCGCAAGTTCAATCGAGCCGTTGAGTCCAATGATATCTATAGCACGGCCTTGCTTCTCGTAATAATCCCGGGCAATGTTTGGATATTTTGTCGCGACACGCAGTACCCGTGTGTGCTTTTCGGGCGAAAACCCTTGTTCCGCGGCTATGCACATGCGGCACTTCCCGATACCCAAGTCGAGCAGTTCATAGACATCCGGCGAATATTCGAGCAGGATATCCTTGCCGGCGACTCCAATATCGGCCGCGCCGCGCTCAACATATTTCGCGACGTCCGATGGCTTTACCCAAAAAAAGCGGATCCCGTTTTCCTTATTTTCAAACACAAGACGGCGGCTTTCCTCATATATGGCCGGGCATCCGTATCCGGCGGCTTCAAAAATCCCGTATGCTTTATCGCCGAGCCTGCCTTTAGGCAGAGCAATGTTGATTATCTCATCCGGTGGGCTGCGTCTTTCCAGCAGATCCAGGTAGACGGCAAAACCGACCGCGCCGGCGCGCTTACCGAATTTACGCATCAGTCTATCGTACCGTCCTCCGGACAGTACCTTTGCGGGGATGCCCTCGATATACCCTTGAAATATAACGCCGCTGTAGTAGCTTAAGTCGTTAACGATTGAAAAGTCATAGTTGACTTCACGGACACTATCCAACCGGCTTAACACTTCGTGGATTTCCTCGATCTCCCGCAGCGCGGCTTCTGTCTCCTCATTGACGCTCAATCGCCGCAGTTCAGGCTTTATTTCGCCGTAAGTGCCATAAAGCGAGATCAACGCGGTGAGTCTGTCCCGGAAGCATTCGTCGAATCCGTACTCCGCGCATAGCATATTAAGTCCCGATGCGTTTTTCTCGCCGACAAGCCGCAACAATTCCGCTCTTTGCTCCACAGTCAGTTCTTCGCTGTGCAGCAGTCCGCTGATGTATCCCATGTGCGAGATATCCAGACGAAAATGCTCACCGAGCAGCTCGAGGCTCCGGTGAGCCAGCATGAGGACCTCACCCATCAGGACAACATCAATATCGCCCAGGCATTCCAGCCCGACCTGCATCTGCTCTTTAAATTCGAATCCATCCGGCTTGTACACATTCTCGTTGTAATATATCTTCTTGCACCCATCGTCGTCTTCCAGGTTTTTTACGATTGACAACGTGACATCAGGGCGCAGCGCCATAAGTTTGCCGCCTGCGCCTGTGAATGTTATTATTTCTCCGGATGCAAGGAAAGATTTGTTCTCGGCATACAAGCCATATTCTTCAAACCGGCTCATTTTATACTGGGTATATCCGAACTTCCTGTACAACGACCGCAGGCGTATTATTGCCTTCTCATCGAAGTTGAGTACATCGTCTGAAATATCCATATAAAGTCTGGTTAACCCCCAAAGAATTTTACATGTATTGCCGCCACGGCGCGGTCGGCGTCATTTTCGTCAACCAGCACGGATACCTTTATCTCACTGGTCGAAATCATGCCGATATTGATTTTTGCTTCGAAGAGCGCTTCGAACATCAACGACGCCACACCGGGGGCGGACATCATACCCGCTCCGACGATGCTTACTTTCGCTATCTTGTCGGTCATGCTGATAGAGGAATATCCAACTACTTCCTTGTTTTCCCTGAGAACAGCAGCCGCCTTTTCCATGTCGGTTCTGGCTACGGTAAAGCTTATATCCTTCGTATCGTCGCGGCCGATCGACTGCAAAATGATATCTATGTTAATTTTCGCGTTGGCAAGCACCCTGAACACCTTAAACGCGACGCCCGGCTCGTCACGGAGTCCCACAAGCGCGATCCGCGCTATGTTCGCATCTTTCGCGACGCCGCTGATTTTTGTAAACTCCATTTTTGTGACCTCCTTGACTTTCGTGCCGGGCTTTCTCACGAAACTGGAGAGAACCTCCATATTTACATTGTATCGCTTTGCCATTTCCACCGAACGGTTGTGAAGGACCCGCGCCCCCAGCGACGCCAGCTCGAGCATTTCGTCATATGTTATCTCGTCGAGCTTCCGCGCACCTTCGACTTTGCGCGGATCGGCGGTGTAGATCCCCTCCACATCCGTGTAAATCTGGCACAAGTCCGCATTGAGGACCACCGCGACCGCAATCGCTGTCGTATCTGATCCCCCACGCCCAAGGGTCGTGATATCGTCATATCTGTTCACGCCCTGAAACCCCGCGATGATGACTATTCTGCGGCGGTCAAGTTCGGCCTTGATGCGCTCCGCGGATACTTTTTTTATGCGCGCATTGTTGTATTCGGAACTCGTCTGCATACCGATCTGCCACCCGGTCAGCGATACTACAGGCATCCCTAGTTTCTCCAGCGCCATTGCCACAAGCGCGATCGAGACCTGTTCCCCGGTTGATAGGAGCACGTCCATCTCCCGCTTTGAAGGGCTGGGGTTTATATCCTTTGCTGTTGTTATAAGCTGATCTGTAGTGTCTCCCTGGGCCGAAAGAACCACGACCACATCGTTGCCTTCTGTAAACTTCTCAGCGATTATCCACGCGACCCGCCGGATGCATTCCGCGTCCGCAACTGAACTCCCTCCGAACTTCTGCACGATCAATGCCATCTAGTGATCCCCCAATACCCTGAACAATGATAATGCGGGGATTTCGCGCTCCAGCATATCCCTGACCATTTTGCCGTTCATAACAGCAGTCTTAAATGCCGTGACAGCACCGCGGTCTCCGGCAAACACCACCTCGCCGAACTCACGCCCGACTTTTTCACGGGTCGCGCTCGTTCTTATGTACCAGGCGGATTCGAGTTGCATTGGGTCTTCCATCAGATCTGAGTCCCCGTCAGCCCAACTTATCCACTTGCGGGCGTACAAGTGTTTGACCGCGTCAATAACATCCGCGACGACAGCGCTTGCCGTCGGCATTTTGCCCGCCCCAGCGCCGCATAAGACCACATTGCCCACCGCGTTGCCTCTGACTACGACGGCATTCATCACTCCGTTGACTCCTGCAAGCAGATGTTCTTTGCTTATCAAGTGTGGCGCGACATATGCGGCTACTTTATCTCCGACGGCGCGCGAGCGGGCTAACAGCTTTACTTTATAGCCAAGCGCCTCCGCAAACCACATATCGTCAGTCGTCACACCGGCTATCCCCTCCGTCGGGACCTGATCCGGATACACATGCTGCCCGAAAGCAAGAGACGATAGTATGCATATTTTTCTGCATGCGTCATAGCCTTCAATATCGGCGGTCGGATCCGCCTCGGCATATCCCTTATGCTGCGCATCAAGCAGCGAGTCCTTGAACTCCGCGCCGTTTTTCGCCATCTCAGACAGGATGTAATTGGTAGTACCATTCAAAATGCCATATATTTCATTGATCGTGTTCGCCGTCATGCACTGGGCCAGAGGCCTGATTACCGGTATTCCGCCCCCGACGCTCGCTTCAAACAGGTAGTTGACGCCTTTCTCCCCAGCGAGCTTCAGAAGCTCGCAGCCATGCGTCGCGACAAGCTCTTTGTTTGAAGTGACGACGCTTTTCCCCGCGTTAAGGCTGCGCCGGGTAAATTCCAGCGCAACTCCAGCCCCGCCTATTGTCTCAATAACCACCGTAACTTCGGGATCATTGACGATCGTATCGAAATCCTTTATGAGCAAATCCTTGTACGGGCTGTCAGGAAAATCCCTCACGTCAAGTATATACTTTATTTGAACACCCTGTCCCGCATTGTGCGCTATTCTGTCGGCGTTTTTATCGAGCACCTCGACGGTACCGGAACCAACCACGCCAAATCCAAGAACCGCAACCTTTGCCACTCTGACTCCCCCTTGACTGCGTAACTATCACTCAATGTGATATCCACAAATATTGTAGTATACTACCATAGAATTTTCGTCTATGCAAGCGAAAAACCATCCCCATATGTCAATTGACAGTGACATGATATTCATGGTATATTTTGGGGTATAAAGAGAGATGACGGAGGAGGTGATAACCTATTGTGCGCAGTCGCTCGGCATAGGTCAGCGATCGGGCTGATTCACCGCGCCATCATTTGCCCGCGCTCGTCAGCCATACCCTACGTGCTGATGACCGCGGATGATGGCTAATCGCTTAACCAATAATAAGAAAGGTGGTCCGATTTTACCATGGTAAAAATCAATTCGCTCACAAAAAGAGTTATATTCTTACTATTGTCGATGTGTTTCATGCTCTCTTTGTTAACTTTCTCCGCGGAACTGGGTTTGAACGCGTCGGCTGAAGACATGCGCATGTACATGCACGGCATGGACATGATACAGACCTCAAACGGTCCCTTGCTCATCTTTTCAAGCAACAACTACCCGCCGACCCGCCCTAGCGGAGACTGGGTACACAACGTCTACTCATCGTGGGTGAACCCGGCCAGCCCCGAGAGTTCTACTGTCAACCTGCTCTACACCGCCGCCAACCGGAGTGCGCAGGAGCCGGCAAGCGCGGCGATCAACAGCAACGGCATAATACTGGTCACGACGGAGGACGCGCAATATACCGACGAACTGGATCAGACTTACGGGCTTTTTTACAGCGATTTATCCGTCAAGGTACCATACGGGCGGAGGCTTGGCGCGGGGACGAACGGCCAGGGCGGCCACTCCGGGCACGTGGCGGCTGTCGGTGACAAATTCCTGGTCACATTCTGCGAGGAGTGGGTCAATGGCGGCGGCGTCGACAACCTCGGCACAGGCGGCAGCATATATGCCCGTATCGTAGACGAAGACGGGAATGCGGGGCCGCTGCTCCTTGTATCGGGCGATGCCTGGAATTTGCCCAACAATCAGCGCAAGAGGGACTGGTGGTCCGTCGTTGCGGGTTCTGACGAGAACTGGCTGCAGGTATGGCAACGGTATCAGAACGGGACCACCGAGTTTGGCGGCAAAGTTTACGGACGCATCACGAACCTCGACGGCTCGATGGGTCCGGAGTTCCTCATCATAGAGGATAACAAATACTATTATCACGACGTCCGCTGGATACAAGAGATAGAAAGGTATCTCGTGGTCGGCGGGGCGGCGGAAGGCGGTTATGCCGCGCTGGTCGACAAGCAGGGCAATGTCGCGCATGTGGCGACGGCGCTTCCCTGGACTGTCCGCGAGGCGATGACCGTTATAAAAGAAAACGGCAATGGCAGCGCTACGGCCGTTTACCCGGTCGAAGGCGGAGGCGCGGCTGTCCTGAATGTGACGGCGAACTCCGTCACCGTAGTCAAGAACAAGCTGCAGGGCGGCGGCCTCGTATGGGATTATATGGGTACCGCCGGTATGTTCATCGACGGCACCCATGTGCTGTTCGCGTCGGGGACGACTGCTGGTGTGAAGTACGAGACGTACGACATCAATGCCCTCGACGTCGGCGGAATATCAGACCCGAATCTCAAAGCGTTCGACGCGAAGCTCAAGGATCCGGGCGCGTCGCCGGTCATAGCGTTCATAGGCGACGGCGTGACCGCGGCGCAGGCGGGGATCACGACATATGCCGACTATGTCACGCAGATGTTCCAGACGATCAACAGCAACACGACTTCATACGTAGCGGCAAGCGCCGGCAACACCGCCGCGACCGCGCTGGCAAACGTGGGCGGCGTTCTTGCGGCTTCGCCCGACCTGACATTTATCATGCTTGGGTATGAGGACGCAAAAGCCGGGGTAGGCGCGTCCGCTTTCACCAATGATTACACATCATTGATAGAGACGCTGACAAGCGCGGGTTCGGCTGTCATAATCCTCACGCCGTATGACGTGGAGAGCAGGCCGGCAAATTACGTGTCTATCATAAACGCCACCAAGACGCTTGCGGACGCGCTCTTAATCCCGATGTCCGATCTCCACAGGCAGTGGGATTTGCTGCGCAACAGCAGCCGCAAGGACGTGTTCGACAGGATGCTCACGGGCGGGACGACGCCCAACCAGGAGGGCCATGATTTCATGTTCCAAAATCTCCGGTCGTCCCTCATATCGCTTCTTGTCATGAACCCGGCGCCATGGGGCGACCATATCAAGATATCTTACGGGATGCCTCCGGAGGAATTCTACGACAGGTATGACAATGTCGCCCTCGGCAAGCCCGCGTGGGCGACGCAGACTGCCGACGACGATGACGGCGAGCATTTTGACCCGAACTATGTGACTGACGGCGACTACAGTACCCGCTGGGACAGCGTCAACGGTTCTGGATTCATAACGCCGCAGTACCTGTGGATCGACCTCGGCGACGTATACCAGATATATGGCATAACCATCGACTGGGATGCCGTAGCCACGCGGTATGACATCCAGTTTTCCATGGACGGCCAGAACTGGACACAGGTGTACACCACGACCGCCGGCGGGCGACAGGGTGATTTCGAGGCTGTTGAGATCAGCGGCGCGGCCCGTTGGGTACGCTTCGTGGGCAACAGGCGCGAGAACAACGCCTGGGGTATCTCGATCATCGAGTTCGGGGTCTTCGGCGAGCCGGCATTCAAGAATTCCGGATTCACCGATTGGTACGACAACAAAAGCGCGGCTTACGCCGTGGGCTTCATCGGCGGCGGCATCAACTCCGCGATTATCGGCGAGCGGATAATGAGGGAGCAGGGATTCAGGGGGACGCTCTACGTCGATGCGGCGCAGGTGGGCAACAGCAACCGGCCGACATGGGCAAGCATCAACTCCGTGGTAGCAAACGGCACGTTCGACCTCGGGTACTTTGGCCCTCAACTCACCAACAGCAGCGGGGCGTGGGTGTCCGGTATGAACCTTACCAACGCGACCACAAGGATCCAAACCGCTAAGAATTTGATAGTCACGAACACCGGGCGCGCGCCCGAGGTGATGAGGGCCGAGGACTACTACAGCAATTTCAACGACTCTCTTTACAATCTTATGAGCCAACACTTCCTGGGTACCTCAGCGGGCGACTTTGGCAGGGCGATAGACCCACCGAGGGTTTCCTCCCCGCTGGATTACTACAAGATGGGCGCTGCGGTGTTCTACCACAACGCTTCGGACTGGGGTGTCGACTTCTGGAATACATCGCATCTCAACGAGGGAGTCGACGACGCTATCGTGGCGGGCGGTTTCTTCGCGCCGGAGTTCATGGAGTTTTCCGGCACGTATGGCGGCGTCACCAGTAACGGCAGCGGCACGGGAAGGTACTATCTCGGATGGGGCTATACGCCGCATACCGTGCTCATTGACCACCTCACCTATGTCAACACGAGGAGAGATGAGCTATTCATCGAATCCCGCGCGAACATAATCAAGTTCATGCGTGAGCGCGACGCCGCCACGGCAGTCCCGGTCGGGACGTCCGCAAAGGGCGGGGTGCTTATGCGCCTCAGCCTGCCGCAGGATATGGCAGGGGAACTCGACGCCGCGGGTAAACTCCGCTACGATATGCCTGTTACCGTCAAGACAAACGTGCCAGTCGAATGGTTGAAGGTAGGCGTGCAGCAAGGCAGCGGCGCGGAGCTGGAAGTAGCGTCCACCTACGAAAACGGCGCGCGCTGGGTCGTTTACAACGCGATGCCCGGCGACGACCTCATCGCGCTGTGGCCGGCGGAACTCGGCTACGAGGAGCCTCCTGTCGGGCGTATCCAGGCGGAGGTGTCTTTGGGCGAGATCATGCTGGAAGACGACAACGCGACGGTCCCCTCCGGTTCGTATTTCGAAATCAAGCTCCTCAACTGTTCGTTCGCCGACCTGCTGACGACCGCCTCCGTGAGGGTCAACAACCTTCCCGCAGGGCTAAGCTATACGGTGAGCAGGGTATCCGACGATACGATACGCATCAACATTTCCGGCAAGATGACGACGCCCAACTCGGCCACTAGTAACGTCGTCGTCTACATACTCAAGGGCGCGATCCTCGAACTGGGCGCGATCGACTCCGGCGCGCTATCCTGCAAGATCACAGGCGGATTGCGCACTGTCGGTGAAAGCGATATCGCCGTGTGGAAGGATAACAAGGTGGCGGCGTATTCCGCGACTTATGACGACGGTATCATCAGATCCCTCAACAAGTTGCTCCCGCTTCACCAGCAATATAACATCCCCGCCGAATTGGCGATAGCCCCGCACTTCATCGACGTAGGGCACCATCCTGATGACGGGTGGATGGGCATGTCCGTTTCCATAGCTTCCTGGAGCGACCTCAGATCCCTTGTCGCGACAGGGCTGTTCTACCCCTCCAGCCACATGCTCAACCACTGCATGAAAGGCACTTATCCCAACTGGCAGGGCAGGGATATGATGGATATGCTGGCTGAAGAAGGCTCGGCGGCGCTGAGAGCCGACTTTGCCGAATCGAAGGCAAGGCTCGAATTGGAGCTTGGCGTCCCGGTAGAATCCATCATCTACCCGCATTACGACACTACCGCGCAGATCTCCGCATGGGCCGGAGAAATATACCTCGCCGGCAGAACAGGCGACACAGGCCCCGGTGTGTACAACAAAGCCACAAAAACCAACACGTTCAATGTCGTGGGAACGTATGACTTTGCCCTTGTTTGCAAAGACTTCCTCGACGGGAACGTAGCCGCGAATCGCGACACAACGGTAGCCGAGGCGAGGGGCTGGCTCGACGATGTGATACTCAACGGGCAATGGCTCATCACCACCGGGCACGGCGTCGACTACGAGGGTTGGGGTTCCCCGCCGCTCACCGTATACGCCGGTTTCCTCGAGTACCTCGATGAGATGCGCGAACTCGTATGGGTCGATACAATGACCAATGTCACGAAATACCGGGCGGAACGCGCGGCGGCAGTCCTGACCTCTGCGTACGATAACGGCGCCGTTTCGGTATCCCTCACCACGCCGTCGCTTGAGAATGCCACAAACGGTAATTACAACCAGGCGCTGACGATCAGGACCAGGGTGCCTGACGATTGGGATAGTGTGTACATCAAGCAGGGCAACGATGTGCTCGACGCGACTTTCGTCAAATCCGCGAACGGAACATACGCGATCTACAACGCGGTACCCGGCGCCGGTGCGATAACCTTGCTCGAAACCGAAGCCGTGGCGCCTGTGATAACGCCGGCGCTGGCCGCGGTGACCGTGCGCAGGGGGCAATCTGTGCAACTCGTCGTAGACACGAACTGCCAGGCACTGATTTACACAAGCGCAGTCCCGATGTTTGCGACGGTCAGCCCGACCGGCGTAGTGACAGGGCTTATGCCCGGAATCACGGTAATCAGGATCACCGACCCCGAGTCCGGCCTGACAGCCAACGTGGCAATCAATGTCGTAGCCTGACAGATCAGCAAAGATTTTCACCACTAGAGCGTACCACAAAGAGGTAGTTCCACATTTTGGGGAACTACCTCTTCTGGATGTAAAGTATCAGCGGATCACTACTGTGCTGCTCTCTCCTACAGTAATACAATCCTTTGCGGTCAGGTTCTGAACGATCGGGCCTTCGGCCGTGAATGTTCCCGGGCTTATGACCCTTGCATAGTAATAGTACAAGTACCCTCTGTTGAACCTGCCGTTATAGTCGTAAAACGTTATCTTCTGCCCTTCTGCCGTGCAGTAGCGGAAATATCCACAGCCAAAGTCTGCAGTACCATCTATCTTCGCCGAGTTACTGACATACTTCAGCCCTGCCGGAAGATAATCGGTCACACAGTATGAACCATTAACGGCTTTAGCTGAATAGTCTATCCATATATGGACACGTACCAAATCACCTTGCTCGAAGCTATTGGTGCTGTTAGAGGGATCATTTGCCTTGTAATACCGGCGGCGTACCGTTATTTCATTGTCGACTTCCCCGATTTCGGTCAGAGGTTTCTTAAATGTCGAAACCGCACCCACATCGCCTGACACCTCAATCAGCTTGAACTCACCCATGCGCTGGGCCGGTATCCTCAGTGTATAGCTGCTGCCATTTTTCATTTCCCGCGTATACCGGTCGCCATACAGCGTATATGTTATTTTGCCACTATCACTTGTCCTGCGCGTTATTTCATGCTCAATATACGATAGCTTTTCTATATTAATAAGTATATCAGTCGTATAGTTTCTGATACAGTACTGATACAGTCCTTCCCTTTCGGGTTTTTCAAGTTTCGCCGCGAGAAGATTGGCGGCAGCCGTCGCATCCAGGATGTCGTCGTTGTCAACGCCTGTGTTCACACGGTAATAAGGCGCCATGCGCTCCAGTCGCGGAGCGATCCGGCTGCTATACAGCTCGGAAGCCGTTTCGGTTTCACCCAGGGCGTAGTACCCCAGCGCGATATACACGGCGTCCTTGACCGATATATCGTCGAGCAGCGAGTAATTATCCAAATCCAGAAGCACTGGTTCACGCAGCATCGCAAGCCCATAGAGCGCGCACATCTTATTCTCCTGGTTCTCGCCTGTGTAGATGTCATACAGATAGCTCCTCAGCGCGTTGATGTCGACTTCGTCCTTAATATAGGGCATTGTTTTCACCGTGGTAACAAGGTCGCTGCCCGCATACGGCAGTATCGCAATTCCGCCATCGTTGCGCTGATACGTCTTGAAGTCAACGCGGCCGGGGCTTCTATACAGCACCAGATCCGGGAAGTACTCAGTCAGGAGCTTGTTCGCCTCGCGGCGTACCAGCATCCTCTCGATCCTGTCACCATATGCATAACGCATGCCTATAAGCTGGTACAGGAACTGCCCCCTGCTACGGTCGGTGAATGTTATGTTGGTTATCCCGCCGCTTCCCACCGCAAATTGGGTACCTGTCGTCACATCATAGTACACCGCTTCATCGATCTCCCGGTAAGTCTTGAGCACCTGATACTGGTGTTTGACCGCATCGCTTGCGACCCCCGCAATCGATGCCTTAATTATAAGCGCGTTCGCCCCCTCGGTCTTCATCTCCCATAAGGGAATGTCGACGCGCTCAAACGCCGCTCCGCTCGCTTTATACCTCACACTGGGCCGGTTTTCATCCCAGACCTCGAAATTCACGACCTCTCCGCCGGTCAGGCCCGTACCATAAACATTTACGCCGATTGTCGGTGTATCTCCTAGCAGGAACTCATCATTGAGCGAATAGCTCAAGAACATCGGCATTGTGACTATTATGTTTTGCACAGCGTTGCCCGCGTATAAATCATTGCTTATGCCCGAAATCGTGAGCCTCCACGACGTTATATTATCGGGGAGTTTGAATGCGTACACGGCCTGGCCCGTCTCGTCCGTGCGAATCGTATCAAAGAACGCCGTGTCCTTGAATACTTCCCTCAAATATGTGTCGTCGCCATCTCCACCGCCATCTTCGGCGGCTTCCATCTCAGCATCCGCAAGAGGAGGTCCTCCGGGCACAGCGATGTCTTCGCTGTATGAATAGGTCCGATGCGTGGCAACGGCAAACTTCAATCCTGCGCTTAACGTTCGATACAGCGAGGCCAGCGTATAGACGTTATAGTCCTGCAACGCAAACAACGCTTCATCGACGATGCTGACATTTACGCTTGCTATCTTTGGATTCCCGTTTCTATCTTCCGCCGTGACGATGATACTGCACATATCGCCCGGTTTGTATGAATCCTGGTCGGTGACTGCCGTAAGCGTCAGATCGTTCTTTGAATAATCAAATCTGATAACCGTTCTCATGTTGTAGCTGGACTGATATCTGTACCCGTCAAAATAATAGGCGTAGACATAGATGTTTGGAATATGCTGCTCCCCAAACTTGAATATATAGGGATTCCTGCCTGCTTGATAGCTTTGTATCCCGCGCTGCATGTCCACAAACAGGAAATTCCCGGCGGTGACAGTATCTGTTCCGCGTTTTAAGAGCAAGCTGACTTCCTCGCCGATATCATAACAGTCTTCCACTCCGTCAAGATAGTAGTCGTTTGTGTTTGCGTAATCATAGTAATACGAGTAATCCCGTCCAATGTACACATTTTGCGTTATAGTACGACCGTTCCCATCGACGCACTTGACTCTTGCGAAATAGCTCTCGTACAGCCGGTCAGGCACGGTGAATTGTTTATTTGCAGTGCCATTTCCATCCGTGACGATATTGAAGTTGTCGATGACCTGTTCCCGATGGCTATACTGGTATGTTGGTACAGACCTCTTATTAATATAGTCATAGTAACTGCCGGTTTGAGTTTTTTCGTAATATACTCTGTAAATCTCCACCGACATAGTTTTACCGGCGACCGGAGCGTCCAGATAGTCATAATAATGCCGCGCCGTACCGTTATTGAGCCTGTCAAGAGTGATAGCGTTCACGTCGACCGTAAGTGACGCGTTTGCTTTCTCACGCGTGGCTTGGGCTCTGACGTTGATGTCGTTGATAAAGGCACGGACATATGCGCTTTTTGTGGTTCTCCCGATTTCGGGAAGCGTCGCCTCGACTGTAAAGAATAGCGCCGTTTGTCCCTGAGTGTTTTCTTGCGGTACTATCTTTTGCGAGACCGTTACTCCGCCATCTATGTCTGTCGTCCCCTGGCCGTTGCCGACAGTCTGCAGTCCATAGCCTGAGAGCCTATATGAAACATCCAGGTTCGATACCGGTGTCCCCTCAAAAAACCCGGCAGTCGCGGTAAACGTTACCGTATCATCCGCAAACACTGCTTTCTTATCCACTGCCACGTCGATTTTATATGGAGGTTTTACATAATCCTTTACTTGAAAATAAGTACTTCCCAAAACGATATCGCCGTGATAAACGGTAAGGCAGTAATAGCCTGTATCCAGATTAGGTAGTGCTATTTCGTCTGAGTACGTTCCGTTTTGAACGGGTACGACCTGCTTGTGCAGAACATCTATAGAACCGTAGCGGCCGTAGCCGTAACCCATAGTCAAAACAGCGGTTACATTCGCTATTTCTTCATTATTCCTTCGATCCTGCACGAAACCGAAGAACGAAACCGTATCATCACGTTTGAATAACGTCCTGTCAAGCTGCAGGGCGGTCCAATATGCCTCGCTTCCGCCCCCGTATCCCCAGTATCCTCCGTAATAATAGTAGTTGTAGACAGGTGTGTAGAGCCAGACGCATGTCTTGCCGTTTAAAGACGTAACAGTTAGTTGCTCGCTGCCGTCGGACTCGAGCGCCCTGTCGATAACGGCGACTCCATCGGAGTTTGCCTTATATGTCCTCCCGTTTTTAGCGTCATGCACGGTCGCGCTTGCCGAGGCTCCTCCGGCGCCAATATCATTTACCCATACGAGTGTTTGAGTATTATCGGCTATGACCTGTACCGGCAGATCATTTATCTGGATGACCATCTGTTCATGCAAATCGCCGAGTGTTGAATCTATCAGATAGAATCCCTGTGACAGTTTATCCGGTAATGATAACATACCATTATCGATGTCATAGTAGTCTAATGCCCCGAAAGACATTACACTTCTCAAGCCTGTTGTGCTGACCCGGTAATCCTGCGCGGCATACCAGGCCCAACCCGGAACGTTTCTCAACTTCCTTATGGCTTCAACGGCGCTTTCGTTGCTGCCAAACTTATACACGTTGACCCTTGGATTTGGCATGGGGTAGCCACTAGTGCGGTATATCCGATATCCGAAGGACGGAGCTTCCAGCGTTGGCAACTCAATGTAAGTTGAACTAAAGTTCATATATTCGTAGTACACTTTTTGCGGAGGTTTGTACTCAGGTTCGGGTTCAGTTTCAAAGGCGAACACATAGTCTGTAAGTAACTGCTCGCCTGTCGCTTCGAGCTTGATCCCCGCTTTGATAGTCACAGTGTATACTGTTCTGTACGCAAGCCTGTCCGGCACGAACACCGCCGTGGTTTTATGGTATTCAAACCTTCCTTTCACATTTGGGGATATGCTGAAAAACATATCTATCGGCGTATAACCGGCATCGGAAAACGTTATCTCAATACCGCTGTTCCTGGGTACGTTTGTCGCCTCATTGTGAGGATAGCTTGAAGTTATCTGAAACTTTTTAGCTGTTTGGAACGCCCATGATATATCGGGTTTTCCTTCGCGCTGTAATCTGAAAACGTATAACGAATTGGATGTCAGCGCCATAACAGGAGTGATCGTGAACTCTTTGGCGCCGCTGTGCGCTATGTCCGGCATCGGTTGCCCGTCGATTGACATCGAGTCGATGACTTCCTCAAGTGAGCTTTCGTCGGGTGTCGTCAGGATAAAGGAACTCGAAACATCTACGCCAGTGGTGCTATATAGCGTTGGAACAAGCGTATACCCGTCTTTCAAGGCTGCCGCCTCGCCGCTCAGTGGGAGCACACCGGGGAGTATTCCAACGAGCATAGCAAGGAGTAAGAAGATCGAAATTGTCTTTTTCATAATATATCACTTCCTTTTTATTGAGTTGTTTCACTGAATTGCGTTACTTGTCTTATATTTTGGATGCGGCCGCCCGGTCGACTATGATGGTTAGGTTGGGATGCAACATAAGCACGGTTGCCGGAATATCCTCGGTGAGCGGACCGTTGACAACCTTGCTGATAGCCTCCGCTTTATGCCGTCCCTTTGCCACGAGCAGAATTTTCTTAGCAAGGCAGATATCTTTGATTCCCATCGTTATCCCATAACGCGGCACCTTATCCTCTCCGCCGAAGAGCGAAGCCTTTGCCTGGATAGTGCTGTCGGAAATGGGCGCGATGCGGTATGTGGATTCAAACGGGGTTCCCGGCTCGTTAAATGCGATATGCCCATTCCCGCCGATACTTAAAATCTGGAGATCTATACCGCCGAAGCGCTCGACCGTTTCCCTGAAAACATCCAGCTCTTTTTCGGGAGGCGCGCATAGCCCGTTCGGCACATAGGTGTTCTCAATATTGATATTGATTTTGCCCAGCAGCTGCTCATTGATTCGATAACGGCAGCTCGCGGGCGCTTCAGGCGCTACTCCCGCGTACTCGTCAAGATTGCAGGTTTTGCACCTTGAGTAGTCGATGCCCAGCTCCTCATGCAGCCTGACCATCCAATTGAATATGTCTATCGTCGTGTTGCCCGTCGCAAGCCCGATCAAACTCTCCGGCTTTACGATGACTTGTCTTGACACCTCAGCGGCAGCAGTCCGGGCAAACTCGAGTTCCGTTTCAACGACTATTAGCTCCATAATAATGACCATTCCTCCATCTGGAAAACACACCTGATGTTTTCCGTCTTCCGAATCTATCGGTTGCTAAAGCAACCCGCGTTGGTCAGATACCCGGTAAATACTGCTTGTGCGCTTCAATGAGCCTGCCTGTCATTTTTCTCACGGCGGAGCGATCCTTCATATATCCGCCCTGCCATATAGCCTCCTCATAAAGGGCGCGATCGCCATGGATCGCGGCGTCAACGGTGAGCTGCCCAATGCTGATATGTTTTGAAAGCATCCCGGAAAAGCGGGCGGGGAAATCGTATATACGAAAAGGCAGGAACCCATCTGCGGTCGCGGCGGCGGGCATTTCAAGTACGGCGTCCGCCGGAAGGCTCAATACGCTGCCTTCATTCGGCATATTGACTTCGAAGATCTCGCGTTTATCATGTAGTATTGACTGAATAATACGCATCAGGTCCTCGTGTTCACCTTCGAGTTTCTCCCAGAATGAGGGGGGCAGAGGCCCGTCAGCCATGGCGAGTTCCAGTGTCTGCGTATATTCCGCGTCGCCACGCTCAATCGTGTGTTCAAACGAATATGCGTCAACGCCAAGAGTCTTGCCGAAGTATCCGCCTTCCCCAAAATAGGACTGGGTAAATTCGGAGTAGTGGCGATCGTCAGAAACCGGATAACCCTTATACAGACGGAAGAATTCTTCCGACAGCGGGCCTATATCGGAGTCGGGATCACCCTTCCCGCGATCCAGGGTTTCAAGAAACAGCGGGAAAACATCCTTACCGTCCCTGTAGAGCTTATAGAGGATGACAAAGTGGTTCAAGCCGACGACGCGGCAAGAGAGTTCGCCCATCGGAACATCCATATACCGGGCAAGCCTTCGCAGGCCGCCTTTCACGCCATGGCAAAGACCGATCACAGGAAATCCTGTCGCCTTGCGTACGGCCATGCAAACAGTCGTGTTGGGATTCGAGTAGTTGAAGAAAAACGCATTGGGGCACAGTTGCTTAATGTCATTTGCCACACCCACAAGTGCGGGGATCATACGCATAGCCCGGGATATCCCTCCAGGTGCTACCGAATCGCCTACCGGTTGATAAATGCCAAATTCGCGGGGGATGAACACATCCTGTTCCCAGGCGCGTCTTCCGCCAACGCCTATGGTGCTTACGACAAAATCAGCGCCCGGCAGGAGTTCTCTCCTGTCGGTAGAGACAGTGAGGCCAATGTCGCGGTTTTTTTCAGCGATCATCTTCCCGCACAGCCTTGCCATGGCATTAAGGACAGTAGGTTCAATGTCCACAAGGCCGAGTTCCCATGGCTCAGTCCACTCTTCGGCAATCATATCCATAAGAAGCCCTTGTGTGAACTCAGCGCTGCCGGCGCCGATCAGTACCAGCTTTTTTGCCATGGTAATGCCTATTCCTCTCACTGTGGCGAGACACAAACAGTCCAATAATGTGTATCATTATTATACAATAAAATTGATCAATTGGGAAGTAAAAGTTATGTCATGCGGAAAAGGTTAATTATGAAAAAACACTTGCGTTTAAATGTGTAACATAATATACTTCATTATTAGTGTTAGTTCTTCCATGGTATCGAAGCGTATTATTCGCGGTATACAGGAGCGGAGGGGAAATGGCGGATAACCAGTCTAAACAGCAAAATTCACTATATGATTTGGATTTGGAATCGGATTCAAGTCTGGATATTAATCTGGATTCAGATTCAAGCTTAGGTTTAGATTCGGATTCAAGTCCGGATCCGGATTTGATTGACGAAGAACACGAAACGTCAAAACCCGAAGACGACCTCAACGGGTTTACCGCGAGGGTAAGAAAAGTGCCGCTGGCAGTCAAGCTATTGTTAGTGGTGGAAACGATCGCGTTAATAGCGGCGCTTGTTTTTGGCATTATCACTTTTAGGGAAATGGGTTCAAAGGTGACAGCGCCCGGGAATGTCGCCAGAGAATACATACAAGCCATAATAGACAGCTACTGGTACAAGGCATTCGACTATTTGGCGCTGGAAGAATCGTTATTCATTAACAAGGACAGTTTCTCGACGTATATGATGGGTATGGAAAGCCGCGACATTGTTAGTTTTGAGATTACTGAAGCCGGCGATGATACGCTGGATCTAGGGTTTATGAAAACATATATGGTGAGTTATCTTGCCGGGGATGGTTCGTCGCCGCAGTCGGAACTCATCAGCCTTATAAAGACCGGCGAGAAGAAGTATTGGTTTTTTGATGAGTACAAGGTTTACGCAGACGGTATAATGGTCCAGGATTATCTGGTACGCGTTCCCGCGGGCGCTGACGCCTACCTCAACGGCATCGCGCTCACAACGATGAAAACCGATGCTCAGGATGGCAACTCAGATGTATACGTCATACCTGGAATATTCCCGGGAACCTACCTTTTACAGGTCGAGTATCCCGGGCACGAATCCTTCACATCATTCGTTGAAATCCTTAAGGATGGAGACCATGAGCATATCGTTGGCTCCTTTACCCAAGATGGCCCAAAGATAACGATACCCCGGTTTGTCGACCGGAATATTGGTGACATCATTGATAATAATGATTACGACGATTTTGACTTCAACGTGATATATGAATACAGCAGCGATTATGAACAGGGTATAGTCTTCTCACAAAACCCGGCTGCCGATTCGCAACAAGCCATACCACCCAACGGTGGGAAAATCAATATTGATCTGGTCGTTTCAAACGGGGAGGATACACAGCACGATGAGTATCAACCGGATGATGACCAAACTCCTTCACCGACTCCGGCGCCGACTCCATCTCCATCAGCGTCGCCGTCGCCCAAGCCTAAGCCGACAGAAACAGCGACGCCGTCGCCAACGCCGACTCCTACACCGACTCCTACGCCGACACCATCACCGTCAGAATCACCATCACCTACTGAATCACCTGTTGACTCACCTTCACCTCCCTCGGTCGAGCCGCCTGATGTTACCGATACCAGCCCAAGTCCATCCGCGTCGCCCCCACCGACTGACAGCGGTTCATCATCTACTCCTGATTCCGGAGACTAAAGGTTATTGTCTTCTAATTTGAACATCGGCATAGGTACATACTTATGCCGGTTGTTTTTATGAAGTAAATCGATCCGCGCCATCACCTGCTCGTCCTCGCAAACACCCTCGCGGATGTATTTATCCAGGACCGCATATGTAAAGCCCAGGTTGTCCTCATCGGATTTACCGCAAAGGCCATCGATCGGCGTCTTGTCAATGAACTTCGGCGCGATCCCCAGCTCCCTGCCAACAGCTTTCACTTCCGTCACTGTCAAGTCCGAAAGGGGGCTGAAGTCTCCTGCCGAGTCCCCATATTTCGTTGCGTAACCGACCCAATCCTCGCTGAGATTACTGGTATTGACCACCCTTCCCCCGACAATGCCGGAAACGGCATAAAGCACCGCCATACGCATACGCGCCGGTGTATTGAAAAGCGCGACCGGGTTGAGTTCCATTCCTGCCGCCGTGATCTCATCATACAGCGCCCGGATAGGCCTCCCGACACTTATCTCCACATATGCGATCCCCAGCGACGCGCAAAGCTCGTATGCCATATCGATATCATGCTGCTTCCCCTGCGGCATAAGCACGCCAAAAACGCGCGTCCTGCCAAGGGCGCGGGCGCATAAAGCAGCGCACACCGCGCTGTCTTTCCCCCCGCTTATCCCGATAACAGCCTTCGTATCAGGCGCGGCGTTATCTTCAAAGTAGTCCGCGATCCACCGTACAATATCATCTTTTATCTTTTTTGCGTCAAACACTCAGTTCACCTATCAATCACTTCTCACGGTCTCTTCTACCCAGATACTTCTACCCGGACACTTACACCTGATTTCTGACATCGACCTGGCACATCTTCATGGTAACAAGCGCTGCCTTATGGCTCTCTTCCGTCACGCCGGCGCAGCAGCGAGCATCGACAGTGACCGTCGTTTCCGGCAACCGCGCCTTGAGTATGAGCGCGTTGGAAACGACACATATATCCGTACATACCCCGCAAAGCTCAATCTCATCATAATTGCCCGCCGCAACAAGGTTTGCGAGTTCCAGCGACCCGAAGCTTGGCTTGTCAAACACATCACAGCCATCCGTGTCCAGCCCATCAGCTAATAAATGCCCTTCCGTCCCTTCGACGCAATGGACGACCGGCAAATACCTGCCCTCCTGTGTCGTCAGATAATTGTCATGATGAGTGTCGCGGGTAAAAAGGACCTTATCGCCACTGCGCCTGTACTGCTCGACTTTCTCCTTAACAGCAGGTACGATCAGCTCCGCGTGCGGCGATCCAAGCGCGCCGGTAATAAAATCATTCTGCATATCAACTACGATCAA
>Ga0123353_10001324_pt1 | contig 30368 bp, 21 predicted proteins | sample TergutLab28metaG_3_FD_92763 | JGI IMG/M metagenome (GOLD analysis project Ga0123353, IMG submission 92763) | Labiotermes labralis P3 segment gut microbial communities from Petit-Saut dam, French Guiana - Lab288 P3 | ecosystem: Host-associated > Arthropoda: Insects > Digestive system > Gut ...
CGATTTGCATTTCAAGGATGGCACGAAGTTGTTGCGACTGCGCGGTGGTTTGGAAATCCTTCGCCGATTGAAGCGACACTTGTAGTTTCTTGCGGATGATGTCCCGCGTTCGGTCTTTTCGTATGGCAGTATAAAGTTCCTGAAGCGGAGGAAGTATAAACGTTTCCCCAGACGAGGTTGAACTCCAGTCGGCAAAATGTTCTGCACAAAAGTTTCCAGCCCCTTCGAGGAGATAATTGATTCCGTTTTCGTATTTTCCCTCTTTGAAGAGTGCTGTCGCCAGTTCCGAAAAGAACATTTCGGTTCGCCCCATCTGCCAAGGGCGTTCGACACTGGCAAAAATTTTCTCTAATTCACGCGCTTGTTTCACGGCTTGCTCAATGTTCCCATGTTTCAAATCGTACATAGCAAGAGCAAGCATGGCTTCGCATCTATCAAAGACGTTTTTCGTTGTATCTACCAGCGTTTGCAATTCTTCGCGACTTGGTGTCTCGCCGAATCTGAGATTGCCATGTCCCGTCTGGTTCCTGTATATATCCTCCCGTTTTTGCTGTTCTCCCACTTCCATAAGATAGGCGGTAAATTCCTTTTTGATTTCGGGTTCAGCAAGAGCATCAACAAACCCTGTGGTCATTTCGAGAGGGATATACCGGAATAATTGGAGAAATAATTCTTTCCGCATGCCTTCGCAAGTTTTGTTGTCAGGTATTCGGGTAATGAAGTTCAATCCCCTTTCGAGTGTCCCCGTTTTTCGTTTGAGTGCTTCAAGTTCAGAACCCGGTGCATACGGTCGCCCTGGATTTACTCCCATGCCATAGATGACACCGCGTAATGCCTCACGAAAACGGGAGGCACCTGTTTCATAGTGACCATCATAGATTTTGTCGGAAAAATCATCGCTGCATCGGGCGATTAAGTCGTCAAAGAATTCCTGCGGATAGAAATCGTCGGCAGACAAAATACTTCTTCTGCCTTCACCGTGATCGTAAAAACGGTTCAGTTGTTTAAAAAACGAATCGGTCTGAAGCATAAAAGGCATATCAACGAACTTTTTATGTGTCAGTCGAAGCGCAACTTTGGCGGCTTCCTTGTCTCCAATATCTAACAAGGACAGTGTGATGTTTTTGAGCGAATGGACGCGATTACGAAATAATGAACCCTGCGTGTATCGCGGTGTCCGATTGACAACGGCAAGGGCTTCGACAATGACCGGATAGCGTTTCAGAATGTCCCGCTCTTCTTGCGTGAGAACGCTGCACAGTACAAGTTGGTCAATGTCAATGTCGGCTTGGGCGTTGATGCCAACGGCGAGGACGAATAACAAAACGAGACAAGAAATGTAATTGTTCATGATTTTTCTCCTGAACGTTAAGCCGGAGTACCGGCTAAATGCCAGCACCGGCATTTGTTAATACTCCGATGTAAAACATCGCTATGCGGAAAATTAACATTACGATAAACGCCATTATCATACCGTAGAGCAGAAAACCGCCGATGACGGAAACCGTCTTGAGTTGCATCAATCCTTCGGCAAGGTAGCGTCTTGACAGCCGCTGCATTACTTCCGGCAATTCGCCGGTTTGTTCGCCGGTCTCGACAGCCGTGACAAAATCGTTGTCAAACACTGGAAAGATGCCGGTGGACAACGACGAGAATGCTTCCGTTAAATTACCGCCGCATTCAATGGTGTTCACCACATCCGGCATTGCATCTGAAACCGGTGCATAACCGGCGGTGCTGAACGAAAGTTGCAGCGCGCGGCGGACATCCATGCCGGTTCGCATCGTCAGATAAAATGCCCACGTCAATTTCATCAGCGAAAGAAGACGAAATAACCGTCCGATTCGCGGTATTCTGTCGATAAAATGATGTACCAATCTGCTCCACTGTACACTCCGCTTTATCATAATATATGTTATGTATAACGCTGCCGCAACACAGGCGATAAAACAAACGTAGACAATGAAGCCGCGGAAACCGATAAGTCCGAAACCGAGAATATCAACTTCATTGCCGGTTATTTCTCGAATTACGCCCAGCAGAAGAATCACGAGACCGATAATTACCAGCGCGGCAACTAATTCAACGATAGGCAGAAAGAGCGACTTCGTAAAACTGCGGCGGACTTCGAGGAGTTCATCGTAGTAGTCGGCTAATTCGGTGAATGTTTCGGCAAGATGCCCGGACTCTTCGCCGACTTCCACGATGGTCGGAAACACTTCGCCGAGGGCTTTGTGATGCGGTTTCAGGGATTCCGCCAGTGTATTGCCGCACTGCAAGGATTCCGCAACGTCCTTCCAGATTTTCGGATGACGAGTGCGTTCCGCTTCACGCTTGATAGTGTCCAGCAATGACAGACCGGCACTGAGACAAATCCCCATTCGGCGGCAAAATTCGGCGAGTTCTTTGTGGGACATAGTCAACATGGCGCAGGATTAAAATCCTTGCTAATAAAGGAATTGAACATTACATTTTCATTGCGGCGGCAAGAATCTTACTTGTGGACGGACGCATAATTCGCGGGTCAACTTCTTGCCCTTCCAGCAGCGTTTTACGAACATCTTTGCCGCTGATGAAAACCGGCTTTTCGTCTTTGTGATTCTCCATTAAGTCAACCCGTCCGGCACTTTCGTAGTATGCCGCAAAGCCGACTTTCAGCGGCTTGATTCGCAGGTCGCCGTTCAGGTTGTTGAAAATCTCCTGCGCATCGAAGTCGCCCCAGATTGCTGTTCCATCTGCATAAGGCGCATCGGCATGTTTGCGTCCGATAATCAAATCCGTAAATCCGAAGTTTTGCCGATAAATTGCGTGCATCACCGCTTCTTTCGGACCGCCGTAAAACATTTTTATATCCAAGCCCAAGAGAATAACTCTGTCGGGAACACTGCCGCCGACCTTCTTCCAAAGTTCGGCATCGCTGTCGCCCTCACCGAGAGAGCGGTCGGTAATCAACGCTTCATAAGTTCTCATGCGAATCTCGGCATTGACATCATCGCCCTTTGTTTCGCCGACTAGCGGATTCAAACACGCACCGGCGTTATGTCCCTGCCGCAGAAGTTCTTCAAGACCGTACACCAAAGCGTATTCATGCGCTCTATGCAGCGGATTGCGGGTCTGAAAAGCAACTACCCGCTGCCAGTCCTTTGTGTCGAGCAACCGGCGAACGTCGGCTGGAGAAAGAACATACTTGCCGAAAGCAGGATTTTTAATCTGCGGAAACACTTTGATTTCACCGCCGGCGAGATGCGTCTTATCAGCATCTTGATTGAGAACCATGTCGCCGCCGGGATGGTCAGTGCGTTCCGTCAAATAAACGCTTTTCAGGTATTTTTCCTTATCCCAGGGAAATACGCTGCTCACTGTTAATACCGCAACGGTTTCGCCGCTGGAATTAACGACTGCAACATCGGTTTCGCCGCTGCTCGAAATTTGTTTCGCTAATTCGGATGTCAGCGGCAATGCCAGCGGAATTGTCCAAGCGTATAGTTTGCCGCCGTGTTCGATGACGGACTCATCGAGAACCCTGTTGTAAGTTTTTTCGTCCATTGGTCCGGTGAGTGGTGAAAGACCGCCGTCTCCGAAGCGGTAGACGGTTGACAAATCAGCGTCGGACACCGGCAGTTTGATTAAACCGGCGGCTTTTTCTTTCATTTCCGGCAACTTGGTGGACGGAATAGTACAATTAACGGGTTCGGTCAAACCGCCGTGAACAGCAATCAAAGACATATTATAAGTAATGTTAGTAGTGAGGGTTAGCAAATAATAATCATCTATGAAACAGTATAATCTATATTTTTTGCAAGGCAAGAGGAAATAGTGCCGATGTGAGCAGCGAGCGGGCGAGCAGCTAAATACCGGCTGGCGTATTGACACAGCGGAATTCATGCACTACACTGCAACACACGTTGATATTACTGCCGATAGTCCGATGTTCACGCTAATTCACAAAGACAAGCATTGTTCCGCTCGAAGAGGTACTCTCGATACCGTTCACGCCAGCGTAGAACTGCCCGCGTTTATGCCGGTGGGAACACTCGGCACCGTCAAAGGTATTGAAATCGGCTTATTGAAACAAACCGGTTCACAGATGATACTCGGCAACACATACCATCTTTCACTGCGACCGGGCGAAGAAGTCGTCCGAAAATTAGGCGGCTTGCACCGCTTCTGCGGCTGGGAAGGTCCAATCTTAACAGACAGCGGCGGCTTTCAAATCTTTTCACTGGCGCAAATCGCAAAAATTGACGAACACGGTGCGGTCTTCCGCTCTCACATTGACGGCAGCAAAGTGAACTTAACGCCGGAACGTTCCGTGAAGATTCAAGAAGCACTCGGCAGTGATATTGCAATGGTTCTCGACCACGTTGTCGGACTTCCAAATGAACGGCACGTGATAGAAGATGCAATGCTGAGAAGCGTCCGCTGGGCAAAACGCTGCAAAGATGCCGCTGACCATCCGTATCAAAAATTGTTCGCCATCGTTCAAGGCGGACTTGACGAGAAACTGCGAATTCAATGCGCGGATATGTTGACCGAACTTGATTTTGCCGGTTATGCAGTCGGCGGTTTAAGTGTCGGAGAACCGCCGGAAAAAATGTATGAAACACTGAATTGGACGGTGCCGCATCTGCCGGAAAACAAGCCGCGATACCTGATGGGAGTCGGCAAACCTGAAGATATTTTGAACGGTATTCTTCGGGGTATTGATTTGTTTGATTGTGTTATGCCGACCCGCAATGGACGCAATGCGCAGGCATTTACCGACAGCGGAACGCTGCGGCTGCGGAATGCAAAGTATCAGACCGATGACCGTCCGCTTGATGAGAATTGTCCTTGTCCTGCCTGCAAACGCAGCCGCGGTTATATTCGGCATCTTTTTATTTCCGGCGAGATGCTGGGACCTATTCTGCTGACGATTCATAACCTGACGTACTATCAAACGCTTGTCGCCCGAGCAAGGAAAGCAATCGAAGAAGACCGGTTCACGGAATTTTATCGGGATTATATGACGGCGGTTCGTTGAACCGTCCGCTAAACCATAGTTCACTCTCCGAAAATAATTTTCGTTTTCATCATTCGTTCACGGGTTTCGATTTTCATGCGCAGATATTCCATCGGTCTGGCACCTTTGATAGAATTGCACGAACCGCAGAGCAACTGATAGTTTTCATAATAATCGCCGCCGCCTTTTGACGATGGTTGAATGTGGTCAATTACAAGGTTACGTATTTCAAATTCAACACCGCAGGCATTACATTTTCCGTTCTGCTCTTTATACAATCGTTGTTTAACAGATGACGACTTCGGTTCTCTCTTGACATCAGTCCGCACTGGTAACAATTCCGTTGCGACAAAGTCCTTGAAGAGTCCAGCATCGTCACTCAATCTTTCGACCAAAATACCTACGGCTTGTCTTTCGATATCGATGCCAATCCATTTTCGTCCTAACTGCTGGGCAGCAACACAGGTAGTTGCGCAGCCGCAAAACGGGTCCATTACAATATCGCCTTCGTTGGAAGATGCTTTTATGATACGATGTAAAAGAGCAAGCGGTTTCTGTGTGGGATAGCCGGTTTTTTCTCTGCTAAAACTCTTGATGGCAATAGAATCTAAAATGTCGCCGCCGCTGCAATTCCATGTATCTTCGATGGGAATACCTTGTCCCACTGGCTTTTTACCATCCCTGCGGACATAATCTTCAGGATATTCTATGTATTCTTTGTTAAATACAAAATCGCTGCTTTTTGTATAATACAAAATTATATCGTGATTTCTAATAAACTTATTTCCCTTTGTTTTATATCCCGAGACCCAGCCGATACGCCATACAATTTCGTTCCGAAAATTATTCCTGCCGAAGATACCGTCTAACAAACTTTTCAAATAGTGACTCGCTGTCGGGTCGCAATGCAGATACAAACTGCCGGTGTCTTTCAATACACGATGCATTTCGATGATGCGCTGCGCCATGTATGTCAAATACGCCATCATCGCCTTACCGTGAATGCCGCCGACCGTTGCGATATATTTCGCCAATTCAGGATACTTAACGGCAAGTGTATCAAGATAATGCTCGTTGACATCCTGCCACGTCCACATATCTTTGAAACTGACTCCCGCTGCTCTGCTGCCGACAGGGGCAGAGTACATCCGTTTCGTGTTAAACGGCGGGTCGAGGTATATTAGGTCAACTAGTCCGCTGTTCAATCCCGAAAGAACATAGAGATTGTCGTTAGTGTAAAGCGTGTTGTGGAAAATGTGTTTTGTCATACATTCGCGTTTATCGCAGTATCATTGATTCGGCATGAGAACTTCATAATCGCCGACTCCTCCGCCATCGAGACAGCATTCGATAATCCTGCGTCCCATCGGGTCTAGTGTCGCCTGAAGGAACGTTTGCAACTCTTCGTGAAAGAAATCGGTGAGCATTTTAGAACCGGCATCGTATCCTTCGGTCCGGTTTTCAGATTGTTCTTCGACCCGCAGCAGCCAAGTGGGAAACGTCACACCCTCAATCTGCATCGACTTGGGGGTATAACCGAGCAAAGGACAACGTGCCTCTTAAGACGCTCAATCGGAAAACGTGCCGTTCCGCGCCGCGCTAAATACTCTCTGGCTATCCATTGCGGCATAAAACTAACTGCCCAGGCACCAACGTGCTGATTCGGCGTTAAGGTATATTGAACCTTCGGCGTATCGCGAATTTGCCGCAGTAAGATATTAGCATGGTCAACCCGGCAGCCGGTAGCAAAGGGCCAATAAGAACCGACTCCTTCGCTGGAAAGCCCTTCCGAAGTAGTAATGCTCGGATTTGCATAGCCGCGCGGAGCAACAAGCCGCCAAATCCACGCCAATGCCGGCGGCAGAATGTGCAGGTATCCCGCAATTCCATAACTCGGATTAGCGGCGGTACACGGCGGCGTGCGAAGACCAAAATTACGAATCATCACGTCCACGGGCTTATCGACTACCAGCGGCATCAGATGTCGCGGCAATATGACCCGCGGATTCGGACAGGGTTTGCCGGGAGCATCTTCAATGTGGTCCCAAATCAGACAAGTTGACCCCGGAACGGCATTGCAGTTCAGAAACAGCAGCGGTTCCTGCGGGTGAATCGTCAGTGCTTCCAAGTGCGGGTCGGTACCGTAGTGTGTAATGTGGTCAACGCGGACAAACCATGCCTTTTCCGCATCAAACACGGTCAAATAACCCGATGACCCGTTTGATTCTTCATAACACATAGCCATATCGTCCGTAACCGGATGCAGCGTACAAGTTTGATTGAGCGTCAGACGGCGTTCTTCTCCATTCATGACATTCTTTCCGATTTGTATGCGTCCATCTCCCTGCCGATGAACGTGTTCAAGCATTTCGCTTTTTCCTGAACCGCTTGCACCCTCGTGCATGAACGTCGTTACATTATCATACGGCGTGACAACTTGAACCGTCGAACCGTGGAGCGTAATCTGGTCTCCTTCTTCGCCGAAGTTAAGAAGAACGCCGTACACACCTTTTTTCGCACTTGGTCCCGGATACAGATTGTAGGAAAATACCTCGTGAATATCTTCCATTCGATTATGAACTACGACCTGCCGACCGCCGAAATGGGTGTGTCGAAACGGCGGGGCAAGATAGATGATGGCATTGACGAGGAAATTTCGCGGAATCGCTTCCGGCGATAAAAGTCCCTGAAGGTCGGCAAGTGCGCCGAGGAAAAAACCGGCATTGGACGGTGCTATCAGCAGCGCGCCGCGTCCGCTTTCTTCGCCGTGTCCACCGAGAATAAAAGCCATGACGCAAAGATTTTGCTTTTTCAGCCAATCGAATGTTTCCGCCCGCAATACATCGAAGTAAAAACCGAAGCGGTCGGCAAAAGCGCATTTATCGGTCGGCAGTGCATCGCCGACAACAAGGCAGTCCGGGTCTCTCCGCCGCATTTCCGGTTCGCTGTAATTGATTGCAAGTCCGTTTTTGCAGCGGACGACAGTTGCTTCGGTAGTCAGTCCTTTGTTAGGAATGTCATAAGCGACTTCATAGACATCGGCATCGGTATCACCCATTGCTTTTCGGAAAACTTCGTCTCTGTCTTTGGGAAAACAAACCGATTTTGCTTGTTTTAGTATCGAAACAATCTCGGCGGGAAGACGCAGGTTGCTCCAGTCATCGACAATACTGATGGTTCGCATAATATCCTTTGAAAAAGGGACGTAAAGAAGGCGGCAAACTGGCAGTATTATAATAGAACAGCGGTTATTGACAAGCAGGGTTAGAAATCCTTACTAACAGAGATACCGGTGTTGACAATTCCGAAAATTTATGGAAAATGGTATGCTATGAGTAATAATATCAACATACAATTTGTCTTTTTCGACCTCGGCAACGTTCTTCTGCGTTTTTCTCTGGAAGCACTAGGGAAACAATGCAACGCTATGCTCGGTCTGACCAACGAAGTCCTTTTCCGTGCAATTTACGGCGATGGTATGCAGGCACTGGTAGAATGCGGTACTATCACCGAAGAAGAATTTTACGAGGAATTCTGCCGCCGGATAAATCAGCGTCCGCCGTACAAAGAACTGCGGGACGCAATGAACGACATATTTTATATATGCGAAGAAACAATGCCCTTTGTGAAACGTCTGGCGGAAGAAAATTTTCCGCGCGGAATTCTTTCCAACATCGGTAGTCAGCATTGGGATTTCTGCGTAGAAAAATTTCCCGAACTTTTCGCGCTGTTCCCCGACAATCTTGTGAAAAGTTTTGAAGTCGGAGCAGTGAAACCGGCGAAGGAAATTTATCAGCACGCATTTGAAGTCGCTCAAAAAGCAGTTAATGGAATTGAAAAGTCCGAAGTACTTTTCATTGACGACATGCAGCGGAATGTCGACGGTGCGAATGATTTCGGCTTCGATGCCGTTCTTTTCTCCGAACCGGAACTGCTTGCCGAAGAAATTGAAAAACGCCGACTCGGACCGTTTTATTAACATCCGCCGATTAGCATAGATAGTAAAAACGATGCAGTTTGTTTTTTGGACTTTCGTTTGCCTTGGCGTTGCCGTATTTCTTGCGGCAATGGAACTCGTTGTGCCGTCCGGTATGATTTTGTTTCTGGCAGCAGTTGCTCTCATCGGAAGTATTGTATTTGCATTTTATGCGGACGTAACTTTTGGGGCGGTTTATACCGTTTTTCTTTTTGTCGCCGTTCCGTTTTCGCTGTATTACTTCATGATGTGGTGGACGCGGTCGAAAATGGGAAAAATCATTTTGCTCGACACTGAACAAGACCCCGCATTGCAGCCCGATGAGCATACCGTCCTTGTAAAATCGCTCACAGGCAAGACCGGAATTGCAAAAAGTAAAATGATGTTGAGCGGGCTTGTCGAAATTGACGGACAAAATTTCAGCGCAGTCAGCGGCGTTGAAGTTATCGATGCGGGCGAACGGATTCAAGTTGTGAAAGCAGACGGAATCGAAATTATTGTCCGCAAGATTCAGGGGGAAACGGCAAGTGCGGATTATACCATTCCGCCGCAAATTGAAGACCCGTTCAGAGGTTAATTTTGTCAGCGTAGAAAAAAAGTAAGCGGGGGCTAAAGCCGCCCGCCTCTTTGTCAATTCAATTCTAGTGCGTCACCGCATATACCAGAATGTTAGTGCCGATTTCCAATGCCGACTTGTCTTTCAATCCGTAAGCATAAGCATGCGGGAATTGTTCCCAGCCGTTGCCTAAATCGAATCTGCTGTAAATCACGCCCGGCTTGCCTTCAAGCATTATCGCTTCCAGTTCCGGCTTTTCAAGTTGTCCGAAGTCCTCGTAAGTCCGCGGCGTATATTCCGCTTTGGAAATACTAAACTGATTGTTGTAAATCGGATGGTCTATCGGAATCGGTTCAAGATTTTGATTCGGGAACGCCCTTCGGATTTCACGCCGGAACGAAGTATCAAACGATTCACGACCGCAGCAGGCATCGGCAACAAAGATACCGCCTGCCTTCACAAACTGCTGCAAACGAGTAATGTCTTCATTCGACCAAGTGAAATCACGGTGTCCCGTCATATACCAAACCGGATAAGTCAACGCCGCCGGGTCTTTCATTTGAACATTAACCCGTTTGAACTTGACTTCCATTGTCGTATTTTCTTTGGCGAATTTCATCAGGTTGTGAACCGCATCTGGGTCTGGGTCCCAATCGCCTTCGTGAACAATCTGCGCAAAAACGAAGTCGTCCCGCACCGGTGCTTTGTCTTCGTAATAAACCTTTGAAGTGCTTAAGAAACGTCCTAATTGGAAAGTTCCAAGCATATATGTAACGATGTTTGCGCCAACTTGACGGGCAAGGTCTATCGTCATGCGGGTTCCCCGGTCGTGGTCGTGTCCGTCCCAGCCGCAAGTCATATCAGCGTGTGAGAAGATCACGGCATCCCGGCAGCCGATTTCAATGGATTCCAAACTCGGTTCGCCGGAGTACTCTTCACCATCTGCCTTTTTGTATTGGAATTGCTGGTCTAACTTGTAATATGAACTGAAAACGGGATTGTCCGGCAGCATTTTCCGCATAGGTCTTTGCGGGAAAATAATTGACATCTCTTTACGGAAAGAGTCGGCAAAGTCCTTCCAGCCGCAACAGGCATCAGCGATAATAGTACCGCCGTCCAGAACATATCTAGCGACGTTTTCCCGCATCTTATCGCTCAACTCAAAATGGTTATGTCCTGCCATCAACAAGGCAGGCAATTCTCTTGGATCGTATGAGAAGGTAGCTAAGTCGGATTCGACACCGCGGTAATTGATGCCGAGTTTTGAATTCGTCCAATCGAGCAGCGTTTTGATGTCCGCCGGATCAGTCATCCAGTCGCGGTACATACTTTGTTTGCCGTCTTTAACAATGTAGCGGGGCGCGCCGAGTGCCGCTTTTCCGATGAGCGAAGGCGGAGACGGCGGGCGTTTTTTCTCACTTCGGCGAAGCGGAGTTACCGGCAACGGCAACGGGGCGAACCCTTCACCGCCGGTTTGCGTTGAGTTGACCGCTTTCGGCGGCGGACCGCAGTCAATCGGTCCTGTGTTTTCCTCTGCCATGCAGGCATCGGTTGTAAAAGTAGCGACGCTGACACCGGTTAGTGAAGAAACTCCGGCAGCGGCAGTAGTTCCGCCAATTTTCTCTAAAAATTTTCTTCGTGATTGAAGAGCGGTCTCTTGCTCGGAAACATAACGAGTATTGTCCATTGCGGCATCTCCTAAAAAATCGTGGGGGCAGTAGAAAAACCGGCAGTATATCTCCACAACTGTCAGCGGGAGCGTAAAAACAACTCCACATTGTAATCATAACATAGATTTCGGTTATTTCAAGATGTTTTTCTATAAAAAACGGTTTTTTTACAAAAAAATTGAAATTTTTCTCAAAAATCGATAATTTTTGATAAATTTTCCGGTAAGGGCATTATTAAGGGCATGTCGGGAAACGGGATGTAGAAATTTTGTGGAATTTTCACTACTCCCGCCAAAAATCCACACAAAATTTTACACGTCAGCCGTTAAACTGTTCCGCCTTGCATTTGTTTTCCGTTTCCTTTATACTCATAACCGTGAGCAAGGATTCTTTCAACGGAAACTACAGGAGAAAAATTATGATTCCGAAGATGTTTCGTTATGCAGCCGTTTGTGTTGTCGTTCTATCCCTTTTGTTTTCAGGCGGTTTAACAAATGGACAGATGATAGACCGGGTAGTACCGACTCCGCATTACTTTGAAATTTCGATGGCGGAATTCAATCGGGGTGAATTCGTGAAAGCACTCGCCGAATTCAATTACGATTTGAAAAACATGGTCAAGGTTCACGATGTCAACGGCGTTCTGCTTCCTTGGCTTGACGCTCTTTGCTATATGATAATGGCAGGCGAATGTCATTATCAACTCGGACGCTACGATGACGCAATGAAGTTATTCGACAATGCCGTGCAGATTTATCTGAATAATTCCCACTGGCTTGCAAACGTTTCCTGCTCCGCCGTGCCTGTTCCCGTTCAGCGTCCGGCACTGCCGTGGGGTGCCACAACCCGCAAAGGCGAATTAGGAAACTTTCGCAACTGCCGCTTTCAGATATTGCAGCAGCATATGAATCTTATGAATCTGGGCAATCAGGGACAGGGACTGATGCAACAGCAGCAGATGACAACAATTCACGCTCATGAAATTATCAATAAACTGTCGCTGCTCATCAGAAGGCGCGGAGAAATACTCGGACCGCTTGCAAAATACGACAAACTAACGAAGGACATTACACAGATTCTCGGCGGCAGACCTTGTCCGCCGAACCATTTCTCAGGTGTGTGGGTAGATGTACTTTACGGTCTCGCTCTTTCTGCAATGGGCGACGATGAACAAGCCGTCGTGCAACTCGAAAAAGGACTGCTGATGCTCAACCGGATTGACCACCAACTAACGGCGCAGGCATTGAATGAACTCGGTCTCATCGCACTCAGGGCAGGTAAAAATCCTGAAGCACTTGTTTATTTCTTTGAAGCATCTTTAGCGGCTCGATACTTCGATGACTGGGCTTTGCTCGGTGAGACCTTCGTCAATGCCGCTAACGCGCAACGGCTCATTGACAAAACGAAACCGCTGCCCGCTCTTCAAAACGCACTAACGTATTTCCAGAATCTGCGGTTTGCAAGTCCCTTGACCATTCTTCCGATTTGCAACGAACTTGCCGAAGCCGCTATTTTGGCGGGTGACCTTCGGGCTGCACAGAATTACTGCAATCAGGCAAGTAATATAATGGCGAAACGGGCAATCGGCGAAACAGTGCATGCCGCTCGAAGTATGTATCTTCGGGCAATGCTGACTTACATAACGGCATACTCGGAAGCCAAGGCGGGGCGGGAAATCAATCTCAACCCCGGTGATGAGCAACTCGCAACCGCTTTGAATTTCATGCGGCGCGGTTCGCTTTGGCTCCATCAACTTGCATGTCTTGAATCGCTTTTTCAACAGGGAGCAATCACTGCCGCCGGTCCTATCACAACTAAAGCAGCCGACGAACTTTATGAATATCTTCTGCGGGAACCAACCGCAAGCGATTGGGCAACAAGACCGATAGAATGTCTCGCCCACATGATTTTCACACCGCCGGAAGCATATCAGCGTTGGTTTTACGTTGCGTTGCAGCGGGGAGAACGTGAAAAAGCGTTTGACATTTCCGAAAAAGCGAGAACAGCAAAATTCTTTTCTTGGTTCAAATTAGGACCGCGTATGTTGTCGCTCCGGATTCTTTTTGAAGGTGAAAACGTAAATCAGCAATTACTTTTACAGCGGCAATCGCTTTCGCTGGACTTTCAGCGTTTCAGTGAATTGTCGAAACAAGTTGATGCTGTAAAAAAGAAATTAGCACCGCTGCCGCTCATGCCGAAAAACGATGCGGAAACCAGACAGCAAAAAGAGGCGTTATCTCAGTTAGCGGCATTGTCGCAAGAACAGGAAGCAATGCTGCGTCCGATTGCTTTAACGCGAAATAAGGCACCGATAATTTTCCCGCCGGTGTTAACGCTGGAACAAATCCGAAAACGCTTGCCGGAAGGAACGGCAATGCTCGTCTATTTTGAAGCACTGGGCAGATGTTACGGTTTCCTCGTGGACAAAAGCAGTTTAAATATGTGGGAGTTGATTCAGGAGTCCCGCGAACCATCGCTGCAAAAGTTGATATCAGATTTTCTTGACGGTCTCGGCAACAAGGGAGCGAATCAAGCGTTGACTGTCAAGGAATTGACGAAAGAAGGACAAAAATGGGAGGAAACCGGCGCGCTGCTTCAAAAACGGCTTCTCGGTAATGAACAGAGGCAGGCGAATTTTACAGAACTCGTTATCGTTCCAACGGGACCCATCTGGTATGCTCCGTTTGAGGCAATGTGTGTGAAAACGGAAGGCAAATTTCGTCCTTTTATCTCGGCGGGAACATCTTTGTCAATACGTTATGCTCCGACTGCTTCGCTAGGTGTGCCGGATATTACAGGCAATGTGAAAGACAACAGAAGCAGTGAAGCCGCCGAGACGCTGGTAATTTGCGGAAGGTTTCATAACAAGAGCGGCACTTCGCTTGCGTATGATGCGGTCGACAGATACACGAAAGGGGGAATAGCGAATTTAGTTCCGATGGCGGTCTTTCCGATTGATGAAAACTATCGCGATTTTCCCGGAAACACAACGGCATTTGCTTCGCAGTTGAAACGGCTTGTTGTGCTTGATGATATAGTTGCGCCGAAGGGCGACCCGCTCAAGTGGACACCGTTTAATGCTGACAAGAATAAGATACATCATCCGGTTTCAAGTTGGCTGTCTTTGCCGTGGGGCGGACCGCAGTTGGTTGTGCTTCCCGGTTTTCATACGGCTGCGGAGAACGCATTAAAAACGGAAAGAATGCAAGGGGCAATTACCAACGGCGATGATTTATTCTTGTCGGCAATGGTGTTGCAAGCGTGCGGAGCGAAGACGATTTTGTTGAGCCGATGGCGGGTCGGCGGACGTTCAACTTTCGATTTGACGGGGCACTTTTTGAAGAATATTCAAACGATGGGTGCGGCGGAAGCATGGCGGCAGTCGATATTGGATGTTGGAGTTGAGCCGCTGGTTTTGGCGGAAGAGCCGCGGTTGCGTCCCGGTGCGGGCGAAGTTGATGTGCCGTCGGCGAATCACCCGTTCTTTTGGAGTTCGTTTATATTGCTCGACCGCGGCGAAAGACCGCTGAAGGAAGACGACGGTAAGGACACCAAGACGAAACTCGACTAACAAAGTTAACCTCCTTGTCACTTTGATATTTTGATAAAATCCTCTGCAATAATATGCAGCATTTTGACAGAAAAATCAATTTCGGGACGCTACCTAGAACAAGCACTCCTTTTAACCGAAGAATTCCAATGATGAACTTCAACGCAAATTATGACCGCGCCGCTTGGCGGACCTTTCTGGATAAATTTTGCCGAATGATTTTACGCAGCGGAAAATTGACGGACTGGCATACGAATTATACGGTTTGACCGCGGAGGAAATAAAAACAATTGAAAATTTGTACCAAACCAACGTTTTTTGACAAAATCAAATATTACGAAACACCGTGCATCTTTCGTTTCAGTGTTGGTGCCATTGCCAGCGCGATGAGACCGATAACAAACGGTATGAACGCCATCAGCAGGAAGAAGTCGGCGAGTCCGCCGTCCTTGCCGAAGATGATACTTACGCCCTCTCCGCTTCCGAAATAACTTGCCGCGTATCCCGCCAAAATGTACGAGACGCTGCTCGCCAGAAACCACACGCCCATGAACATTGAAGCGTATCGGGCAGGCGAAAGTTTCGTTACCATTGAAAGACCGATAGGCGACAAGCAAAGTTCACCCCACGTGGCGAGAAGGTAACACAACAGCAGCCAGTACGCCGCCGCTTTTCCGCCGGAGAGTTTCGCTTCAAACGCACCGGGAATCATCACTAAAAAACTTGTCGACACAAGGAGCAATCCCAACGCAAACTTCGTCGGCGTACTCGGTTCGATACCGAGTCGGGCAAGGATTCCCCAAAGGAGCATAAAGAGCGGAACAAAAATTACCACGCACATCGCATTCACCGATTGATACCACGTCGCCGGAAAAGTCAAAGGTTCGACACCGGAAACATAGCGAACATCGAATCTCCGCTGCGCAGCGTCCATCGCCAATAAATCGGTTTGAATTTTTGCGCCTTTTTCCTGTTCACTCGCAAGCAAGACGGTAATTGCCTGCAAAATCGCTGTTCGGTGCTTTTCGTTTTCCGCAATTTTTTTGTTCATTGCCTTAACGGTATCGCTTTCGGAAAGACAGTCAACGATAGGGACAAGAATGGGATTTTTCAGTTCTTCCCGAATCTTCTCGGCAACGAGAACCTTGTCAGCGGTGTTTTTGGCGGAAAGTTTCAACTCTTCAATTTTCGCAACAACATTGGCATCGCCTTTTCCCTCTGCCGCCATCTGGTCTAAGTTCGTGAGCAGTGCTTCCACTATCTCCGTGTTATCTTCTTCGACATGTTCCATTAACTTCACGATGGCATCTTGAATCGTCGCATCCTTGCTTGCCCGTAAAACACGTTTGAGTTCGGCGGCAACCTTTTTTAATTCGACAATCTGTTCTTCGAGAGGAATCTCTTCCTCCTTCTTTTTCGCTGATAGGAGACGGATGATGTTAAACCGCTCCAGCCGGTCCGAAAAACTCGGACCTTTCGTCTCCGGGTTTTCGTGACCTATATGCTCGGATAACTGCCGGACTTTGTCTACGATTTGTTTGTATTCGATAAAGTCCTCGTTTTTGAGAAAAAACCACTCTGGAGTTGATTGTTGAACAACCGGCGCAATCGTCCGGTCGGTGTTCGCTTTGGCAAAAATGTTCAGCGAGGAACCGGCTTGCTCAAATGCAATCCAAAACGCAATCACGAAAATCGCCAGAACGGTAATAACGAACATTCGGTCATAGTCCTTTTTGTCCAATGGTCGTGTTTGTTCGTACACCGCCTTTTCGTGAGCGGTCTTTTCTTCGGAAGTCATTTCTTTCTTGGAATCATGTTTTGCCGGCGGATTTCCGATTCCTTTCAAATGCCGTCCGAACATCAGGAAGGAAACGATACCGAAAATCATTCCGAAACCGGCGATGAGAAACCCGTATTGATAGCCGTAGATTTCGGCAATGGTTCCTCCGACAAGCGGCGACAAAAACGCACCGATGTTGATTCCCATGTAGAAAATCATGAAAGCGGAGTCCCGCCGCCGGTCGTCACCCGGGGCATAAAGTTGTCCTACCATCACGGAAATACAAGGTTTGAAAAATCCATTTCCCAGTATCATCAAGCCGAGACCGGCGTAAAACGTCCATAGCGCAACGGGGTCGGTACCGCCTGTTATGTCAATGTTTCCGACTCGGACGAATTCGGTGGCGGCGAGACAAAATTCGCCGAGTGCCATGAGAACTGCTCCGATAACAACGCACATTCGCTGTCCGATAAACCGGTCGGCAATCCAGCCGCCGAGCAGCGGAGCCAAATATACTAGACCGGTGTACCAGCCGTAGAGTTTATATGCGTCAGATTCCGTCCAGCCGAAACCGGCAATCGCACCTGACGAAATGCTGACGAGGTAAAGAACCAGAATCGCCCGCATAGTGTAAAAGGCGAAACGTTCCCATAATTCGGTTGTGAAGAGTACCCAGAGACCGGTCGGATGACCGAATATCTGTTTCACCTGCGGTGAATCAGATTTATAAGTATCACTACTCATGCTTTTTTTAGAACGTTTATGAATGTTGTTGGAAGGGACAAATATATGCGCAGTATAGCAAAATGGGGAAATATGGCAATAGCAAAAAATAGCCCGCCGCTTAATGCGGCTGGGCTAAACTTTGGGCTAAACTTTTTGCCCTTGATTCGTTTCAGGCAAAACGTTACTATCCGCTGAAATTGAGGTATTGTATGAACGCAAAAACAATGAAACGGATTATATCTCTGCTATTGTCAGTTCCGATGTTGTTACTGGTGCTGTTTTTCACCGGCTGCACTTCCTATCGGCAACTGCAACTGGAACAAACTATGCTCTTGCAGGAAAATCAGCGGCTAGAAGACGCTCTCTATATTACTCACGCTCAACTTGTTGACTCAACCCGTGAAAACGAAGCATTGAAAAATAACTTGTCAAATTCACAGTCAAATTCTATCGCTCCGGCAAAATCATACAAAGGAATTACACAGCAGGACGCAACTGATGACGCACCGCTGTTTCCGTCAACAACAATCGAAATACCGCCGGATTCAAAGGAAAAATCGTCAATACCCGACCTCTTGAAAAAAACGCAAATTCCCCGCCGCAGTTTGCCGAAGTCCAACACAGGGATGCCGGAACTGCTTCCGCCCAACGCCGGAGTCAGTATAATTGATAGTACTACCTTCGATGCCGACGGGGACACTGTAAATGTCGGGGATGCGACACCGGTTTGGAAACCAACGCGGCAGGATTAGCCGATTGAGATGGACTTGTTGCCGTAAATCGAGACAGGGAGGAAATGATGCAACTTCGTAATTCAGATAAACTGCGCCGGGCAATGCGGTCACTAGAGGAAACCCTTGTTTATACGCGCTCTGCTGACTTTCAAGGTCTCGGTCTTGAATTCAAAAGTATTTTACAAGCGGCGGTAGTCCAGAACTTTTCGCTGACTTTCAAAGTATGCATGAAAATGCTTGAACATCAACTTGCCGACAAATATGGCAAAGAACACGCCGCCGGGACTTCCGAAGACACACTCATTAGAGCGGCAGCGGTGGAAAACATCATTTCGGATGTTGACAGTTGGCTCGAATATCTTGAATGTGAACATCTGACGCATGCCGGTACGATTCCGCTTCGGACCTTTGAGAAGTCGTCCGCTTTTCTGAAAGATGCCGGTGAACTGCTTGGAACCTGTGCCTTCCGTATTAACAATGAACGCCGTGCCGCATAAGATACACAGATGCCGCCGCATATAATTTTTGAAATGAGCCGAATTACAAAAAAATTCGGCGATAAAACAGTTCTATCTAACATTTCGCTCTCGTTTTTCTACGGAGCGAAAATCGGTGTAGTCGGAGAAAACGGTGCCGGCAAATCCACGCTGCTGAAAATCATGGCGGGCATTGATTCCGACATCGAAGGCGAAACAAAACTGACGAAAGGAATGTCCGTCAAGTATGTCGCTCAAGAACCGGAACTCGATTTAGACGCAACCGTCCGTGAAAACCTTCTCACCGCTGTCAAACCGATTCAAGATAAAATTGACGCATACAACGAAGTTGCCGCCGCAATGGGAGACACTGCCGCTATTGAATCCGGCGAAGTTGACTTCGATGCCCTAATGGAAAAAATGGGCAAACTTCAGGAAGAAATCGACACACTCAACGGCTGGGAACTCGACCGCACTATTGACATTGCCGCCGATGCACTTGTGCTGCCGCCCGATGACGTTCTTGTCAAAACGCTTTCCGGCGGTGAACGAAGAAGAGTTGCTCTATGCATGGCATTGCTGGAAAAGCCCGATTTGCTGCTGCTTGACGAACCGACGAACCATCTCGATGCCGAAACCGTGCAATGGCTTGAAGGAACGCTGCGCGATTACCCCGGCACGGTTATTATCGTGACTCACGACCGGTATTTCCTCGACAATGTCACGAAATGGATACTCGAATTAGACAACACACGCGGACTTCCGTTTGAAGGAAATTACTCATCATGGCTTGCGCAGAAAGCGGAACTGCTGCGTATCACCGAAAAGCAGGAATCGCAGCGGCAGAAAACCTTGAAGCGGGAACTGGATTGGATACAAACCGTGCATCAGGGAAGACGAGTAAAAAATCAAGCAAGAATCGACTCTTACGAAAAGTTGGCATCGCAGCAACTTGTTGAAGACAAAAGCGATACGCTGATTCAAATCGCACCGGGTCCTCGTCTCGGCGATAAAGTTCTGACTTTCAACGGTGTCAACAAGGGCTTTCCGAGAACCGGCGGCACCGCACAGTTAATCACCGATTGCAATTTTAATCTGCCGCGCGGCGCAGTTGCGGGAATTATTGGTCCCAATGGTATCGGCAAGACCACGATGTTCCGAATGATTATCTCGGCTTTCGACCCGCTGGCTTCGGATTGTGTTCCCGACAGCGGCACTATCGAAATCGGCAGCACGGTTCAACTTGCTCATGTTGACCAGCATCGGGACGAATTGAATGACGAAAACACGGTGTTTCAGGAAATCACTGACGGCAAAGACACGGTTGAACTTGGTTCGTTGAAGATGAACAGCCGGGCTTATGTCGCCAGATTCAATTTTCGGGGAACGCAGCAGCAGAAATTAGTCGGACAGTGCAGCGGCGGAGAACGCAACCGTGTTCACTTGGCAAAGTTATTGAAACGCGGCGGCAACCTTTTGCTATTGGATGAACCGACAAACGATTTGGACGTGAATACAATGCGGGTTCTGGAACAGGCAATAATTGATTTTGCCGGCTGTGTAATGGTGATTTCCCACGACCGATTCTTTCTTGACCGGATTTGTACGCATCTTCTCATCTTTGAAGGCAGCGGTAAAACCGTTTGGTTTAACGGCAACTTTGCCGACTATGAAGAGTTAGTTAGAGCGAAAGACCCGCATCGGGCGGAACATCGGCGGAGCAAATATCGGAAGATTGTTTGAAGTGGAAAAAAACGTGAACGACTTTTTTCAGTGAAAACCTATATCTGTGGATTTAAGCAAAAGACAACCTCATTTCCACATCATTTCTTTTGACAAAACAACCTCAGTAGCAACAGATGACATACAATATCAACCTCATTACAATAGACAAAAAGAAATAATGAGGTAATGAGGTTAATGTTGTTATAATGTTTCTTGCTACTGAGGTTGTTTTTAAGAAGAATGAGGTAAAAATGAGGGTTGGAACACGTTTTCTACCGAGCGATGCATTCCCACGGAATGCAAATTGATGCCCTGTAAGAGAGAAACATACAACCACCCCTTCGGACATTGTATAATAGCCCAGAGGTAACGTTATAATTAAGCAGTGGCAATGAAATGGCAATAGAAAACAGTACCCCGCAAGGAGAATTATTGTACAATGAGAACTATCAAAGGCATTGAGTTGGTTATATCTGCGATGGGGCGATGGAAGCCGTCCGATCTTGTGAGAATCGTTGATTTTCAATACGTGTATGATACAATCAATACGGCGTGGAATGTCAATATGGAGGCAGAGTTTCAACGGCGTGATACTACGGCTTCTTGGCCGTCTGCACCTGGTAAGGTATTTGTCATCAGTATGTGTTTTATGAAAGTCCGCCGTTTGCATGTAGATATCCGCAACTCGAAATTTGGAGATCAAAATGGTGATTTTCAAGTTGTCGGTTTTGATGTGACGGATATGAGTGATAGCGGAATGGAAGACCTCAACTTTTATATCGAAGATTATGAAGATGATATGATAGAATTTTATTGCAAGGATATTGTTATCGAATCAGTTCGTGAAGGTTCTTTTTGTACCCACAACACCATTTTAACGTCTCCTTTCGCCCCGAATGAATTTTCATGAACGAATCGGTTTTCCCTTACTCATGCACAAGATGAATGTAGAAAATCTATTAAAAATTGGACACCCAGTTTCGGAGAGTTTAAGTATCGATGAATCGTTTTTTGGACTCTTTGGTGATCCTACAGATAGAAATGTGTTAAACGAACTAATTCAATTTTATCGTGAATGTAACGGGCTGTTTGCTTTTGAATCCGCTTTGTTGATTAGACCAAATAACACAATCAATAACGTGCTTGGCTTATCCGATTGGAACGCAGAAAACATGTGGAAATCGTACTATTTCGAAACAAGTGTAAGTAGAAAATTATGTTTTGCCGAAGATACCTTCGGTTTTCAATTTTGCACGGATGGGCATATCATTGAAGTATTTAATCCTGAAACCGGTCATTTTGAGTTTATGTGTGATTCACTTGAATCATGGGCAGGTATGATTATTGATAATTACTTCTATTATACCGGATACCCTTTGATTCACGAATGGCAAACAATCAATGGAGCAATCCGACCGGGTTTTAGATTGTGTCCAAAACAATTTTTCGTATTGCATGGAGAATATAAAATCGACAATCTTTATGAAATAAAAGATGTTGAGGGAATGCAACTCAGAGGTGATTTATATTCACAAATAAACAAGATACCAGACGGAACAAAGATTGCCGTTAAAATAGAATAAAAGCAGAATTGCAAAGGTACAAACAATGGAAACGAACCAATTTCAATTCACCGCCGAAGAGCAGGCAGAAATCGACGGGTTTTGTAAAAGGTACGGAAGCGATGTAAAAATGGTGGATAAAGAGGGCTATACATTGCTTCATAAAGCGGCAACATACGGCAACAATGTTGTCGTCAAATTTCTCGTTCTCAAAGGTGCAGATGTTAATGAGAAAGTCCAAGACGATTGGACTCCACTCCATGCGGCGGCACTTGGAAAGGGAAACATTGAAGTTGCCAAATTCCTCGTTTCCAAAGGGGCAGAAGTGAATGCGAAAACTACGGACGGCTACACCCCGCTCGACGCGGCAAAATCACGCAAACATAAAGCGATGGTCAAATACCTTAGAAGCGTGGGAGCGGTATAGCCGTGAATTTAAGCAAAAGACAACCTCATTTCCACCTCATTTCTTTTGACAAAACAACCTCAGTAGCAACAGATGACATACAATATCAACCTCATTACCTCATTATAATTGCGAATGACATCATATGAATATCGAATACAACAACCTTTACACACACTTTGTATTTACGACTCTCAATCGCATGCCGGTCATCCTTGAAAAACATCGGCAACGAATTGAAAAATACATTACGGGCATTGTCAAAAACAACGCCTGTTATTTATACGCCATTTATGCCAATCCGAATCATGTCCATTTTCTTGTGTCCCGCTCACCGACAATGGATGAAGAAACTTTGGCAACGATTATCGCGAATAGTTCGGAGCGATTTATTAACGACAATAAACTTTGTGCAGGTTTATTCCATTGGCAACAAACATGTTCGGCATTTTCCGTATCGAAAGCGGATGTAACCAAGGTTTGCAACTATATTGAAAACCAAAAAGAACATCACAGCAAGCAGAGTTATGACGAAGAATATGCAGCGTTCATTAAATTTTACCAGCAAACAATAGACAAAAAGAAATAATGAGGTAATGATGTTAATGTTGTTATAATGTCTCTTGCTGCTACTGAGGTTGTTTTGTAAGAAGAATGAGGGGAAAATGAGGTTTGGAACACGTTTTCTACCGAGCGTTGCATTCCTATGGGATGCGGTTTCTTTGCTCCCTTATAATCTTCACCGAACTTTTTTCTCTCACCTAATTTTTGAACTAACGCGGTACTAGTGCTTTTGGTTCTATCACCGTTGTATCCATTTTTCCAAAGCGATGCGCAGTTTAGCGGGGTCAATCGGCTTCGTTAAATGGTCGTTCATACCGGCATCTAAACTTTTATGATAATCCGTGTTCATCGCATTGGCAGTCATTGCCAAAATCGGAAGGCGGTCAATACCGGGTTTATCCAATGCCCGTATTTCTATAGTCGCTTCTATGCCGTCCATTTCCGGCATTTGAACGTCCATTAGAATCAGGTCGAAATCGTTGTTTTTGACCGCTTCGACGGCTTGCCTTCCGTTATCGACAACGGTCAGGTTAACTCCGAGAATGTTAAGTAATCCTTCGGCAACCAACTGATTGATTTTATTGTCTTCGGCAAGAAGGATTTTTGCGCCGCGAATGTCCGCCGCCTTCTCTTCGGTCACGCGTTTCGCTTCTTTGAGAAAAACATGTTTCAACGTCCGTTTCAATTCTACGGGGTCAATCGGCTTCAGCAGAACACTTGCGACATTCAGACCGGAAGAAAGCCGAATACAATCCTGCCGGTCGTACGCGGACACCATCAAGATATGCATCGGCGGAATTTCGCTGCTTGCGTGTATATTGCGAATGGTTTCGATTCCATCCATCTGCGGCATCCGCCAGTCAATTAAAATCAAATCAAAGGACTGTCCAGCTTTGAAACCATAAGTAAGACGGTCAAGGGCTGTCGGACCGGAATTAACTGCCTCAACTATCATCCCGTTTGCAGTCATCAGTTTCGTCAAGATTTCACAGGAATTTTCGTCGTCGTCAACCACAAGAACCCGCTTGCGGTCTAACAATACCGCAGAAGATTCTTCCGGATTAGCAGCCGCTTTGAAAAATACTGCTGTAAATACAAATTCAGAACCTTCATTCTCTTTGCTGTATACATTGATTTCTCCGTTCATCAGTTCGATTAACCGTTTGACGATTGTCAAACCGAGACCGGTGCCGCCGAATTTACGGGAAATCGAATCTTTCGCCTGAACGAAGGATTCAAATATGGTGTCAATCCGTGATTCCGGAATTCCGATACCGGTGTCATTGACCGTGAACTGCAATGTTATAGATTCATCGAGAACACTGTCGGATTGTACCTTAATAACATTGATGGCAATTCCTCCGATGCTTGTGAACCTAACCGCATTGCTCAACAAGTTGATGAGAATCTGCCGGAGACGAAGCGGGTCGCCGATTAAAAACTCTTCAACTTCGTCTGCGATGCTGACTTTAAATTCGAGTCCCTTTTCAAGAATTTGAATCGAAATTAAATCGGAGACATCGTCAAGCAGTTTTCTTATAGAGAAAGGAATCATTTCCAACTCGACGCGGTTTGCTTCGATTTTTGAAAAATCGAGAATATCGTTGATAATACCGAGAAGATTGTTAGCAGCAGTAGTCGCTTTAGCGAGATAGTCCCGCTGACTGTCCGAAAGGTTGGTCTGCATGCAGAGATAAATCATTCCGATAACGGCATTCATCGGAGTTCTGATTTCGTGACTCATTCGGGCAAGAAATTCGCTCTTGATTTTTACAGCTTCCTCCGCCTTCTCTCTTGCGGCAATCAATCCTTTTTCTGTTTCTTTCAGCGCAGTAATATCGGTCGCCCAAAAAATCAACTCATCTATGTCGTGCGGTCTGAAGGGCAGCACCAGCACCATGAAATCGCGGTACTTATTGTCTTTGCAGAGATAAGTAATACTTTGCTGGAAGAACAATCCTGTACTCTGTATGCTTTTCAATACTTCGCTGCGTTTCATCTCCGGCGGATAGATTTTGTCTGCACGCTCTCCGGTATTGATTCCGAATAAGTCCTTTGTTATTCCATTGACGCGGACGACAACGCCGCCCGACGAAATCAATATCGGGCAGGGAGCGGAATCAACAACCCAGTTGAGTACTTGCTGTTCCAACTGTAATTTGGTCTCAATTTCCTTTCTTCTGATGACAGAAGCGATAATTCCTCCTATGGACTTCATTATGTCACATTCGAATGCATCCCGCATTTGTTCTTCGCGGTAGTTTCCGAAAGTGATGAACCCCAAAAAGTCCTCTTGATTTCGGATGGGAACGGCAAGAATTGAAACGAACTTTCCGGCGAATCCGTTTCGCTCCGGTTCCGGCAGGTCTTTTACAAAACAGTTGACAGTATGTCCCGATTGCAATACCTGCTGAAAAAACGGCAACTGTTCTTTATAGTCATAAAGATTTTTGTATTCTCCGTCCGCCGCCGGTTTTGGATTCGGAGACCATTCATAAAAGAGTTTAGCATAACTTCTACCGTCTGCATCTGCCGTATTTGTCCATATGCCGTAGTGGTCGGCACCCAACGCTTCGCCGAGCAGAAAAAGGACCTCGTTCATACAGCGGTCGAAACCGCTGTCATAACTGTTGAACAGGATACCGATAGAAGTATTGACGGCTTTAAGCAATCTATCTTTCTTATTTAGCGTACGAATGGCAAATTCAATCTCTGTGACATCTTGCAAAGTACCAGATATGTATGTCTCCTGCGGATTGCTGTTCACCGTATTTAATCCGCCGCGGCAGCGAAAATATCGATATTCACTGCCGATTGTCCGAATCCGATAAACGATGTCGAGGCGGGAAATCTTTCCCGAAACTAGTTCCTGAAAATTGCTTTCAATCATCTGCCGGTCGCTTGGATGCACGATTTGCAGCCAGTATTCCATCGGCAGCGGAGACGGCGCGTCACCGTGTCCGAAGTGTTTGAGAACAGTCGGAGGAATATCAAATGCGCGTATGTCAGGCAGGTATTTCCAGCGAATGATTTCCGAATAAATGAATAAATCATTTATTTTATCGCTTAACGGTTCTGCTGAACCGCCGCTAGTCTGCAATTTATGTGATTCCATAGTGAAAAAACTAAAATGTCTAACATATAAACGTCGTCATGCTATCACAGGAAAAGTGAAAAGTCAACGGGACGTAATGATAAATCCCCGCAAAACTTTTATGCACCCCGGCGGTCTGATTTTTTACCCCCATCTTGCAATTCCAAAAAAACATTGTAAAATGGTGAACATACTGGTTGTGATAAGCGATGGAAACGTAATCAGCAATCCGTGTGTTTGCGGGCGTAGCTCAGTTGGTAGAGCACAACGTTGCCAACGTTGTTGTCGACGGTTCGAACCCGTTCGCCCGCTTTTAAGACCTCCGGTTTTTCGACTCGAGGTCTTTTTTTATCACATTTTTATGGTAGAATAAATATCAAATAAATTTTAGGTCGTTTCCCTTTCACTCTTTTACAACTGCTTTCACTGTTATGTCAGACACTGTTGCGTCAGAAGAAAATGTAAATGTATCGGATACCAAACAGAAGTTGGAATTGCAAACCAACATTCAAAAAGTTAGTGCCTGCGAACGGCATATCTGCGTTACCGTTCCTAGAACCGATGTCGAACGATATTTTGCCGACGAATACGGCGGCTTAGTAACCGAAGCGGAAGTTCCCGGTTTCCGAAAAGGAAAAGCACCGCGCCTCTTAGTCGAAAAGCGTTTTCGCCGGGAAGTTGCCGAGCGCGTGAAAAACGCTCTTGTAATCGACGCTCTTTCACAAGTGAACGAAAGCGGTGATATTACGCCCATCAGCGAACCGGACTTCGATTACAACTCGCTGATTCTGCCCGATGCAGGTCCCTTTGTTTTCGAGTTCGACATCGAAGTCCGTCCCGAATTCGCAGTGCCGGAATGGAGAGGTCTCGTAATTGAAAAGCCCGTCCGGGAATTCACAAAAGAAGACGTGGACAAAGCCGTGCAGCGTATTCTTGCGTCCTACGGCGATTTGGAACCAATCGATACACCGGCAGAAAAAGATGACTACATCGTCGCAAAAATTGAATTCAAAGACGGCGATGAAGTATTGAGCGAAATCGAAGAAGAAACCATCAGAATCCGTTCAGTTCTTTCACTGCAAGACGGAACCATCGGCAACTTCAATGAATTGATGATAGGAGCAAAAGCAGGCAATACCATTAAGACGGAATTGACGCTGTCAAAAGATGCGCCCAACGAAGACAATCGCGGCAAAACGGTCACGGCGGTCTTCACTATCAAAGAAGTCAAACGGCTGGTTACACCGGAATTGACCAGCGAATTTCTCGAAAAATTAGGGGACTTCGAGACCGAAGGCGATTTCCGGGACGGAATTTTGGATACACTGAAGCGGCACATGGAACACGAACAGCATCAGAAAACCCGCCGTCAGATAACCGGATTGCTTACCGAGTCCGCTTCTTGGGAGTTGCCGCCGAATTTACTGGCGAAACAGTCGGAACGCGAATTCCGCCGCTCAGTGCTTGAATTGCGGCGCAACGGTTATTCCGATGAGGAAATACTTTCGCAAAAGAATTTCCTGCGTCAAAACAGTGCTATAGAAACCGCTCAAGCATTGAAGGAACACTTTATTTTGGAAAAAATTGCGGAAGTCGAAAACATCGACGCAGCCGAAGAAGATTACGTTTTGGAAATCGAGTTGATTGCCGCTCAAAACAATTCGTCGCCGCGCCGGGTGCGGGCGCAGTTGGAAAAAGCCGGTGAAATGGATATTCTGCGAAACCAAATTATCGAGCGTAAAGTCATCGAACTGATTTCTGAGAACGCTAAATTCAAAGAGACCCCGTTTGAATTTGAAGACAAGGACGAAGAAGCACTCGATTGGGCGGCTGGCGGCTTTCCGAAAATTGCAGAAGCAACAGAAGAGGACTTGAAGGCAGTCAATCGTGAAATTGCCGAGAGGAAAATGATTAACCCCAATGCAAAAGTCACATAATACGGCAGAACTTCAATGGGTTTTTTAGGCGACCTGCGGGTTATCTACAATATGGCGGTCCGTCCAATTCGCGGAAAGACACATGCGGAGCGTATGGACAATTTTTATAGCGGACAAGCGAAGGACTACGATGACTTTCGCCGCCGTCTTTTGCGGGGACGTGAAAACCTCTGGAAGCAGTTGCTGGAAGGCGAACCCTTTGAGGATACCGTTTGGCTTGACATGGGCGGCGGTACAGGTTCAAACCTGCATTTTTTCGGCGATGCTATTGATAAAATCAACAAGGTGTATGTTGTCGATTTAGCGGGTTCGCTCCTTGAAGTTGCTGACCGAAGAATACAGGAAAGCGGCTGGAAAAATGTTGAAACCGCCGAAGCGGATGCAACGACATTTCTGCCGAAAGAAGGAACGGTTGACGCTGTTACCTTTTCTTATTCGCTGACGATGATACCCGATTGGTTCGCGGCAATAGACCACGCTTGGAATTTGCTCAAACCCGGCGGCAGAATCGGCGTTGTCGACTTTTTTGTTTCGCGGAAGCACCCGCAAGAAGGACATGTTAAACACAGTTGGATGAAGCGGTCTTTTTGGCCTGTTTGGTTTAATTGCGATAATGTATTTCCTTCGCCGGACCATTTGCCGTATCTACAACGGAAGTTCGAGACGGTTTTTTTTGAAGAGCGTTTAACGCGATTGCCGATGTTTCCGAATCCGTTTTTCAAGATGCCATACTATCTTTTTGTCGGAAAGAAGAGCGGGGGCTAAAGCCGCCCGCCTCTTCGATTTTAGCCGAACACCAATTTTCTGCATTCATACACGACACTGTGGACATCATATCCGAGGTCAGCAAGCAATTCATTGCGGTCACCGTGTTCGATATAAGAATCAGGAAACGCAATCCGCTTCAGCCGCTTCGTTTCAATTCCTTCATCATTAGCCGCTTCCAACAGAGCAGAACCGAAACCGCCGGCTGACATTCCTTCTTCCAGCGTGATGAGAAATTTTCCTTCCAACAGCAGAGTCAGCAGCGTTTCTTTATCAAGCGGTTTGACAAATCGGGCATTGATAATGCCGGGCTCCAAACGTCCGAGTCCGTCCATGTTTTTCATCAGCGTTTTTCTTACCTCTTCGGCGACCGGCAAAAACGGACCGCAGACGGCGATATATCCTTCTTTTCCTTCGCGGACAATTTCCGACTTTCCGAATTCGACTCTTGCGCAACTGCTGCGTATTGATTCTGCCGATGCTTTCGGATACCGCAGCGCAGTCGGATGCGGGTGACTAACCGCAAACCGCAGCATCGGTTCTACTTCCATTTTGTCCGCCGGTGCCAGCACCGTAAAATTCGGAAACGGACGCAGATACGCCAAATCGAAAACACCGTGATGCGTCGGACCATCAGGACCGGTTAAACCGGCGCGGTCAACCGTGAAGATAACCTGCAAATCCTGCAACGAAATTTCCTGAAAGAGTTGGTCATAACTCCGCTGCAAAAACGTACTGTAAATATCGACTACCGGCAGCAAACCCGACTTTGCCAAACCGGCGGCGAAAGAAACGGCGTGGGATTCGCAGATGCCGACATCGAAAAACCGGTCTGGAAAGGCATCGCGGATTTGTTCCAGCATGTTGCCCTGACACATAGCCGCAGTAATGACGCAAATCCTTTTGTCTTCAAGCATTAGCGAAAAGAGTGTGTCGCGGACGCTTTCCGTAAAAGAAATGTTCGAAGTTATCTCCGGTTGAGAATCCTGTTCCGGCGTATCGGCATTTTCGTTTTGCAGCGGCGGAGGAACAATGTCGTTTTCGGATTCATCCCAAGGAATAGAACGAACCGATATAGTGGAATGGTATTTTCCATTGCCCGGATTCGGAGCGTGATATTCCGTCGGATTTTCTTCGGCGGGTTTATAACCGCGTCCTTTTTCCGTCAAGACGTGCAAGAGTACCGGTTCTTCGGTGCTGCGCGCCATTCGCAGAAACCGCTGCAATCGAGGAATGTTATGTCCGTCAATCGGACCGATATAACGGAAGCCCATTTCTTCGTACATCATTCCGCCGGTCAGACCGGCTTTGACGGCACTCTTGAAACGTCCCAGAAATGAATCGACCGATTGTCCGAAGACGGGCAATCTATCGACTATGCCGTGAAGTTTCTGTTTGAACCGCTGATAAACAGGGTGCAGCCGCAACTTGTCTAACTGAGTTGCAATTCCGCCGACGCGGGGACAAATCGACATCTTATTGTCGTTCAGAATTACCGTTAGATTTTTCTTGAGCCAGCCGGCGTGATTCATTGCTTCAAAGACGTTTCCATTTCCGAAAGCCCCGTCTCCGATGACGGCGACGGTATAACGGCGGTTGGAACCGGCTACCATTTCATCGCCGCAGCATAAGCCGAGAGCGGTGCCGATGCTGACACCGGCGTGACCGGTTTTGAATAAATCATAAGGGCTTTCTTTCGGGTCGGGAAAGCCGGAGAGTCCGCCTTTGGTGCGGATAGTGTGAAAGCGGCTGAACCGTCCGGTCAAAAGTTTGTGCGGATAAATTTGATGTCCGGTATCCCAAATCAGGCGGTCCCAGGAAAAATCAAAGACGGTATGAAGAGCG
>Ga0123353_10001325_pt1 | contig 30344 bp, 17 predicted proteins | sample TergutLab28metaG_3_FD_92763 | JGI IMG/M metagenome (GOLD analysis project Ga0123353, IMG submission 92763) | Labiotermes labralis P3 segment gut microbial communities from Petit-Saut dam, French Guiana - Lab288 P3 | ecosystem: Host-associated > Arthropoda: Insects > Digestive system > Gut ...
ACAAAAAAGTTTTTTTTAAAAAAAAAAAAAAAAAAGAATAAACAAAAAAAAAAAAAAAAAAAAAAAATACTGTAAACACAGTCAAACTAAACGGATACTTCATTACGACTGCAGAAGTGCTGTAACAACTACCGCTGGTTGTAATACACTCTTTATTTAATGAGACGCCATGATCATATTTTAACATTACTGATTCTGTACGATTATATGATTATCAGTCAGTGAATGCAGTTATTTCCTTCAACTGCAATACAACCTGTAAAAACATTTGTAATTATGTATGTTTTGAAGATAGCCTCCTGACGATGATTAATTTCGGTCGAAACATGTTGCGATTACCCAACGAACTGCTTACAAACGTAAAAGTTTCATTTTTATGGTTGCAAATCGCTTTCACGAGCTTATAACCCATCGTGGCTGATCATAACAAGAACAAGGGACTAAGTAGCGCCAGCAGGCAGTGAATAAGCCTGCAGTTTGAACAGACATCATATATCCCTCAGCCCACTTCCATTATCATCGCAACTTGGGCCAGGGCGGTATATTCTCTTTTCTATGCCACAATAACGATTTCCTCAGGGTCAGTTTTTCACTGCCGTGAAATCGAAACATGACAAATTTGAATCCGATTCCATCCATTAGTCAGTTCTCCTGTTAGGCTTAACAGTTCTCATATAATTCCAGAGCTTAGCTACATGTCCGACTGTCTGGCAGGATTTAATGCCTTCATACGTTTTTCATAAAAACAGACCTAAGTATAAAGGCCCTGCAGCTTTCAAAGTATGAAATACACGTTCAAAATTCATTATTCAACTGCAGGGCAGCACAGGTAGACACATATAAACATTACTGGTAACTCACAGTATACCGCCATCAGTAAGACTACTGCACCATGAACTCAAAACAATACCGCTGACTGAGGTGCTCACACCTTTCATTCAGGTGCAACAGGACCGCACCATTCACACAAAACGGTTATTTAATCAACTTTCCTTACTCCGCGTTTCTAAGTGGACACTACACAACTAATTTACAGGGACTTTTTGTACAGATCACAAATTAGGAAAGCAAAAAACTTGTTTTTTTAATCTCAGCAGGGGAATGAAGTTCTTGCACTCCATGAAAAAATGAAATAATGTAACTGTAATTACATTTGGATTGTAAATCCGAAAGGATGTGACACACTACTGGCCTTGACGTCACACAGTGATGATTCTTGTACGTATCCAGTAAACAGCTGTAAGCATCAGACCATAAGCACAGCCTAGCGGCCAAACGTATTCTCTACAGTGTCCTACAAATTAGTAGGGTTAAACCTTGAACACTGTATAATTCAACTCATGAGACCCATACTTCCGGCGTAACCTACAAACTGAAGAGCAATTCAAAGTGTAAACCACACTGCAGTGCACGCAGTATCCAACGCCGTACTTTGCAGTTTATTGCGCCCATTTAGAAATGGAAATAGGAAAAAGCAACTCAGGATGCTAAATGGTTTGGGATACAAAGAGGAAATCTATTTACAGCCTGAGTAAAAGTGTGAACAGTGGCAAGACAAACTGCGAAGCGGAAGGCAGAACAAAATTTACATAAGGTCAGTCAGTATAAGTCAGTGCCTTGTACAGGGTTGCCCGTTTTGGCTTCAAATGACTATACGAACGCTGGCAAACGTGTAACTGCCGAAGGAAATTACATCTAAGAGGTATTTAATACTACCGTATCTGGAACACTTGTTCCAAACCTTTTGAACCTGCCACATATAATGTCCGATCACATCTCATCATTGCGCAGATATTACTTCTACCGACCACTGACAGAGAGTGTGATACGTTGTGACCAGGAAGACGCACAGCACTACAATATGTGTATTCCCCAAGTGCTCTTTGCGATTTGGTATTCCTCAGTGGTCTTGAGGTTAATTTATTCCTGTCACAACATAAATGTCTACCTGTATTTAACATTATCTGTCGTTTCCTGCACAACCACGTCAGCACCGAACACTGAATTCATAGCGTAAAGCAAAACACACACACACACACACACACACACACACACATATATATATATATATATATATATACACATATATTCCAATGTTTGCGGTAGACAGAGTTAATTAGAAACGAATCAATGCTTTAATTTACTTCACTTCGTTAGACCTACACATAAGTTAGGAACGTTTCAAATAAACCACTGCACACCTGCCACATACCAATGTGGTGTACGGTGCGCTGTAGCTGTTTCTTTCATATACAAATTTTGGTCTGGTGTAATTTTATATCAGTACACGTAAAATTCATGAAATTTTTACAGTTGCCAAATGCAGCACAACATTATTCACATAAATAAACTGAACGCACTCAAAACAATTTAAGGAACAAACAGACGTGCGTTACACAAAACATTAAAGAATTAAGCAGGGAGTGGCGGTGTACTGCGGTTCCGTATTACTAGTTAGATCGCGAACATAAATATCAATCCTACGTAAGAAGCAATCAGTCTGGAGCTGTGAAAACAGAAATAAACAAATGCGGTAACCACGTCGAATGGTGCAAGCACATGTCCGTCTTTCAAAATCTGTCAACCGCTCAACCGATCAAGACATTTTGGAAAACAAACGGGGTCATGATAATTGTAAATATGAAGAGTGAACGATATCAATCAGTATCTTGCACTCTGTTAAGCTTCTGTTTATCCTACGCTGGTGACATCAGCAGACAGCGGAACTCTAAATCAACTGACTGTCGGTCAGACAACACGGCTACGCATACAGCGCACGCCCCTTTCCCCACAAAATGAAAAACGCAGGCTAATCATGAAATGGTTTTCAGCACATCAAGTGCTGAAAACCGTATGCAGTAATATATGGTCTAGCGCTTCTGAAGATGGGCATAATGATGGCTGAAATATGTTGAGCTAGTGGATTATTAATAAATCATACTTGTTGCATCTAGTTGGTCTCACACGTCATTTCATATTAAGGATGAACAGTCAGACGAACATCAAATTTGCAGGCTAAACAGTTCTATCGGTTAGGCTGACAGCACCCCAGCTCTGGGTTCTTGCCCCCAGCTGTTGAGTGGGTCACTGTTCCAGTTACACCACTGTTTACAGCACAAACAGGCCTGTCCTGCCAAATGCGGCAACACTGATCAAGCCATGTCTGAGAGACGGTCTTCACAGCTCCGTTATACCGTTCTTACAGATGTTTTTGTAAAGGCGATTTCTATCGCCACTGCAGCAGCACAGTCTAAAATCCCGGTCAGAATAAACACAGAGGCACATGTAAGTATAGAGCACGAGTACATTTGTTTCTCCCATTCCTTAAGCATACGAACTTCAGACTGTTGTATCAGACAACTGTTTATAGTCACCGTGGGCTAGCTTAACTTAAACAACTTAAACGGGCACTGAACAACGTGTTTGTGAGAAGCGACATGTGAACGCGAGCCGAAGGAGAACATTTCCAGCACCCTCCATAAATATGGAGTAACAACACGATATGAACCGCGATACACTGAACTAGAAGACGTACATCTCGGTTCATAGCGACGTGACAAAGCGGTCAGCACTGTCCGGCCTGCCACCACGAGAAACGGCCTGAGTGAAGAGTGAAGCGAGCTCGTCAGACACTGATTTCAGTGACAACAATAAGAAATTTCTACGATGAGGGCTAGGACAGCCTCGGAAAGGGATGAAGATCTAAATTTGTGCCATATCCAAAGCTCCGTATCAATTACAAGTGAGGTGTTCGCGCGGGGGGGGGGGGGTAACATTATCCGAAAAAATCGCTTTCCGATATAAGTAAATTACTGGAATGGCCGAACAAATATGGGTTGTCTAAGTGCGTACGTGAATCAGCAACACTAATACTTTCTATAATACCATTAAGATGTTACTGAAAATTCACGTTTCTCGTTGAAAGTCTGAACACTTCTGTTGGCAATTAAAGGGACTGTAACTAATTCACCGACTCAGCTCGAACTCTGAACGCCAGATTTTAAAACCTGTAACTTGTATTTTGATTGTGAATCAGTTACAATTATTTCAAGTTAATATCTACACGTGTTGTCACCTCAAAACAGGACACAAAACTGAACGGCGTGACAGCCTGGAAACATAAAAATATCATTCTCGAATTCATATTAAAAGGCAATAATTCCTGAAACTCCTAAAAATAGTAAAATTTACTGCTAAGTGCAGTGAGGCATACGAGATGAGATTTTAGTTGGGTAACTAGAAACCCGTTACATAGAAACATTTTACGGACCCCCAGTAATTATGCAGTGCCTGCTCTCATATCTAGAGACACTACATTACGCCAAACAGTGCACTTGTGTTCACTAACATTCTCAAAATAACCAACGATTATTTCTCTAAACACTATTAACCGGCTGGTTTTATAAGGCTCATAAAGTATGTCATCTGCAAGAGAGAAACTGAATCTCTGCACACAATGTTAGACGAATGCCAGTCTTCAGATGGTTAATTCAAATTTCTTTCTTAGAACCGGACATGCGACTAAGAGCAGTTATACGTTCTCCTTATTACTTCCTGTAAGCGTTTAATCCCCAACGGTAACTATATGTGCAATCTACTGTAAATATAAGAACGTACATTTTGCAACACAGTGTACTTGCGTGTATTCTCACAACAAACAGCGGCTGTAGCCCTAAGCGGTTGGTCTTCATAAGGGCAATAGGTTGTTCTCTGCGACGTACGAACTTAAGCTTTATACGTAACTAAAATGGCAGTCTTAATGGTTAGATATCCGAAGTGGACTGTCAACAAGTTAAAAAATTGCACACATGCCAGTAAAAACCCACGTGATATTAAAGCTGCCATTTCATAAGTTGGAATTCAAAGCTTTACAAAGAACATCAGTTAGTGTCGGGTTTATATTCGGCTATTCAACATATTGTGCAGACCGAGAAAATTGTCACTCGCGTTAACACGGATTGATATGACGGACACTTCTCAAGCCATTAAAACGTTGTAAACATTAAAATGTCGTTTGCAAATTATAACAACATTTTTGACGAACTGAACGGATCTTCCAGGGTGTAAGGTTAGGACGGCAATCACACCACAGTAACAGCTTCAAGAGCCCTGGTGGAAGCTCTGCAATAATATGAAACCATCAGGCATGAATACACGCACGAACACATTCCGTCGCTAATTGTAGATGTTACCACGACAACAACAATAAATACAGATAAGAATCAATGACAATTTCAAAATGCCGTTAAGACTGATGGAATCTCACGAAAATACCGGGTTCAATAGAAGTACTTTTGATTCACTGAATGGACAACAAATCTTCATTAGCTTATCGTGATTTTCGGCAGTCATAACCACACACTAACGTCTACTTTATAAATTGCAGACTTTCTTAAAACAAATAAAACACTGGGAGCATAACGTATGCGTAGAGTAACCCAGAACTATTGTTGTATTCAGCACACCAAATAAACTAATTAACATCACAATTAGTTACGACACGACGAAAACGACCTAGGCCCAGACGACAGGCCCCAGTCCTGCGTTTCCTCAGTTTGTTCACGACAAATTCGAGGAAGTCCGTCAGATTACGTTTCAAGTTCTTTCTCCACACTTCTCCCAGTGTATAATTCATTAAGAGTCGATCATTTTAAATGAGCCTGAAAAACTGACAGCGTGGTCACACTAATTAAGACAGAAGCGTCCGAGTGCTGCAGCTGTGTGGGCAGCACAGCTGCTTTCCAATCGGGAAGTACCGACTTAAAAAAACAGAAATTATAAAAAAAAATAATAAACCTGAAGTGTCTACAAATAATACTGACAACACAAGAAAAAAAGCAAATTCCCTCAAATTACTCTACAGTAACATCGAACTACTCTTTCACATGTAAACTACACACAATTACACTACTTCCTCCGGCACTAATAACACACAAGAAATATCAAATTATCAGCGTCGCAATACCTGAATTGTTTAAAACCTTCAAAGACGCTAAACATAACGCAATGCACAACATAACCCCCTCACTGTAACCACATAACGCACTGCGTAAGAGCTATAAATCACAGCGTAGGAAAAAATTCAACATGAACAATTACAACTGCATGTACCATAGCACAGGACTAGGAGGAAATGAAGCAGTAGTTCTAGAGCTGGAGAAATCACGAAGTGACAGTTGTGAAGTATAGCAGTGAGCTCCGAACGTATCAGAAAACACATTAGAGCACAGTTATGACCAGCGAAAGATTATCTTGCATATTTATATCTGCACCAAATCTTTAGCGAATAAAAAAACACATACAAGTTATGCAGGCGAAAACACTCGGCATAATGTACATATTTCTTCACTTAAATACAAAATACGTATGACTAAGCACCAACACTAACATCACTTTGCATCATTTTCCGGTACTCAAACTACTTCGCGAAAAGGCATGTTCAGCATATGGTAAAGACGCCGCGCGTCTCTCGGTCACATGTCACTCGGACCGATGTGCGGACCGAACAGCGCCTGCAAAACTCCCGTTCCGAAGCGTCGCGACGCTCTAGTGCCTTGCGCGGACGCATGAGTTCCCATCAGCTACGATGTTCATGATAATGCACCCTCTCATTACGCTGTAACTCTCACGACCAGTAAGATGATTTTCAGTTGATTTATTGGCACTTTATCAGCCGAATACCAAACACAATAACTGAATCCAACATAGGTCCCTACACATTGTCTAATTACTCATCCATGTCCTAGCCTGACTCCGTCTCAATACGATACATCAGGTGCCCCCGGACAGCCACTCACCTGTAGGACTATAATTAATCGCAATCCACTAAACTTTCACCGCCGTGAACGTGTAAAATCTAACGAAACAACTTTAAATCACAAAAATTTAGCTTCCTGTTTCCCAGCTTTAAAAGTGCGGATTAAAATGCAAAATAATTAAAACGAACTTCACGGGGCACAATCCCTCTTCAGAAGTTATGAGGTCCTCAGTCAGTCAAGAAACTCTCCGCATTTTACGGAACCAAAAGGTTCCTTACCGTATGGATAAGGGCACGCCACTTCTCCTTATTCTGACCCAGATTAACCCATTCCTCTCCCATCTTGTTTCTTTAAGGCCAACTTAATAACATCGTCCCGTCGACGCTCAAGTCTTCCATGTGACCTATTTCCTACGTCCTAGTAATTAACCAAATTGATGCACAAAATCTTGTTTTATAATAAGTTTATTAAAAGCCTCTACATGTTTCGAGCACTATGTCTTCATCATCAAGAGGTCAAAATTGTATTATACAGCATCTGGTATCATCACACCTGTAGGTGGATGTCCCGTGCACAGGTTGAGAGAAGAGAGTCCTCTGTCAACTTGTGCAAGGGATGGCCACCTACAGGGATGATGATACCAGATGCTGTATAATACAATTTTGACCTCCTGATGATGAGCACATAGTGCTCGAAACATGTAGAGGCATATAATAAACTTATTATAAAACAAACTTTTGTGCATCAAGTTGGTTAATTACTAGGATTATACTGAGATGCACGGTCAGCAAAACATCAAAACCATTACCAATGTGTTTCCTCAACAGAACCCTGTATGCATTTCTCCCTCCCTCCATGAAGTATGGAACCTCATCGTCTCGAGACATACATTAATTATTACACAAGAGGAGCATCTGGCAATCTCATAATCTCAATGAGGTGCGCGTAATGTGATCGTGAGTCACGAACTAGGAGCCTCTACTAGCAAAGTTTACCTAACGCTATGGAAAACTTGTTAAAAGTTATTTCTCGGAGGAAGAAGAGCCGGAGAAATGTCAATATTAGCCTGAAGTGGCTGAAAGTACAGCGGAAGCTTCTATGAATATCTTGGGAAGTAGTGAAGTTAGCACTGAACGTAATTTAACTTAAAATATTCTCACAGTTGTACACGCTGTCTCTGTTCATTCTTGGTTTACGTAACGACGATTTGTCAACAGACTATACACTGTTTAAATTGTGTAATTACGCGATTACTTTGAACTGCGAATTGCCACCATTTGATAAAAGGGACACAGACACGCCGTTTTCATTCCTCACCCACCGTAACGAAACGTGATTCAGTCTTAGAGATTAGAGCACAGGATATTCATACTGACTAGCAAGAGTGACACCGCAGCCACTGCAGTGAGTCATGTAACAGTTACTGTGAAGGTCACAATGGTGCACTATTTTCGATTCTCGGCGGACCCATGTGCCGGTCTGTGCTAGGGAATATTCCATTCAGGAGGCTAAAAACACAGATACTTATCTACATATCAACAGTCAGCACATTCCTTGTAGGATCCAGCGCACATACTTCAACTGTAGGCACACGCTACGTAAAATCCTATGCACATTACTTCAGCAGTAGGAACGTTCCATTGAGCATTCTAGGTACATTACATCAACAACAGGTACGTTCCATGTAGGATTCAACACACACACACATTACTTTTACAGTAATCCCTCTAATTCGGTGATCACTTATGACAGAGACAGTTCAGTAATTAATCAGAGCACAACTGTTCTTCAGACGCGAACAATGTCCTACCTTGTTTCCAACCCAAAGCCCCCTTAACAGCCAGCCACTGACCGACGTCGCTTAATATCATCTATCCACCTACTCCTATGTATCCCAAACAAGCCTTCTATTCACTTCAGGCTCTTCTGACAGAACGCAATGTGCACTCCTTAGCTCCCACAAGCGCAGTCCTGTAACACGAACAGCCAATATCGCCCAGTTTCATCAGCCTAATACGATATCTCGTGAAATAAAAACTACGTGACACTAACCTGAGTAAGGCAGTGTGTTTTTAAATTTAGGACTTTCCACTAAGTTACAAGCCGCAGATTTAATTTACATTTGCATGCGGTAAATATACCAATCCCCGGTTTCAAGTTACTGACACGGACTGAAAGATGCACTTATAAGTTGGAGTAGCTTAGTAAAGTGAACCGACAGGACTGAGCGATCGGGGTTCAACTCCCGGCTATGTGTTTCTTAACCACCACGTCCAACTCGATCCAAGTGCCCACCCAGCCTATCCCCAACACGTACGGGGAGAGTTCTTCACAGGTGTAAAACGGACCGAGCAGGAAGTAGCAGCAGAGACGCATTGATCTCAAACTTTGTTCTATTTGACATTCAGGGACCGTGCATCGTGATATATTCTTATAATAAAAGCCAACGAGATGCAATATTTCTCGAATTTATTTTTGATAAAGTACTCTACATGTTTCGGCCAGATCTACTGTCCATCATCAGGAGTCTCAACACTGTATACGCAGCAACAGGTATTTGTCATGCTAGTTATGTCGACTGTCTGCTAGCGAGGTCAGGATTGTTCTATTGCATGTGATATTTATAGCAGGCGTCTGGATCAACCTCGGAATTTCCTCAAGACTGAACTTGGCGATAACCAATATTACTGCCAGTACCTGTCATTAATTTTGTCTGTCAGTCAAACGTACAGTAACGTACACACGCCAAGTAACAGCACAGACACAGAGGACAGGAATGTCTTACATTTCACTGTCAAACATCGTGACTGAAGTTTTTAGATTATGTAAAACAGAAGTATATTTATGATCAAAAGAGGTGATTGCACAAAGGCTTTTACAATGTGTTTACTTTCGAGACACGGCATCCTTTTTTGGAATTTACAAAAACATATAAGAACAGCTGAACGACTTCAAATAAGAAGACTTGGTACAGATCTCTCATACTGAGCAGAGAACACAGACTGAAGGTGAGAACAGAACGATGAGGAATGTATTTGGAACCAAGATGGAGAAAGGAATAGGAGAATGCGAAGAACATAGAGAATATTTGCTACCCTTCACATTCTTTCAGACCCCACGATTTAACGCACAATGCAACAATAAATCGTGCTTCTTTTGTTTGTGCCGCGCTGATTCCTCACTAACGAGTGAAACATTTCACTGTCGGCAGCATTAAAACCGACATGCTCCAAATTCAACATTATCTATGTCCACGCTAACGGAAAGAGAGTTTGATTTGCACGTTTGCAAGTGTAATTAACTATAATTGTATCATCTAAACAGTTTGTTAACAAGATAAATAGGTTGAGAGGTTCGGAAACTCCTGTTCGATAAATTTGTGGCACACAATAACATTCGCTCGCATGGGCGACGATAATGTGCCACAATGTCACCATGGGTGGAGCTCAAATGCTGCCAAATTAAAAACCGGCAAAGAACATCGATAAACAAAGCAGCTGGTTTCACACAACAAGGCACGTGCTTGGGCCAGATCAACAACACAGCTACTCCGTAACACATTCAGGAGCACCTGTGTGTATGTCACTTAAATTTTGACTATGTTCAGTTTAATGTATGTGAATTTGGAAGGTAAACGCATCCGAGCTCAATCTGTCGACTCGAATAGAGCAGGATATGGGACATTACAAAACGTCAGTAACTGGCACATGCTTCAGCAGTTCCGCGGTCATTAATTTAAGGACGGTCACGGTCCTCGACAGGTCATTCACTGTACCATTGGTTCCAAACCCTCTATATTTCGGGGAGCACCTGCTCATCATGGGGACCGCGGTGGCACAGTGGTTAAGGTGTTGTGCTAGAAATCGGAAGGTCGCTGGTTCGATCCGAGCTGGTGTCCTTAGAATTTTTCATTGACATAAAATCCTTCCGATCGCACTATGGCCCTGGGGTCGACTCAGCCTCTAATAGAAATGAGTACCAGGAGAATTTCCTGGGGGTAAAGGCGGCCGGTGCGTAAGGCTGAACTTACTACTATTCTGTGCTGTTGTCATGAAATCTGGGAGCCTTAACTTCCTGGGACCCTCTGGGCCACTCCAGGCCTGTAACGGGACTGCTTTACCTTACTTTACCTGTTCATCAGTGCTCTAAGTCGAACTTCACACGAATATGTTGTTTCTTATGACACCATTTTTACTGTCAATATTACCAGCAGGCAATATGCTACTGCATGCCGTGGAAATGGTCATAAAGCCGGCTGGCATGTACGAGGCTGCGAGGGAAAAAGGAAAACAGACAAATCAGTACCGTAACCAATTTTCCGTGGAAACGTACACTATGACGCACACGATGCTCAGGGCCCCATTAATTAATTACGGTTCCTTCGGTACAATTTGCTCTTCACGAAGTCCCTACACGGTCGGGGCTGTGGGGTGGCCAGGCCTTCCACAGTCGTGGCGTTCTGGTAAATGGTGAGGCATTATACGAGAAACAAATGTGTCGGGAGCATAAAATCGAGGACGGCATTAGCTGGGTGACCTGGCAAGAGAAGTTCAAGTGTTACACTGACACTCCTCATTTGCGCACCTCCCCCCCCCCCACCCAAAAAAACTACTTCCTGTTTGAGAGTCACCCTGTGTTTATCTTATATCCTACGAAATGACCGCTACAGCTAGTTATGATGCATGCACAGTATTATTCTTGGCAACTGCAGTAGTTTCAATGAACTACCGAGTTTGCAGATGAAGTCTCTAATTTGTCCCCGATAATTTTAAAAATGAAAATAAATGTGTTACTCTTTTGCAGTTTGGGTACCACCGAGCTACATAAACATCATGATAGACAAGGTCTACTGTCAGAGGTAGTATGACACACGTAACACACCTCAGGCATGGACACTGACCAAAGCAATATCTGTACATTATCCGCGTAAGAAACAGATGACCATGTCTGAGGTCACAATTGCAGAACGGGGCGCAGAGAGGCAACGAGGCATCCATCTTTCTGGACAGCATGATGATGATGATGATGATGATCGTGGTGATCTTGAACAATGACTTCCTCAACAACACAGGCTACATCACCAATGGTGCAGATTATTATTATTATTATTATTAATGATGATGATTTTTCAGTTCCGTTAGCTAAGACAATGACTGGAAAGGTGACTATAAATGGCTATCTACAATTCCGACTTTCTACGTTCAGTTCCCCATGACTGCTGTCCTGACTTATACTTCACTTTCGCTGTACGCGGTTTCAGTGGCTTTGAGGCCACCCACGGTTGCACCCTCCAATAATACATTCTGTTCCACTAATCAGCATTGCACACCGTTCCCTCTACAGTCTGACCAACAGGAATCTCGCGGTTTAGCGTGGTGGCCTCCAGAACAAATCCGCTCCCTCCCACACCCAAAGAAAGACTGACGACTGTGGGGTGAGTTGAATTCGATACCATGGGTCACAGTGGCCAAGATAATAAGGCGGTAATGTTAAATAGCCCGCATTTCGAACGTCTGGCCTGGCAATCAGGTCGCGAACTGACAGAATTTCTGCCTCTCGACTAAACTTACAATTAGACCACTGGCAACTCTCGTGCACAGTGCAGTGACTGTTTCATGACACAACAGATTGGCGCACTTAGCATTCACCCCTTCTGCTGTATGGAAAGGCGGTAGAGCAGCAGTGTCAGTGTTTAGTGTGTGTCTGTATACACCCTTATATACTCGTTCTCCAAAACGGTTGGACTTAAAAGAAACTGTACTTCACTGAATTTCCACGTGAAAAGATATCTAACACACTGCTAATTAGTTAGTACTTACGGTGAGTACTTTATTGGAGAGGACTGAACGTTTTGTACATCGTAACGGAAGTATTTAGGATACGTCAACAATTTTTTTTCACAAGATTGGCCAGTATGTTGTTAATCGAAACAGACCAATCAGATCTCTACTAAAAGAGTAAGTGCCACCCCTGGTCTACAATAACATAAAGTGCCAAAGGAAAGTCCACTGTATCAAAACTAATCGTACTACAGATTACTTTATAAAATCCATAATAATTTTCGTTGAATTCAGGTGGAATGTCATGGTCGGTATTGTCTACGCTACGATCAGACGATCCAAAAACATACTGACAGGCTCTGACCCATCCAGCATCCTATTCAATAGGTACCGGGGTTCCTTACACAGAGGTAAAGCGGCTGGGGTGTCAAGCTGACCGCTCACCTCCATCTATTGCCGACTTCAAGAAGAAGTGGAAATATACCTCCACCCCACAAATATGTCTTCATGGCGCGCAAAAAAAATTATTTTATTCATAGTACATTCTACGTAAAGAAACTTACATGACCTACGATTTAGGCAGACAGAAGTTAATGAGATCTCTACTCCTTTAACACGTACCGATACCTTGTCACAAAAAAAAAGTGTTTGAAAAAATCGATAAACGTTGATTGGAGTTTCACGTTCAGTTCGGGTTAAACACAATCGATACGAAACGCAATTAAATTCCACCCAGGATTTGCACCCCACATTTCCTCGAACCCCGTTACTAAGTTCCTGAGGTGAATACGAGGGCAAACGTCCACGCACAACTTTTCTGTACATTCCATGCATTTGCTGCAGCTTAAATGATCGAGACAACCCCCAGTCGGTGTGCGTCCGACTGTGAGTGGACAGTGACACCAGTCATTTAGCGCGGTCAGAGAGACCCAGCAACAGAAACGTCAATATCATGCAACCGAAACGACGTGTTAACCACGTACACCACCGAACACGACCGGATGGCAAACACGGGCATGACGAGGCGGCGATACATCCCTCACTCTTTCAACGAACCTTTCGGTTTGTGTAGGCGTTAGTGAGAACCGGTTCATGTTTAGACTGAACCTAATTAAAGCAGGAATTCGGGAGCAGCGACATGCCGCTTTCTTCCCCCAGTCCACGACGAGGATCAGTGCACCTACACAGAATGCAAACAATGCGGCAGGTTTTGATACAACACAACACACGGCTTCTTGTTTACGCTAATGACGGTGATTTATTGGCTGAAACTACTACGTCACAAACAACAACGCACAGATTTCTCAAGACATGAAAAGCGAAAGCTAAATATCAACAGTAAATTTTGAGCCGCCGCCAATTACACATTTTCTTCTTCCTTTCTTACGATTACTGTTCCATCTGATCGTCCTCCATGAAACACACACATAAACACACGGTTAGGACTCCCCTAAACGAGGGATCGGCCCGTCGCAGAGAACTGTACCTTACAAATTACCACACCCATAAGAGAGAGACATCCATGTCCCCGGCGGGATACGAACCCACAATCCCAGCAAGCGAGTGACCGCAGACCCAAGCCTTAGACCGTGCGACCATAGGGATCGGCAAATAGATATTTTAAGAATAAATTTATCTTAACTAATTATCAGCACACAGCGTGTTACTCCATGGCCGTACTGTCGCTTCCACTGCAGCAGATCCTGGGAAAAAAATGAGGTGGCCTGCGGTATTCGTAAGGTCATTAACACGTTTCAAAAAGATTAAATTTCTTACGGAGGAAGAATAGGCTACAAAGGGACAAAAACCCAAGTTTCTGGTGTCTCAAAACAAAGGGAAACAGGATGACAGTAAACAGAGACAGAATGCTACTAAGTCAAAGCCAGCTGATGAACTGAGAGCAACAATCCAATGACGATTTGGACGATACAGTTAAGAGGCAATGGCTAGATATGAAATGCGTACATGGTGTGAGTCGGAAGAAACGAGACAACTTAGAGACACCTAGAAGTGGTTGGGAAAAGGGTAAGAGCCTCTCTCTCTCTCTCTCTCTGCAGTTCAGAACCTGGAGATGTGAGCCCCAATTTAGACGGAGATCGAAGTCGTGCGACGCAATACGCTGCTACGTGCCGCGACAGACAGAAAAGAGTGAGCGGTGTTGGAACAAAAAACGGTGAAATGATATCTTCATAAGCTAGACTGCTGGCACCGATGCAGATTTGGTATTGCGAATTGTGACCGATAAACTGTGACGTCCTTGTACCGAGCAACTGCCACCGCGGGCGGTCGGCGGAATGTAGTACTGTACGATCAAATGTTGAAAGGCGTGTGCCCGTGAGGTTCAGACCGCGGACCTAATTGAGGAACAATTGTAGCGCAATTACCCACAGGAGACTACAAACTGTTGTTTTGTATGTGGGTGAAACTTGGTCTCTCGCCCTAAGCTAAGGCACTACATTGAGGGAGTTTGACAACCAAGTGCAGTGGATAATATATAGGCACGAGAGAGGGGAGGATACGGGGAAGAGAGAAACAAAAGGTACGGCAATAAATACAGAGTACGGGACTTTATGTGCTCTTCGCCAAATATTATTTCGGCTTTAAAACTGAGGATGAGACGGATAAGGGACACGGTGCGTTAACCGAGTAATTATAAGTGTAAAAAGAGAGTGATTGAGAGTGTAAAAAAGAAAAATCATTCCAAAACAAAACCTGAAACAAAACGTCTGCCGGAGAACAGGGGTCAGGACGAACATGCAAAGATTATCTAGCTTATATAGCACCTTTGGTGTGAGTGAGTCACGCCACGGTCGCCACGGTTACAAAGCTGCAATGTTCTACGTGTTGTAACGCTGAGGCCGAAGAAAAAATGCAGCTGTGCTCTTTGAGATACGAGCTGAGAATAAAGAACCAGTTCATCATCGAGCATTCAGTACAACAAACCACAACCATAGGAGCACACCGATGGATAAAATTCATGCTTGGTCTGTTCCAAGATTACAGAAAGTACTTATGAAGAAGTCGAGGAGCGGCGCGTAAATACTGTGTGCCAGCCCGTCATGACTAGAACGTTGGATAACAAACAGTGAGAGCATCAGGGCTGGATTCAGATGGCTTACGACGGGGTCCACTGGCAGGATTCTGTGAACACCGTAATAAGTCATCTGATACAACAGAATGTGGAGATTCGTAGGAGGCTGAGCGACTACTACCTTACCAATAAGAAATCTGCTCCAAGCATTCATATAAGTCTTCCTCTGCGGAATACAAAGACTTACTATCGCTTTCTCAATGGTTGGGGGAGGGACACAATTGCTTCAAGTTTTATCTTGAGCAAAAACACACCTGGACAGCAGATACATGGTCAAGTCACCTTTCACCTAAGCACAACCACACAAGGGAATGGTGGGTAATTTCACGCGGTTTAGCATTCGGCACTGTATGGAAATACGTAATGAGCTTCACAATTAGGCCCATTTACTCCCCTCCGTCGGAAAAGAGCTATGGAAACGCAACAGAAACGAGGCCGGTCGGACCCACAAACCGACCCAGATGTACACACAGAATGAAAATTTCCTATCTCTTCCAGCAATCGAACCATGTTCCTCTGGCGTAAACAGGATAGGAGGGTCTACTTTTTTGCCACCGTACGTTATAACTAATGGGAAAAGCTGTATAAATTCTATATTCTTTTTTATGTCACGCAGATTTCACAGCATGCTATTTACTGGACATGCCTGTGATACTCGGCTGTTGTAATACTCAATGTTAGAACGGACAGAAGGCTGTCTCCGCCCTGTCATGACACAAATGAACTGATGGCCTGTCGATACTCTACGGCTCACGTTGTCTACCGAAAAAGAGACACAAACAAGATAGGCAACGAACGTATAACGTGAAACTGCGGCACGTACTCTGATGTTTATACCTACTGGGTTACCCTAAAAGCCAGATACCATTTCAATCGCAGAGAGCGCTTTTATGGAGATTTAACGTCGCCAGCAACAACAAAACGGCTTAGGTCTTCATGCAAACTCCCCGATATTTTTGCCCGATTTTCACGAATACTCGAAAAATTTTCATTAAAGTCCCCAATATCAAATCTCACGGAAATCCGTCCTGTGGACACCGCGCTAACGCATGCGGGACAGACGGACAGACGTGGACGGACAAGGTGAAGCAAACAGGCGCTTCTTGCGACGACGCGAACGCGCTTAAACAGTAATGAGCAGCAACGCAAACTACAGCGTTCCTACACGCTAAGTCCCAAACGTTATTTTAGGGGACATTAAGCCCTAAAACTCCACGGAATAAGTAACCGTATTAAACTTTTCACAGTACTGTAAACAATTAAGTGCACAGGATTAAAAGTTCAAGTTCTTTCCAGACACCACCTCTTTCAACGCTGACGCCATTACTTTGGAGGTAACACAAAATGCCTTTAATTTCCTTACCTTTCCTCGTAAGCAGCAGGGATATTGACTAGGCCATGCGACGGACAACTGAAGAATCGTGTTTCGATTCTCTGGCAGAGCAAAGAAAGACTTATCTATTCTCCGTCATACCCAGAATGTAAAAGCTGGGGTGCACGCAGCCTCCTAAACAACGGGCAACCGGCCGTGCTCCCGAGGATAAAGCGTCAGGGATGTGATGACAGACACTTCTAACTAGTCGACGGAGAACAATAAGATTCTTGAGATATTCTCCTCATTAAGATAAGAAAAGAATCCCCTTTACCCGTCATATATTCTCGTGGAACGATTCCGGTTGTTCCACTGTACCTCCATACTGCTGAGTTTTACAGTTCTCAATATGAGCCAATCGTTTTCTTTCGTCGGTATGGTCATTCATACGAGGAGTGTCTGTGTCTTTGGATGACACGAAAGCGAGAGGGGCGGAGGAGATACAGCAATATTCACTTTCACACTCTGAACCAGATCGATTGAAGCAGTCGGCTTCATGAACCGGCACATTTACCCTCAAGAACATAAAATCCGTCACAAGAGAGAGAGAGAGAGAGAGAGAGGAGAGAGAGCCCCATGGCCGGTCCGGACGCGGAAATCGAACCCCAATTAAAAGGTCGTCTAATTTGTATCCCAGTCACTACCCTTACCGCCACACACATTTTTGAGATTCACATTACCGGTACAGTAAAATGATGCTTTATTAATACAAAACATGCTTGGCCTAGTATGACAGAAATGCAGTCCACGGTTAGGACTGGGCACATCCGAGAATTCTTACGCAAATATTAAGGAGGGCCGACATAGTATTTAAAACAAAGAGGGTACACTCCAGTCACCACCCGGTTAACTGCGGCCCCATTATAGCGATCTTTCTACCTGTTGACACGGAAAATGTACCTTTTTATCTCTCCAGCGCCCAACCGTCCGTCGCACGCACAGATCAAAGGCCACGATAAAATTCGAACTGCAATAAATTAAAATAATCCAGAAAGGGTTCTAATGCTGTTTTGTATTGTGTTGTTTGTTGAAGAGGCAAATGAAATTGCTTCTCTCTACCGTTCTGCGTACACAAAATCTACACGCCACTCGAAATGTTCTCTCCAGCTAATAACATGATAGAGTGATCATGAAAAAGCAACTGAAGGGTCAACTCACGAATCGGAAATAAAACCTTCTAAATTGAATTGTATTAAAACATTGTAATGGAGACTGAAGCATGTAAGTGGAATGTAACAAAACAGGATCGTTACTTACCGGTCCTGCTTACACTCCCGTCTACTAAGAGTTGTCCATCGACCTACCTGTAAGAAGAAAAACAAGAATAAGAAAATAATTGAAAAATTAATTATAATTGCAGAAACATTCTTCGTTTTTACAGGACCTCAATGTCACGTACTGAAAGAATCAAAAACACCACAGCTACCTTGTTAAGACGTGTTTCAGAGTCACTAATTTGTCTCCCCTGTTGAAATATACAAACAAGTGATCAACACAACACGCAAATTATTCTCATCATTTGCCGTTAAACACCATGCTTCTGATCTTCATTATAAACCTTCCTCCATTTCCACGTACTAAGATAAGCTTAACATGACTCTACACACATACACACACACACGAGCACACACACACACACACACACACAGTGCACAACAAAACAATGATCACACACACACAGTGCACAACAAAACAATGATCTGTGACACGACATTTTTGGTGTGGTGACATGAAAAGTGATGAAATTTATGGAAGAGCGACAGTTTGAAATGACAAGAACTGCATGAAACAGAGGGAAGTTAAGGATTGGAAAAATTCAATAAAGGGAGGAATAATGACGTGAGTGCCGATAATGCGCGTGTCACGGGTAGTCTGTGACTGGTGACTATATGTCGAATTTAAGTAGCAAATCGATCAGCGAATCCGGGGCGACCGACCGGCCATCAGAACCGATCAAACTGCTTTTTAAATGAACATAATTCATTTAAAAAAGCAGCGCAAGAAGGGATTAATGTCCAGTCGCAAACGTTTTATTCCGATGCAGTCAAGAGATCTGTCAGCATTTAAATGGAGGAGTGCAAGGCATGCAGAGGAAACAACACATGTCTGCTTACTGTGTGGTTTTGTCAAAACTTGTTCATTTCCCTTCTTGCAGATCGAATAGCCACATAAATATGACTTACATTTCACAGACACTAATTTATCAACACGAAACCGTTACCAGTCAACACACAAAAAAACACCAAAGTTGCAATTTAACGGTTCGACTTGACACAAGACTATACGCCTTGAAATGGGAGGTTAATACTTCCCAGCATATCAAAACGTAACACTTATTCCCTTCAAAGAGATACTACACCGTCAGCCCAATTAGGAGACACTAATTAGAAACTGTAACTGAATGTTCACGTGTCTGATAGCAATCAAATATAGTTTTCAAGGATACGAACCACTCTTTCAGTTTTTATCCTACTTAATCTCTCTCAACATGAGAACCGTAACTGGTGCCTGCAATAAAGGCAAATTAAGGTGGTGGAATTTTACGGGCGACATTGACATGTTTCCAAATTCCCCGGCTACTAGCAGTGGAACGAATCCCATATGACCGCCCTTCGCTGCGCGGTGTTTGTCGTGTGACAATTTCGCACACGACAAAGGGCACACAAATTCCAAGAATTCTTCTTATGACCCAGCAGCTGTGCAGTGAGGGACTGCTATAGGTCGGTGCCTTTCAAACAAACGTGCATTTCCACAGAGCAGCGACAGTCAATTGAGTTCCATCTCACTGCTGCTCTCACATTATTCTTGGTTATCTAATGACTTTTCACCGTAAGTTGTGTATTCCAGAAGGGCAAATTAATCTAATTTAATAGTATGTGAAGTGGGCCGGGTAGCTCAGTCGGTATAGCGACTGGCTACGGGCTGGACGGTCCGGGGATCGAATTTCGGTGGGGCGACATTTTCCTCATCAGTCCAGACCGGCCCTGGGGCCCAACCAGCCTCCTGTACAATGGGTACCAGGTCTTTGCCGGGGGTAGAGGCGGCCGGGGCGTGGGGTTGACACCCCCACCCCATCTAGTGCCGAGGTCATAAAAAGAGCAGAGCTAAACCTCTACTCACCGTAAGGGTCTTCGTGGCCTATAAAAAGGGTGAAACCTACATAGTATGTGAAAACAGGAGGTCGTCATCTATTTAAAGTACAGCTGAGAAAATCCCATTTGTTACACAGTCACGTTAAACACAAATAAAAAATTTCAGCTTCCCATGTTCCAAAAACGGCACAAGGTGTCTTCTCACTACACAGTCACACGTCAAATACGTTCATACTGAAGACCACCACTTCTGCGCTATATATCTAGTTCACATTCTTGAACCTGTGCGTACATTTTGCAGATATTGACAATGAAAGCCAACAAATGCACCATATATTTAACACTTAATTGTATCTAAAAACACGTACATGTTTCGATGCCTCGGGTCATCATCATCAGGGAGTTCTTCCGTTATACCACAGTTACCCGCCAGTTAAAATACAAATCATAAGTACATGTAGTGGCATTTAACTTCAGTATAACAGAAGAACTCCCTGATGATGATGATGCACTGCGGCATCGAAACATGTACAACTTTTTAGATACAATTAAGTATAAATACACGGTGCGTTTGTTGGTTATACGGTGTAAATATCCAGTTCACAGCTCACAGCACAAAAACGGTAAAGGCTGCTATTTTAGCATCCTCCTTGAAACAATTAACAACACCGAGAAAAAGACTCACGACAGCCAGCCACCGAGACAAGATTCGAACCTGAAATGCCACAAATAAGACAACAGCAAAGTACTGTACACTCCGGCTTAAGAATGCATATAACATAGAGATGCATCTTGTGTATTGTGCACTTTTACAGTCATGTTTCTGAAATGTCTCAACCAGCAAGAAGACCGACGGCTTGTTTATTTTATCGCCTACTGCTTCAACTTGGACAGAAGTTGTTACGAAAAGTTTCCTTTCCTCTACTAGATAAGCTACTCACAATCTTTCGAATGCATAGTCTGTCCGCCTTTACCCACAATACGTAGCGTCATTCCACGTTTTTGCATACCCCTGATAACTGCGCAAGTACTAACAGGTTAGGCCAACACAGCATCACTTTTTTATATTTGCTGCCTCCAGAAGTTTCAACATGAAACCAGTGGGACTGTAGTAGAAAAGATAGTTATAATAAAACGGGATTTTGACATTTCCTTGTAATCCCAGATCGTCGATAAATACTCGAATATTGTACTTTATGCAATATACCGATCTGAGTCAACAGCTCAATGAGCATCCGGGAATGCCAATTCTGCAGTCAAAGAAAATTAATGCCACGAGGAGGACATCCGACCCTGACAGCAGCAAGTGAAGTATATGTCAAGAATATGGGGTCGGTACTTCTTGGAAAGTCCAGTTCAGGAATGTCATTCCACAGCGTCACTTCGTTTGACCACCAGGTGTGTTGTTCCATGTCTATAGATTCAAAGCTTGTGAAACAACATTGACATGTAGTCATGATAATACTGTCACATCAGCAAATCACAAAACCTTAACACAACTGCTGCAAGGTCTAACAGTAAGACGTGCTAACAACTCATTCTCTTGCTGAAAGGCTGCTGCTGACAACGAAATATGAAACTCACAATAAATGGGCACTGTGTACTTTATTCGGATCACTCAGAGCCAACAAACCCTTGCGCCGCCAGTATAAATACGAGAACATAAAGCCACACACTCAACTTCATTAATTAACGGAAGTTTTTGACACAACCCCACAAACAGTACTATATTTACCCTATAATAGGGGTGCAGAAATACGACCTGAGTCAACGCTCGTGTCATAATTCAATACAACTGTTCAATACAATTAGTAAAATAAAAATGGTATTAACACGAATAAAGCAATTACTTATCGAATTACATGAAAAAGGCACATCATGACTCCAGCGACATCAGGCGAGTGGAACGTGCAGCACCACAGTCGAAGTGATAAATGCATACACTTTGCCCGAGAGACATGAAGGTAAAGAAATTGCTTGCGACACACAGGCCTACACAGTACAATGTTACAACAGACTCTAACTCTCAAGCCAAAGCTGTTACTACATGTAGGCATCGGTAGCTATTATCTGTTTCAACAGCATAAAACTCTTCCCTTTACAACTCAGAGAGTAGTCTATTTGTGTATATCGTTTGGTCCTCACACTATATAGTAACTGTTTCCCTAAAAACCACTAACCGGCTGATAATCAACTACAGAGTGGGCCAAAAGTAGGAATACAGAGGTTGGATGCTATACTATACACTACATACCGTGTACCTTATTTGGCCCACTCTGTATAACAAAGAAGCGGTGTATTTGCTGTGACGTAGGGCTCATATTCTACTGTGATTTACGTTAACTTTAGGCTCCAGATTGTTAAATAAATAGTTGTGAGGGGTGTGGATCGGAAAGAACTGGACAGTTGTTGCGCAGATAGTGATGAACGTTAGAGTTCCACACAAAGCCAGGCAATTTTTGATAGGCGGAAAACCGCCAGCTTCACAGGACAGAGATCTACTACACGGAGAAACATGACGACTCCGCAGCTGTTCCAGCAAAAGCACAGTAAGGTCTGAGAGCAGTAGCCGCATGGTAACTTGTAACAGGAAACCCACTGCCATCGTTACAAAGTTAAACCATACAGGATTCAACTTTTTGCATAATATTCGAGAACTAGACACACGAAACCACACAGGCTTTGCTGTGCTAATTAATGGAACTGGAAAACAAAGTTCACGTAAACAGTATTTCAGCGTTAAATTAAATTATGTATTAAGGCAATTAAAGTTTCAACATTCCGAATAATATGCCTCCCAATAATGTTCAAACTGAGAACATGGCTCAGTATTCTAATAATGGAAACGCAGAGAAAACACACAGATTACAAGCCATGAACTATTAAAACAACGAATTATCCAACTTAAAACCATACATAACCATCATCTCAACTCTAAACGAATACATCAGAGGTTTATTTCGAAGAAAATGTGTACGGTAATGTCCTGCGGTTTCTTTTGCGTTACTTTGGAACTCGGTTATATGTAACCAAGTCTCTATAAGGAGAAACGCCCTTGAAAATCGACAGTCTCCCAACTCTTAACAAATTTCATTGACTTTAATGTATTCCTACCTTGGATGCAGGGTCGAATCAATTCAAGACTTCTAATATTATAAAGAAAGAGGTAACCAACGGCCAAACATACCCTCAGCGGGCATCGAAACTGCGCGTGTTCGAATGCCTCAAGACGGGCAGGAAGCCCAATAATGAATTTCAAACCAAATTGCACATTCTTCACATCCATCAACATAAATTGCGCCATAAATCACCGTCAGTGGGAACAAGCAAAGGCATTTCATGTATAAAACATAGTTTCATATGATGGTGGTAAATAATAAGGAAACGTCCTTCAAGGAACACACATCCACTCTGCGTACGCAGAAGTAAACATGAAACCAATCTATTTCAGGCAACGTACACATCTGAGAGACCTATTAGTTTAAATTCTCAGTATGGTTGAGTTAAGTTTCACTGCATAAAACTGCATAAACATTAGCTGATACGTAAAAAAGAGCCACATGCACTCAGAAAACGCGTGCCAAGTTCTGGCAATGGGGCCGAAAAAGAAATAATTTGAAATACAGAAACATCAACCCTTACGAAAATTATGTATGTGCTTCACGTTGTAGGTTGCCTAGGAACTTAATTCTTTTCTCTCCACGTGGAACGAACTCTGATGTAAAAGTTCAGGGACTGTAGCTTCTTCAAGTATTCAGAGTAAATATCTGTGGGATTCCAAACTTTCATGCAGACAGAAGATTCATTAATGTACAAGAACCAGAAAATGCGCCTTATTTTGAAGCATATGAATCAAGCTCACGCCTTCATATTTGTTTCTTTTCATACGCATTTCAACATCATCCCCCATCTAGGACAAGGTCTCCCAAGTCATATTTTCCGACTACATTATTCGACACGACTCTAATCTGAAAATGAAATCGGCTATCTGGAGAATGAAGAGTAGAATTCAAGCTTTAGATGAAACAGCGGAAGTTCAGAACTCGATTTATCTCGGAAACATGGCTGAAATTAATTTCCGTTGCTTGACTAGACAATGTGTATCAAATAACCAATGACCGTCGCTGTAATAACGCCATGCTTGCCATGCACAGTACAGAAGCACATGGTTCTGTACGAAATAAGTTTACATAAATCCTCATGAGCAAAATCAGATGATTGATGGCTTCAATTCACCAATCACCATTCACGTCAGCCCTCCTTTAAAGAATTAGTTACCATAAAATACAAAGTTAAGGTCGAGCCTTACACTTGCACACTGTCTTTCGTGTCGCTCACTTTCATCTTTACCACCAACAATCCAGGAACATACTTTTCTCTGCTGGCCCTCGTGAAGGAGTAGGCACTTCATGATTCTACTGATCTCAAAATCAGTTTTCAATGTCTGTCTGTTCTATCAACTACACCATGTTCCACCGGTTTATATGTCTTCGGGCACCGTCTCAGTAATTCTGTCTGCATGGTTCCCCCATCTCTTCTCACATACAACTTGTACAGTTTTCTCTTCAACTCTACGAACAGGCTTTGTCTTTCCATCATATTTTGCGTATTATGTTTCACTGGAAACGACTTAAAAAGTCTTAATTATGCTCATACGGAAGTTGAAGGTATCATAAACTAAGGGAATGGTAGCTGAAATACATATTCCTGACAGACACTCCACTCCCAAGAAACGGTTACTTTAATAGACATTTATAAAGCACTATCCAATAAAACCCAACGTGACTGCCGTTTCACTCTCCTGTTATTCATTCCGCTTGCCTTCGTACTTCGAAACAGGATGGATAAATTATCGACTGTAAGGCAAGGTATACATTATATGCTAGAGCTTCAAAGAGAAACAGATGCTCGTGTTGCTTATCAAAAAGAAACAGTTATAACTCGAGTATACGACGTCAAATGTTTATCAACATTTTTTATGTTTATAATATATATATATTTCGGAAGCTCTAAAGAACGAGGGATGGAGAAGAAGATGCGGCAGGAAAGCCAAAATTCGAACTGCAGCGTAGCCAGACAAAGACTCTAACTACCTAACAGAAAAAAGAGTACTGTCAACAGATATGCCCTTCTGTTTTCCCAATGACCCCTACAGTCCCGTTCCGGCAAATATTTAATGAGACAGGCCAGAGGTGGGTGCAGTAGCATAAGTAATCGGAATGCTCTGTGGCCGATATTTTTGTCTGACTACAATAAAAACTGGAGCGTGTTAACAAATTTTAACAAAACTCACCAACGGCAAATTTTATACAAAATCATTTTCGCGTGTCTCTGGCTGTTACATGCAGACAGTAAATGGGCCTGTTATTGCAGAGTTTCGTAGCACATGCGATAAGAAAAGAAATTCCGAGTCTTTTGGGATGCTACGCCGTGTCGACTTGTGTCGACGGCATAAAATCCGAGCCGACCTGAGCATTCAGCAACATCAGTCACTCCAGATCTCGCATGCCAATAACTACCACACATCTCCCACTCGAGGTGTGTAGTCCAATGGTGATCGTACTACTGACTTTCGGCCTACGTGAGAAGTCCACGTTCAACACCCAGACTTTCAAACCGTTTCTGACAAGACCAAAACAAAGGCTGGACAAATGTGCCTAACAGCTTCGTCATGTATGCCTATGGGGGTGTAAAACTTCTGCAGAGGTGATTTTTAATATTAACTGAAAATACATAACAATTTCAATTAAAATCGGACAAAACTGTCGGACAATTATGTACAAAATTTGCATGCGTTTCTGTCCGCATCAAGGTTGAAACATGCACGTTACTCTGTACGTAACCTACTCAAAATGCATACTTGCAACTTAAAATAGCGTCCTGAAAAAAACAAGCTCCAAACTTTCAAATGTTTACTTCTACCCACACCGTTCGAAGTTGTAAAACATCTCTAGTTAAAACGGCGCCGTTAAATGAACTAAGAATCAGTTAATCCTACAGTGCCGTAATCATAAAAAGCTCTACTCGACGCTAAAAGATAAAATGGATAATAAACCCAAGAAAGGTTTAGGTATTACTGGCCGAACACTCCCTTTACACACAATCCATTAAGTAATGTTAATGTTCAATACCAGTGACGTGAAAGATAATGGAGCTGCATGGCGCCCATTCTCTGCATGAAGCCAAGATTCATAATGGGCCACCCACAGCACAGGAAAAAAAAAGCATAAAGCCCGTATATTTGTTTCTTTCCCTGTTTACAGAATGAAGGAGCACTTCTTCGATTTCCAAACCCTGTCTTCACAACGAGTTCACGCACTGTATCCAAAGAGTAGAGACACTGCTGGGTCTAAGCTCCGTGCCACGAGTACTGGGGGAATGCAGACATAGACCTCTACGCCTTTTGCCTATGCACAAAATGCACCCGAAATTAGGAAAATTTTGTGAATGTCCCTAACTACCATATCTTCAGGCGTATACGGAATTGATCTCAAAACTGTGAGTCGGTCAGAATCGCAGGCACCTCTCGTAACAGGAAGTGGGTATGTCCCTAGAACCGGTCTGAAAGTCGTAGCGAATATAAAAATATTCTTCCTCCAGGGAAACGAGCCCCGAGGGCGCAGCCGACACAACAGAATTGCATTACACAAAATGAAACTGTATTCCTCATTTCCTTCGTGCAGACAATAGAAAGAACGTACATAGGCCTACATGTCGCGTCAGGAAACGGTGGTGAGTGGAATTTGTGGACGTCAAGTTCCATGTATTCTAGGCGCAGGCGGTGTACAGTTCTAGGCCCTAATCGCTCTCTTCATTTGTATCATTCGGAAAATTTCATTAGGATCATTAAAAAAATGGAAGGTGGGAATGGGCAGGACATGCAGCAAACATTACAAGAAAACCCCTTTGAACGCACAACTGAAGCGAACAGACCGCTCTGGAGACCTGCAATGAATACCTGCAGGATTTGACGTGTGTTGGACCGTGCATTATTGTGATAACCGAGAATAAGAACCAACTAGATGCTACTTATTATTTTATTGTACTTCTTATAGGCTCAACATGTTTCGGGTAATCCTATGTCCATCATCAGGAGCTCACGACTATAATGTTGATTACCACATTAGTCGTTTCGTTCTTGGTTTGCTGTAGGTTGAAGTTTAAGTGCTGGTAGGCTGGAGTAGTGTCCGGGCTGCAGGCTACAGCCTGTAGCCTGCAGCCCGGACACTATAAGAAGTACAATAAAATAATAAGTAGCATTCAGTTGGTTCTTATTCGTCACCTACGGTACCAAGGGTCTTAACCTACACGGTCTGAGGTTGCAGGCCAGACACTTGCGATAGTGGGCTACTGTGAGCATGGTAATGAACCCTATGGTTCCACACAAAAAAAGTAAATGCCTGACCTTCTGAGCGACAAAAAGCTTCTCAACGACTCTCCTCAATGGAGTTCCGATTACAGATATGACTATAAAACGACAAACTCTGACTGATAAAATAAAAAATAAACATAAAATAGAAGTACATTAAGGGCATCAGCATGCGCACTTCAAATCCTTGCGATGGGCCCCAAGCCATAATTAATCCGCCAGATACCAACTTCATGAAAAATGCACCAACAAATTTTCACATGCTGCAGGAGATTCCTGTTACAGATCTAAGGCGTCCATGTTTGTTAAACGTGACGCATTCTGTATTGTAAATAAGTAATTGCAACATGCAAAGTTAACATCACCAAGTTCTGCTTCAAACACGGCAGTTATCTCAGCTGCCTTTAGGGAGCAACAACATTGTAACAGGGAAGTGCACTGAAGAGGAACCTGAAAGCAAGGCAAGCTGCTATCCCGTATAAATTTCGTTTCATTATGACCTAGTAATGAGCCACGACAGCTGAGTCAAATGACTGCCTACGGACACAGAAGGGCAACCACACAGATTCCACCGCCAGAGAACGAGCAGGTTAGCTAAAAGCCGAGACCTACCAAACTCCATGCAGCAGAGTCCTTCAGAAGCTAGCAGATCTTCATGTACTCCAGGAAGTCCCGCAACTAATGGAACCCGAACGTTCATTACTGCGTTCACAACAGCCACCAGACGTCCACGTCGTGCGACAGACTAATTCAGTCCACGCTCTCACATCCTCCTTTAAAGATCTATTTTAATTTGATGTTTGTTGGACCGTGCATCATTGTGATAAGTGAAGAATAAAAACCAACTAGATGCCAGTCGTGCTTTAACCTGCAGCCCGGAGACTACTTCAGCCTAAACGCACCTAACCTCCAACCTACAGCAAACCAAGGTAAGTACAATGTCAGATTCACAACACTAAATAACACTAACAACACATCGCATTACCAATCCACTGATGAAACACACTACACACACACGAGAACACTACGATCACCACACATAAAGGCTCACAACTATTAATATTAATAGAAACACGTTACCAGCCACAACCAAGTGACAAAGAAATTCACACCGAAAATACACAACTAAGAACCATAATTTCACATTAACGCTACCCCTTCCATCTTTATAGAACGAAACGACCAATGTGCTAATCAACATTACAGTCGCGAGCTCCTGATGATGGGCATAGCAGTACCCGAAACATGTTGAGCCTATAAGAAGTACAATAAAATAATAAGTGGCATCTAGTTGGTTTTTATTCTTTAGTTATCTATTTTAATATCACCGTCCCAAGTGGTCTCATCCCTACACGTTGCCACAGTTAAAACCTCTTCTCCCTCATACCGGCTGCAGGTACCGCCACTTCATCCTCCTTTATATGATCATCGAAATGTCTGGTGAGGATCACCAGTCGACTGTGGTACATGAAACTTAAATTCAAGTGGCAGTCTAGCTTTGACAACCTCAATCATGACTGCCCTCTTTCCGTGAATTTTTTTAAGTTCTTACAGCACAGCCGACGCTGAATACCTTGTTACACATCAATCGTTACTCTCTGAAGTTAAAATGTGTTACTAATTACAAGCTCGTAACATTTTAGGTGTTCAATAAGCCGGTTAACACATACTTATCTCCAAGTCTCCTGTCAAACACCCAACTCAACACGCTGCACGGCAAATTGCACCTAACTTCCCACAGATATAAAGACAGAGGTAACGTCGCTGCTGCATGCAAATGGAAGTGGAAGCCTGACTTTAACAGAACTATAGAGGAGGTGTACAGTGTTACAGTCTATCACAGCAAGGCCGAAATGTCACGTCAGTATAAGATACGTACAGCTGAGCGAGAGAAATGTTACGATACTAGCAAAAATCAAGGAAAAAAAATCAATACACAAACCACCAGTTATCGTTCAAACATAACACATTTCCTGCTTCTCCCCACATGTACAGTACGAGCTTATCGTCCACTTCCTACTTACATTCTGTTATCTTTAAAGAACTCCCTGTATTTTATTGCTAACAAATGTACTTAGCTTTCGTGGGCTTGGGCACCAGTAGGCTAAGGGTTGAAGAGTGTAGGTAGCTTCTGTGCCGACTATTACGTTATGAACACGAAGATCTTAAACAATATACACCCGAGAAATAGCAAAATTTGCGAAGACAGCACTACTTGAGACGTTAATAATTGCTAAGTGCTCCAAAAACAGTTCTTCTCTTATCGATGTCTAAAGTTTTATGTAATTCCGCTACCGGACCATACCGGTAGCTACAGATTCATCCAATCCTCGTACTGAATTCAATTAACCTGCTAAAACATGGCATTCATCGAAACAACATACAAATTCTGTTTCTACCTTACAGGAAACACATCGATTTTCCATTACGAAGTCCGTTCAGAAATATATGAGCTGCTTAAAACGAGAAACTAGAAATGTCCGTACTCTTCGTGGACAGAAATGCACAAAACTTGTAAATGTAACGCAAGCGGTACATACATCGAGTACCCTAAGGTTTCTCGAAGCATTCTTCAGTCCCTTCCAACAAAAGTTAGGAGAATACCGAAATCACGTCACGACTACTTCCTTCCATGTCCTTACCAATTCATCACTCATAAATCGCTTAATCATCCGGCGCTACACAGTCTTTACTTCTTGATTCCTTCGTTAAATAAAACAGAAATTTCTTACGACTCAAACGTCGCCTACATCTTAACCTCTCAGGTCCCTGCAAATAAAATTCTGCATACATTTTCCAACCCCCCCCCCCCCCCCCCCAAATAAAGCGACACCCCCCCCCACCCCCCATTCCTCTCTCTCGGAGAAAATAAACAAACCACC
>Ga0123353_10001327_pt1 | contig 30323 bp, 15 predicted proteins | sample TergutLab28metaG_3_FD_92763 | JGI IMG/M metagenome (GOLD analysis project Ga0123353, IMG submission 92763) | Labiotermes labralis P3 segment gut microbial communities from Petit-Saut dam, French Guiana - Lab288 P3 | ecosystem: Host-associated > Arthropoda: Insects > Digestive system > Gut ...
ACATCAACGCCGTTTTGCAGCATGAGGGTGGCGGCCGTGTGCCGTAGCTTGTGGGAGGAATAGGAATGTGTGTCAAGGCCTGCCGCCGCCAGGCGCTTCTTGACTGTAAAGTGAATCCCCTGCACACTCATGCGCTGCCGGCGGCAGGAGACAAACAGCGCGTTTTTCTCCGCGCAGGGCAGTTTGGCGCGCACGGAAAGCCACTCCTTCATCGCCGCGTGGCATGCCGCGTTTAGGTAGAGGACGCGCTCCCGGTTGCCTTTCCCCGTCACGCGCAAGGTGTCTTCCTTGATATCCGTCAGGTTTAAGCCGGAGAGTTCCGAGATGCGCAAGCCGCAGTTCAAAAAGAGCGTGAGGATGCAGAAATCCCGCGCCCGGTTGGGTTCGCAGACCGAGGCCAGCAGGGCGACGCTTTCCTCCAAGCTCAGGTAACGCGGCAGCGTTTTTTTTGACTTCGGCGCGTCAAGCTCGCGCACGGGGTTCTCCTCCAACAAATGCGCCTTCACGGTCAGGTATTTGTAAAAGGAACGGATGGAAGCCACCTTGCGCGCCCGCGCCGCCGTGCCCAGCCCGTGCCCCGTGGACGGGCTGTTGGGTTGCGTGGCCCTCTCCCGGGCCAAGTAGGACAGGTAGTCGTACACATCGGTCAGCGTGACCGCCGCCGCCAGTTCGATCGTCACGTCGCTGACCGGCACGTCGTCCAGATCGGCGCCCTCCGGAACCAGGCCCTTGAGCCGCTTGATATAACGGAAAAAAGACCGCAAGTCCAAAAAGTACTCGTCGGCCGTGCGTCGGGCATGCCCCCGGACATTCTCGTGGTAAGACAGGAAAGCCCGCAGTAGGGGGGACGCCTCTTGGCGGTAGTCCATCTGATTTGCCCCCGATTCTATGTCATTTGAATATATATATATATAGCAATCACTCGCTATATGATATCACTCGCTGCGCAACGCCTCGACCGGATCTTTGCGCGCCGCGGCCGCCGCCGGCAGCAGGCCGGCGATGAAGGTCAGGAACATGCTGATCGCGATAAGCGCCACGGCCGCCGCCACAGGAAGCTGCGCAATTTGATCGATACCGGCCTCGTTGGCTACAATGATGTTCGCGGGGATGCAGATCAGCAGCGTGATCAGGATGCCGAGGGTACCCGCGACAAAGCCGACGATCAGCGTCTCCGCGTTAAAGACGCGCCGGATATTCCGGCGGCTCGCCCCAATGGCGCGCAGGATGCCGATCTCCTTTGTGCGCTCCAACACGGAGATGTAGGTGATGACGCCGATCATGATCGACGAAACGATGAGGGAGATGGCGACAAAGGCCATCAGCGCGTAGCTGACCATGTTGACGATGTCTGTCACGGAAGACATCAGCGTACCGACGATGTCCGTATAGTGCACGACCCGCTCGGTTTTCCCCTCCGCCTCCATCTGATCGTTGTAATTATCCAGAAAGCGCAATATCTCTTGCTTGGATTCAAAGTTGATAGGATAGATGTTGATCTGATAGGGCACGTCCGGATCCGCGTACCCAAAGGCGGCCATGTTGCGCTCGTATGTGCTCTCCTCCGAGCTCATGAGCGATGTCATGAGCTCGAGGATTTCCTGTTCCCCCATATTGAGCTGGAAGGCGTCGGCGAAAGCGTCCTGGTCGATGCTGACGGCGTTTTGCAACTGCTCGGGGAGGTCGGCCATCGCGTTTTGCATGGCCTCCTGGAGTTGCGTCTCCACGGCCGCCATCCCGTCCTGTATCTGAGACTGGATCTCCGACTGGAGATTTCCCGCTATCTGCGTCATCATCTGCGTCATCATCTGTGTGATCACGGTTTGCATCTGGGTCTGCAAAGAGGCCTGTATCTGAGACTGGAGGGCCTCCATCACCTGCTGCATATAGGCCTGCATCGCCGCTTGCATACTGGCTTGCAGGGCACTTTGCATCTGCGCCATGTAGCTCTGCATCGCCGTTTGCACATAGGCTTGCATCGCCTCGTTGATCTGCGCCTGGATCTGGGTCATGTCCGCCATCTGCGAGAGTTGATACGCCATGATCGCCTGCACCTCAGGCTGTGCCAAGTAGGCGGACAAATCCGCCGACAGCTGGTTGGGATCGGTGACGCCGGCCGCCATTTCCGCGCGTAAGAAATCCCCCAGCATCGCGCCGATCAGGCCCGTCACTTGCTCCGGCGAGATATTCATCTGGCCTGCGATGGCGTCGGTCAACGCCTGCATGTCAAAGTCGGGCATCTCCACGTTTGCCATATCCATGTCCATGCCCATGCCCGGCATATCCAGGGCCGACATGTCAAAGTCAGGCAAGACCAGGTTCGACATGTCGAGATCCTGCAAATTCAGGCCCGACATATCGAAATCGTCCATGTTCAGGTTCAGGTTCATGTTCGTGCCCATACCCGCGCCCATGCCCGGCATATCCAGCGACAATCCTTCAAAGGCCGCCATGTCAAAATCCAATTGCGAATCATCGACCATAAAGGCGTTCCGAATCGCGTCTTCGTCTATCGCGATGAGGTCGGTAAACTGAAACGCGGGCCGGCCGGATTCCTGGCTCTCCTGCAGAAAGTTCTTCCCAGACAACACATTGACGGTGGGGCGCGACAGCTGATCGCGGACTACCTTCGCGTCCTTTGCCTTGTCCATCAGGTAGCCGGTGAGGCTGGGCATGTAGTTGACGCCGCTTGAAAGGGAAGTGGCGGTAGCGTTTGGATCGGGTTGCACGATGCCGACGACCCGGAGCGATAGCCCGTCGTCGATGAGGGACTTCAAGTATTCCTTGTCCGAGGATTTGTCCACCCACACATGGTAGGTTTCGTCGTATTGGTAGAGATCCGTCGGGTTCACGACCTTGAAATCGACGGACATCAGGGCTTCATAGGTATAATAGCCGCCGTTGTCCTCGAATTCTATCTCGTCATCCGCGCCGCTCATGAAGGTCTCGAGCATCTCCCTGAGCTCCGTGCGGTCGCGCAGACCCATGGCATAGAGCTGGAAATCAGACACCCTGCCGCTCGACGAAATCACGAGCACCGCTTCATCATAGCTCTCCGGCCAGCGTCCCGCCACCACGTTATATTGGTAGGCAAACATATCGAGACCGCCCGGCAACTCCTGAAAAGCGCTCATGAACGACGTCCCGCCGAACCCCATCATGGAACCCATGCCGCCGCCGCCGCCCATCCCGACGGCACCCAGGATGGGGTCGGGGTTCACCTGCTCGATGCCATGGGACGTGTCGGCCAGATAGATCTGCGGCTTGATGTCATATTGATATTGGATGTTATCGACATAGGGGCTGACCAAGCTTTCGTTCTCTTCGATGTATGCCTTCAAGGAGGCAAGGTCGTTGTTGTTGCGGTAGGAAAAAACCGTTTGCACGAGCCTCGTTTCCCTGACAGTCCCGCTGCCGCCGCCGTAGGCGCCGCTTCCACCACCGCCGCTGCCGCCGCCACCGCCGCCCGGCCCGTCCCGCCTGTTCCCGCCGGAATCGGAATCGGAAGAAAAGAAGCTTGAAAAATCAAACCCCGATGTCTGTATCGTGAGGGGATAGATGCTCAAGGTCTCCCTTTCCACGCCCTGGATGTAGATGTTGATGCCGTTGGCCAGCGCGAGGATGGCGGCGATCCCGATGATGCCGATGGAGCCGGCCAGGGCGGTCACCAGCGTACGCCCCTTTTTTGTCATGAGGTTGGAAAAGGACAGCGCGAGCGCGGTGAAGAAAGACATGCTCGCCCTGATCGGATGCCGGCCGAAGCGTTGCTTTTCGCTGGCGGGATCGAAGGGGCGGCTGTCGGAGGTGACTTTGCCGTCTGTCAGGTGGACGATGCGGTTGGCGTAGTGCTCCGCAAGCTCCCGGTTGTGCGTGACCATGATGACCAGCCGGTCCTTGGCGATTTCGGTCAGCAGCTCCATGACCTGCCAGCCGGTGTGCGTGTCCAGCGCGCCGGTCGGCTCGTCGGCGAGCAGGATTTCCGGATCGTTGATCAAGGCGCGGGCAATGGCGACGCGCTGCATCTGCCCGCCGCTGAGCTGGTTCGGCCGCTTTTTGATATGTTCGCCAAGCCCCACCCGCACGAGGGCGTTGATCGCGCGGTCCCGCCGCTCGACCGCCGGCACGCCGCTCAAGGTCAGCGCGAGCTCGACGTTGGAGAGCACAGACTGATGCGATATCAGATTATAGCTTTGGAACACAAAACCAATCCGATTGTTCCGGTATGTGTCCCAGTCGCGGGACTTGTACTCCTCTGTGGAGATGCCGTCGATTTTGAGTTCCCCGGAATCGCAGTGGTCAAGACCCCCAATGATGTTGAGCATCGTGGTCTTCCCGGATCCCGACGGACCCAGAACGGCGGCAAATTCATTGTCGCGGAACGTGATGGTGACGCCGTCCAGCGCGGTCTGCGAAAAGTCGTAAGTCTGATAGGATTTTCGGATATCAGTTAGTTGTAGCATTGTATGCTCCCCTCAACGGATTTTAACATATCATGATAGCCCTATCGCATGTTCAATAGGAATGGTAAAGCAAATGCAATGGGCCGGCGTCTGCGGGCCCAGCTTTTCTTTGATGAGCGCCATCGATTTCTTCGCTATGTCTTCCTCCACGACGCAGAGGATGATGTCCCTTTCCGTATTGATCGAGATGCCCATAAAGGATTCGTGGTGCATGCCTTCGCCCCGGGCCGACATGACGGTTGCGCCCTTGATCCCCTCTTGACGCGCCAGCGCCAAGGCTTCTTCGGCATAGCCGGCGTTCACAACGATGAATAATGCTTTCATATCTATTTCCTTCCCAATATGATAAACTATCTCGACACGCTGTCAATGGGCATGGTGAATGCGATACCGGTGTGCCGCTTATGGAACTCATGCTTATCGACGAGGAGATCGAGCGCGAGATGGGCTTTCTCTTGCGTTGCCATACAGGTGATGATCACTTTTTCCTTCTGGTGGACAAGCCCCAGCGTCGTTTGCAGCATGCTGGCGGTTACCGTCCCCCTCCCATAGGAGGTGTTGACCAGATGGATCCCCATGCCCAGCAAGTCCTCGATAATGGAATCTTTTCTCCTTCTTTCGGCGATGATGGTCAGGAAAACGAGATCCTGGACATCTTCTTCCGCCGATGCTTCCTCCAGCTTTTTGAAGCGGCGTCCAAAGATGATCCCCAGCGTCTGTACGGCAATGATCGGCGTCACCGAGAGGAACGCGATGATCCCGAAACCATTTGCCAAAACAAACTGGGCGCCGAATCCTGACGAATCGGCTACCGCTTGCGCGACCCCAAGCGTGAGCGGCGTAAGGAAAGCCGCCGCCAGCGAACCGCCCGCCACGCCTCCCGAGTCGAAGGCCAAACCCACGAACATCTTGGAGGTAAACCTCATCATGCAGAGAGCCGCCACGTACAGCGGGGCCAAGAACCAAAGGATACTGATCTGCGTAAATATTTTTACGATCGAAAGGATGACAGCAACCCCAATGCCCACGGCGAGGGTAATGCGTATGGTCATCTTTTTGATATGGCCGTTGGTGACCTCTTCGAGCTGTTTGCCCAGGACGGTGACGGCAGGCTCCGAAAGGGTGATGGCCGCGCCCAGGACGAACCCGATGGCCAGCAGGATCCACTTGAACCATTCCGGTCGGCTTGGGCTAAGGAACGCCTTGCCGATGTATTGCCCTGTGAAGGAAAAGCCGAAATCAATCCCCGACAGGAATACCAGCAAGCCGACAAATACAGTGACGAAGCCGAGGAGCAACCTAAAAAATTCCTTTTTCGGCAACTTGATGAAGAACACCTGAAAAAGAATAAACACGAGGACGATGGGGAGTACCGCCAAAGCGACGCTACCCAGGTTTTCCACCACGATATGGCCGAAATTGTCCGCCAAGCCCGGATCGTACACCGAAGTGGATGGGATTGCCCCGCCGTGCGTGGCCCTGAAAATGATGCCGTAAATGAACACGGCCAGTATCGGCCCCACGGAAGCGATGCCGATGATGCCGAACGTATCATCGTTTGTTTTGCGCCGCGACATAACGGTGGAAACGCCAATCCCCAGCGCCAGCATAAACGGCACCGAGATATCGCCGGTGGTCGCGCCGCTGCCGTCGAAAGCCACGGCGATAAACTCAGGCGGGACAAAGAGGATGGCGGTGAACAAGACGATATACAGCACGGAGAACACGATCTTGATGTTGAAGTTCTTGATGATCCGCCACAGCGCAAAACCGACGAAAACGCCGATGCCGGAGGCCATCACCCAAATAAACAGCGTTACATCGATCTCGCCCATGACCAGGTTGGTCTGCCGCGCAAATACCGTGAGGGCAGGCTCGGCCGCCTCCGCGAATGTCCCGAAGAGAAAACCGAAGAACACAATGAAGGCGGTCTTTTTGAATTTGACCAACGACTCGCCGACCGTTTTGCCCACGGGCAGGATGCTGACATCGAGGCCGACCAAAAACAGCGCTTGCCCGAATACAACAGCGGCGTAGCCTATGAGCAGCTTGACATAGTCAAACGCATCTTGCAACGGCGCGACAAAGAAGAACACGATGATCATGATCGCGGCAAGGGGCAGCGATGAGAAAAATGTTTCCCTCAACACGCGAGGTAATTTTAAGATAGGTTCACTTCCTCTCTTTTCACGCTCTTATTATTTTATCATAGACTTTGCCATACGGCAACCCTTCAATTCCCACACTTCGCCCCTTTGCCCTCGGTGCCACCTGTGGGCTCCGTTGCCTCTTTTGACCCCTGTGACCCCTGTGGGGGGGCCTTTGCCACCTGTGCCTCCTTTGACCTCTGCGACCTCGGTGCCACCTGTGGCTTTTTGCCCCCTTCCCCGCTCCCCGCTCCCCTACACTATACAAAATTTTTATTTTGTATAGTAATGAATATAGGTGGTTTGGGTCTAGCTCCCCCACGTATATCGATACGCTTCATGGAGTGCATACCGATACGTATTACGATTGACTGCGGGGCGGTGGGGATTCGGGCTTTCCAACCAACTCGCCGAGGGCATCGCGGACATGCCGCGCCCTCGTGATCTCCAAACCCTCGGGGGCTACCAGATTCTGCGTGCCTTGTTTGGGGATGATACAGCGCGTGAAGCCCAGCCGCGCCACCTCGCCCAGACGCTGTGGCAACGCGCTGACCGCGCGCAGCTCGCCGGCAAGGCCCACCTCGCCGATGGCGCACAGGTTCCCTGGGATGGGTTTGTCCTGTGCGCTGGAAGCGCAAGCCAGCAACGTGGGCAAGTCGGCGCCCGGCTCGTCGAGGCGAAATCCACCGACGACATTGATATAGGCATCGCGGTTGCCCGTAAAGACGCCGGCCCGCTTTTCCAGCACGGCCAGCAGTAGCATGGCGCGATTGTAGTCGAACCCGCTGACCATGCGGCGCGGCACCCCGAAACTGGTGGGCGTCACCAACGCCTGCACCTCGGCCAGCACGGGGCGCGTCCCCTCCAGCACGCAGGCCACGCAGGTACCCGACACGCCGATAGGCCTGCCGGCCAACAAAAAAGCCGAGGGGTTCGGCACCTCGGCCAGACCTTCCTCGCGCATCTCGAACATGCCAATCTCGTTGGTGGATCCAAACCGGTTTTTGGCCGCGCGCAACACGCGGTATGCATGCTGGCGCTCCCCTTCAAAATACAGCACGCAATCCACCATATGCTCCAGCACCTTTGGCCCGGCGATGGCGCCCTCCTTGTTCACATGCCCGATGACGAACACCGTAACGCCTTTGCCCTTAGCCAACGACATGAGCGCCATCGTGCATTCTTTGACCTGCCCCACATTGCCCGGTGCGGCCTGCAACGTGTCACGGTACAGCGTCTGGATGGAGTCGGCGATGAGAATGTCTGGGGAAAGGCTCTCCGCCGCGGCCAAGACAGCGTCCAAGTTTGTTTCGGTCAGCAACCGCAAGCGCCCATGGCCGCGCACCCGCAGGCGATCGGCGCGTAGCTTGATTTGGCTTGTGGATTCCTCGCCCGACACGTAGAGAACGTTGAAATGCCGCGACAAACTGTCGCATATCTGCAAGAGCAACGTGGACTTCCCTATCCCGGGTTCCCCGCCGAACAGGGTCAGCGAACCGCGCACGGCGCCGCCGCCCAGCACCCTGTCCAATTCGTCCAAGCCCGTGGAAAACCGGGCTTCCCCCACGAGGGAAACCTCCTCCAGAAGCGGCGGCGTCCGCGCCATAAGGGTGTCGGGACCCACCGCCCGCCCGCCGCCGCTGCCGCCGCTGCCGCCGCGCCCGGCCGGCCGATCCGGTTCACGTGGTGCCTCAACCAAGGTATTCCACGCCTTGCAAGCGGGGCATTGCCCGCTCCATTTGGCATATTCATTGCCGCATTCGGCGCAAAAAAAAGCTGTCTTGGCCTTCAAAACGTCACCACGCCCCTGTCTCGCACGCCCCCACGTCGCCACTCTCTTGCGTCGCCACGCCCCTGTCTGTGCCGCGCCCCTGCTTCACAAACCCTGTTTCGCCGCTCCCCTGCTTTGCACTTCCCTACTCTTCCCTACTCCGCCCTGCTTTGCCCTGCTTCGCCCTCCCCTACCGCTTCAGCTGATCCGCTTTCCGTTGGCGATGCGGGTCCTTATACACAATCCGGTGATACAGGCTGAAGTAACGGTAACCATTGTAGTAGCCCCAATGGGAAAACAGGGGGGTTATCATGGCGGGGATGAACAGTATGGGAGCAAACACAAAGGGGGTTACGAGCACGAACAACCATAGATAGGGCAAGTAAAACAGCATACAGGCCGTGATGGCCCAACGGACGCCAAACAACGCCAGCAGGGAGAGCAACACACCCGGTGCCTGCGCCAGCAAACAAGCGACAAGGCCTTTTGCGGGTCGGCGGGTTATGTGCCCAAATTTGACCAGGTTGAGATCCCGGGAAGCGACGCGCCAGCTATCGGAATATGCCGAGGCGCAAAACAGCAGCCATGCCAGCAAACTGGGTACGGCGACCGCCGCCGGTACGGAGACGGCGGCAGTCGGATCGTCGACAATACCCAAGCCCGGGTCTTCTTGCATATCGGAGTCAAACAGCGAGGAGTAAGAAAAAACGAGGATGACAGTGAGGAGAAAAAACAGCAGATGACCGGTTAATTGACGAAAAACCATTCGATATAGCGGGCTTTTCATCTTCTTGTTGCTTGGTTTGGCCATCTCAGTCTATGCGTCCGCCGCCCACAACCCATGCAAGTTGCAATAGGCATACACGGTGACAGTCGCGTCGCCCACGCAGAACTCCGCCTCGGGCGCGGCATCCGGTGGCAGCGTGACGCGGGTCGTCCTGTTCGCGTCGGCAACGGCGATCCAGGCAATGTGATGCTCCGCCGCCATGGGATGCGGGACGGCGCCGACTTTCACCTGCAAGCAACCGTCCGACCGGCTGATATCGGGCACATGTTTTTCCTGCGCCGCATCCACCGTGTTGGGGACTAGCTCGACCATTGGCTTCCCGCAGCAGATGATGCTGACGCCGGCGTTTTCTACCATGCCGACCAGGTTCCCGCAGTGGACGCAGTGAAAAAATTTCCGATCGTTTGTCATGTCAAATGCCCCCTTTTCTTAAATGGGTATACACACCCATAGTATATGCCATGGGTGGGCAGTTGTCAAGAATGGAATCATCCTTTCGAACAAGGGAATTATCCACTCATGTTCCGTATGCGTTCCTTTCCGTTGAGTTGGTTGCGCTTTAAGAAGAGGGATTTATACAGCCACAGCCTCATATTAACCTCAATAAAATAAATATTTCTTGATATTTGAGGTTAATTGTTGTATACTATTATTGACCGTGAGAGGAGCGATTGATATGGAATATCAGGAATTACAAAGCGAGTACATTTCCCTGCTCAAAGATAAAGCAGAATGCCAAAACGTGCTTGCTGCTTTGAAAGACGGATACATTTCCACTAAGACAATATCCGGCAAGCGGTACGCATACCTTCAATATAGGGTTGACGGCAAACTGTCGAGCGAATATATCAAGGAAGAGTATCTTCCCGGAATCCGCGCCGAGCTGGATGAGCGCGACCGTACGCTTGATAAAATCCGTGATATAGACGCACGGCTTGAAAAGATAGAAGCCGCCTCTAATATACTTGATAAAAAGCTGTACCATAAACTGATCATACTTCGCCGTTGCTCGGCGATGGAAGCAATGCCGTTAATGGAAAGAGAAAAATCTCTTGTTTTCGGCAGCGCCATGACCGCACTTGAGGGCATTCCTGTCAGCGAGGAAACCGAACAAAACCTGTCGCGGTGGGCCAACGGTGATCTCAGTTTTCAGGAGAGTTATTTTAACACGCTGCGAACCTATCATTTAGCGGAGGTGTAATTTATGCGGGATCCTTATCTATATGATGATATGGATGTTCTTCGCAATCAGGGTAATATCCGAGATGCCGAGGAACTCCGGCGGGCTGAAAGCGACGTCACCAGACATACGATGGCAATGGTCTATGCACATCGCTTCACTAAGTTTAACACGGAAACACTATGCGAAATCCACCGGATTATTTTTGACAGCTTATTTGACTGGGCCGGTGAGTTCAGGACGATCCCAGTCATCAAACACGAAGAAGTGCTGGGCGGCGACTCGGTGCGATACGCGCATCCGAATCAAATTAAGAAAGAACTGGTCGAAGCTTCAAAGGAAATCGCCAAACTGAAGAAAGGCGAACCCAAACAAGATTTATTGTTTAAACTAGTCCGCATAACCGCGAAAATCTGGCAGACGCATCCGTTTCGTGAGGGAAACACCAGGACGGTCGTCGCTTTTATAGTATTGTTAGCGGCGCATTTGCGGATAGAGTTCGATTATTCGTTATTTGAAAAGCATGCGGCGTATGTCCGTAATGCGCTTGTCTGGGCGTCTCAAGGGATATACTCAAAGCCAGAATATTTGGAGCGTATCTTTTATGACGCCGCTGGCGTGAATATTGACAGCGGCACCCCGGATGCAACCGTTCCAAAAGACTATACCCACATCGAGGGATATTATGTGGCCGATTACAAGGAACAGCCTCATAAGTATCTTGACGACGAAGAAATATAAGAAACCCGAAAACCATCACAATGGAGGTGCGCAGTGAAAACCGGGGATATAATAAAGTTCGGTAAATACAAATGGTGCGTGCTTGATGTTCAGGGCGAAATAGCGCTGCTAATCAGCAATTATATTATCGAAAGAAGTGAATACTACCGTGATTATATTGAGCCTCAAGAATTTGAAGCCACTGTTATAACTTGGGAAAGCAGTACGATACGAAAATATCTGAATGGTGCTTTTTATAATTCCTTGCTTCGGTTTGGTTCTCTGAATACGATGAGATCGTCGTCGAATCGAACGCAATCGACGTTTTGGACCATGAATATCCATGCAGAAGTCTATGCAAACTCAGTTTTCGGAAAACGATTAGCTGGATACGCGAAACAATTAGCTGGAAACATGGAATTGCTAGACAAAAAAGTGATGAGCAAAATCCCTCACTCGTCCAAAAGCCTGGGAAATCGCCCATCACAAGACCTGCAATGGAGCTTCTGATCGGACTCGAACCGATGACCTGCGCATTACGAATGCGCTGCTCTACCAACTGAGCTACAGAAGCATATATGAGAGGTACGAGTGCGCGGCCCTACCCCCGGAGTCACAGTAGCGATGGATTGGATGCTGGCCGGATACATGAACGGCCAGCATCTAGTATACACGCAGCCTACCTTTTTGTCAATCCCTGATCGCCAGCCCTGATCGCCAGCCGGACGGCCGGGCGGCCGTTCGGCCGCCCGCCCACCCAGGGTTCCTAACCCTGAAAAATCTTCATGCCGGGCGTGACTGCAATGCCTTTGCTGGCCAGCAGTTCGGACACGGTGACAAGCTGGTACCCCTTCTCGATGAGGGCGGGGATCACCTTATCCATGGCGGCGGCGGTGGTTGCGTGTAGATCATGGCAGAGGATAATGCTGCCATTGGACGCGCTGTTCATGATCCTGTTATATACGATCGTGGCGTCCCTGTCTTTCCAGTCCAGGGTATCGACCGACCACAATAGAAGGGACATCCCCAAATCTTTGGAAACCGTGACCACTCTTTCGTTGACCGCGCCATAGGGCGGGCGGTACAGCGCGGGCCTGACGCCCAAAACCGCCTCGATGGCATCGTTGGTTTTTGTGAGCTGGCTCTGAATGGTTTCCACGGAACACTTGGATAGGTCTTTATGATCCCAGGAATGGCCAACCACTTCCGAACCCAGCGCAGCGGCCCTCTTGATTACGCTTTTGTTGTTCGCCACATATTCCCCGAGGACACAAAATGTGGCGCGGCCGCCATATTGCTCAAGCAGATCCAAGATATGCGGCGTGCTGGCGCTCGGCCCGTCGTCAAATGTCAGCGCCAACATGGCGCCCCCCGGTACCACGTTGGGTGTAGGCGGTGGCGTTGGCGGGGGCGTAGGCGGTGGCGTGTCCGTAGGCGGCGGTGTGTCCGTGGGCGGCGGCGCGTCTGTGGGCGGCGGCGCGTCTGTAGGCGGGGGCGTCGGGTCGGGGCTCACGTCCCCGACGTCGGGCGTGGGCGCGTCGGTTGGCGCGGGCGTCTCCGTGGGGGTATCTTCGGTGACAGGCGAGGGGGATGTCGGCAGTATGGGTGTTTTTGTCGGCGTCGGCGCATCTGGCGTTTCTGCCGGCGCAGCCGATGTTTCGACGGACGCCGTCGATTCCGGGGGCGTGGATGTGGCCGGATCCCCGGCATCGGTATCCGCACAGCCGAACGCGAGCGACAACACCAGTATAATCAAAACAAAAATAGCAATGCGTTTCATTACTTTCTCCTCTCAGCATATGAGCCTTTCCATGGGTCTTCCCACGAGCCTTTCCATGAGCCTTTCCAATTATAGCACAATTTTTGTTTCATGACAAGTCGGCTTGCCGCAAGTTTCGCGAAAATCTCCCCCCTGTAAATTCCCCGTAAATTCCCCCCGTAAATCTCCCCCAAAATCCCCAAAATCTCCCGGTGGGTTTTTATAAAAAACCTCTTGTAAAAATCGACTCAATATAGTATACTCCAATAGGGAGGTAGAGACACTATGTTAAGCGAAAAGATAACAAAATCATTGAGCGATCAGGTGAACGCCGAATTTTATTCAGCGTACCTGTATCTCGCCATGTCCGCCGCAGCGGACAATATGGGGCTGAAAGGCGCGGCCAACTGGTTGTTCGTTCAGTCACAGGAGGAAATGGCTCACGGCGCCCATATGTATGAATACATTTTGGAACGCGGCGCGGTGCCGACCTTTTCGGCTATCGAAGAGCCGCCGTCAGCCTTTGCCGATGTAAACGCGCTGTTCAAAGAGGTCCTTGCCCATGAGCAGAAGGTCACGGGGCGCGTCAATGCGATTGCCACCCTTGCCATGCAGGAAAACGACCATGCCTGCTATCAATTTATCATGTGGTATGTGAACGAGCAGGTAGAAGAAGAATCAAGCGCCTCAGAGATTGTCAACAAGCTACGGATGATCGGGAATAACACGGGGTTGCTATTAGCTTTGGATAATGAGCTTGCCGCGAGGATGTTTGTGAACCCCTTCCCGGCGAAAGCATGAGTGTACATTCTTTTTAGTATGGCATAGAAGTACTATTGTTATTTCGTCTGACGTGGTGAATCCTCGACGAGGTGAATCCACGTCAGATGCTATTTTTACAGAAGAAGAACGTCAAAGAAATGAAACAAGATGAAACAAGGAGAGGAAGACATGAAAAGAAAACAACGTGCATTGTCCGTGGTCATGGCGATTCTGCTCATTTTTGCGCTACCGTCTATCGTGACACTGAGCGCGCCGGGCGACGGATCGTTTGATACCGCGTTGTCTAGGGCGGTGAACTGGCTTGAGGCAAATCAAAAAGCGGACGGATCGTTCGGGGAAGCGGACGGATCATACGGGGACGCCATGCAGGTATTGGAAACCGCCGAGGTCCTCACGCTTGTACCTGCCGACGCTTTCTCAAGCCCGAACGCGGTTGCCGGGGCGTCGAACTGGTTGCAGGCACAGTCTGCGTCGGCCAGGAACCATGACGATCTGTTCAGGGTGATAGGTGTCCCCGCTGTGCAAGCGGAGCGCGGCACCGATGCCATCCTTGCCGCGCAAAACAAGGACGGCGGTTGGGGGATCTCCGCGAGCTATCAAAGCGACGTCTTTGACAGTTTGCTGGCCCTGGATGCGCTGATGGTCGTGTCGCTCGCGGAGATTGCCTCGGCATCGAACGGGGTGGCCTACCTGCTCGACGCGCAGAACCCGGACGGTGGCTGGAGCTATGCGCAAGGCGGGCAGATTAGCGTGTATTTGACCGCGCATACCCTGGTTACGCTGCAAAACTATAAGAATATCCGCCGTCAGTCGAACGACGCCATGGAAGTGGCCTTGCTGAACGGGCGGCAGTTTTTATTGTCGGCCCTCGGCGCCGACGGCACATGGGGGCTGTCGGAAGAATCCATTCGCGCGACGCTGTTTGCCTGCGCGGCGATGAAATATGCCGACAGTGGCGTAAGCGACGTAAGCGACGCAAGCGACGTATTTGATTTCGACACGGCACTGGAACAAATAGTCAATGCACAACGCCCGGACGGCAGCCTGTATGCGTCCCCCTCACTGACGGCGCGGTTGATTTGGCTTTTGGGCCTACCGGACACGCCCCCTGTCACCCCTGTCAAAATCATTCAGGATATTGTCATTACCGCACCTCAACCTATCACGGCGTATACCAACCTCGACGTGGCCGTGTTGACGGAAGGCTTCCAGGAAGGGTCTATGAGCCTCATACTCTATGTGCAGGAAGCGGACGGCGCGCTCACGGCGGTTTTGCCGTACATGCAAAATTTCCGTTGGAACACGACAAACGGCCCGCCTGGGGGCTGTGCGTTCATCGCCTTTGTGTACGACAGGGACTCCGGGGCGTACATCGACAGCGGAAAGAAGACGTTTTCCATCGAGGAAAGCTATGTGTTGCAGAGTGCCCTCATCGCGCTCTCCCCGAAGTATTATCGGCAGGGCATGCAGGGGGGCGTGAGGATAGATTCTTCGGTGCTGACCATTTCCAATGTTTCCAAAGCGTTGATACTTGAGACCGTGATCACAGATGAAAACAAAACCACTGAACTGTTGCGGCAGTCACAGAGCATCGTTTGCGGGGGCGCCTCCGACCTGGTGGCCGCCTCGCCCGTGTACTTCGATCCGCCGACCGACGAACCCTCGAAATATATTGTTACCGTGACCGTGGGTGGGGCGGGCGTCCCCCGGAAGACCGTGGAAAGAGTGTTGGATATTTACCCGCCCATGCCGGAGGCCAGGGTGGATATCGAGGTCGATGTCAGCAAAAACGTCCTGTTGCCGGGGAACGACGTCGTGGAAGTGACATTCTTCGTGAACGGCGTGGGCACGCCGGATGTCCCGATGCGCGCCCCGATCGATTTGGTGCTGTGCCTAGACGATTCAGGCAGTATGGCGGGCACGCCCTGGACAAACACGAGGGCCGCCGCCGTGGAGATTGTCAACCTCCTACAGCCGCAGGATAGGTGTGCCATCGACTTATATAATCGGGGGACGCTGTGTGGCTTGACTTCCGATAAAAACGAGATTATTGCCGCCATCAACCGATACGCTTCTGCCACAGGCGGTACGCCGATGGCGGGTAGCATGACGAGGGCCATCAATGTGCTTCGCGACTCGCCGGAAGGAAACCAAAAAGTCATGATGGTGCTGTCCGATGGCGCCCCTGACAACCAGGCGCAAACCATAACAGCCGCCGGCCAAGCCGCCGCCTTGGATATTTCAATCTTTACGCTTGGCTTGGGGTCGGTCAACCAGGCGCTTATGCAGCAACTCGCCAACATCGGCAACGGGGCATTTATTTACAGCCCGACCCCGGCGCAGTTGCTTACCATGATGACTGAATTGGCCGGTCTCATCTTTGACGTCTCCGGTACGGACGTCAAGCTCACCGCCACCATCCCTGGCGATATCATCCCCATTTCCCGAACGACGATCACGCCGACGCCGGATATGCGGACGAATAACCCGGACGGGTCAACGACGGTAACATGGAACAACCCCAGGATGATCATGGGGCATGAGTTTACCTATACGCTGCGATATACCGGGGAAAATCTCCAGCCGGACGCGGTTATCACGCTGGCCAGGGACATTGTCCTCACCTACACGGATTCCACCGGTTCCTTCATCGACAATGCGCTGGATCCCATCGTTGTCAAGGTGAACCCTTACCGGGTTTTGGGCGAGATCGCGCTGGACAAACCGGCCTACGACCTGCGGGAGGACGTACAAGTCGACGTCGACGCCCGCAGTTTCGTCGAGCCGAAAAAGCCGCTCACCGGCACCGTGGAGATCGTGGACGAAGACGGGGCCGTGGTCGCCCTGTTGGATGACGAGGTTGCATTTGAAGACGATTTTGCCGCGTCGTATCGCTGGAACGCCGGCGATTTGATGAGCGGCGCCTACGCCGCGCGCCTTCGGTTGTATGACGGGGAGGTGTTGGCTTGCGAAGCGGTGGCGTATTTCACGCTGAGGCCCGAGGGCGGTTTTTCCAACGGCATATACAGCGAAAAGCCCGCGTATCACCCGGAAACGGTGGCGGTGTTGCATGATACGGTGGAGAACACATTCAAAAACTACTACCCGGGGCGCGTGACCGATACCATCACGGTGCGCGACAAAGCCGGGAACATTCATTTCGAACAGGTCTTTGATCTGGGCAACCTGTTCGCGCCATCGCGGGATGTGACGGCCAGGTGGCCGATCGGCAGGGTGTTGCCCGGCGAATACATCGCGCAAGCCGTCGTCAAGGAAGACGGCGTGGTTGTCGCGCGGTCGGAGTGCGCCATCGAGGTCACAGCCGCGGGTGGCTACGCCTTCGCGGGGATGCTGGACATCCCGAACAAGACGGTGAAAACCGGGCAAAACGTCCCCATCCACTACGACATTGAAAACGTCGGCGACGCCGAGGCGGACAGCGCGTTCGCCGTGATTACGGTGCTTGATCCCGCCACGTTGGCGTCGGTGTACCAGACGAGGACACGATATCATCTGCCCATCGGGACGAACCGCGTGGGCGCGTTCAGCGTCCCTTCCGAACGGCTCGGCGAGGGGAGCTACCTTGTCATCTATAACGTGGAGGCCGACGGCGCGTTGTACCCCATGCAAAGCGGCGGATTTTCCGTGGAAAGCGGAGGAGGAGGCGGCGGCGAAACGACGCCCACGCCCCCTCCGGCACCCCCTCCCACGCCCCCTCCGACAGCCTCCCCTGGGGATGACCCCGATGACCCCGATAACCCGAATACCGATCCACCAGTGGAGACGACACTGCCGCCTGACGGGTCGCCGCCTGTAGAGACAACCCCGGGGGAGACGCCCCCAGACGGGCCATCCGACGGGTCGCCGCCTGTAGAGACGCCCCCCGACGGGACGCCGCCCCTGGCACCGCCCCCCGACGGGTCGCCGCCTGTAGAGACGCCCCCCGATGGGACGCCGCCCTTGGCACCGCCGACGGGCGATGATGTTCCGCCGAGCTTGCCGACTTCGCCGAGTTCGCCGAATTTACAGCCCCCCACGACCGGTGACGGCGGCCAGACATGGATTTGGATTGCCCTGATGATCGCCAGCGCGCTCGGTTTGCTGTACATGCTGTTGAAAAAAGCCAAAAAGAACAGCTCGAAAGATGTCTTCAAAAAAATGACATCCTTCCTCCTTGTTGCCGCGCTGTTGATACAGTTGCCGGGCTTATCGTTCGCGATAGCCGAATTCGCGGCCAAAGCCGCGCCGACGGCCACAGCGGCCACGGCGACAAGTGACCTGCTTGCAGAACCTATCGAGCAGGACAGCCTGCCTGCGGATGAGACGGCCTTATCCCCCGCGTTGCAAACGCTGGCCGATTCGCTCAGCGTCGTCGGCGTTTATGAATACGTGCGCAATACGGTAAAAAGCGAATTCTATTTCGGCGCGCATAATACCGCGGCCAACTCATATGAATCGATGAGCGGAAACGACTACGACACGGCGGCCCTGCTCATCGGGATGCTTAGGCACCAAGGGATACCCGCCCGCTACCGCCGCGGCGTCGTGAGCCTCACCGTACCGCAGGCGCAAGAACTCACCGGGACCGCCACGCCGGACGCGGCGGCGCAGGCGCTGGCCGCCGGGGGGAACCCCACGACCATTGTCACCTCGCAGGGCAGGATCATCGCCATCCGTATCGAGCGTATATGGGCGGAGTGCTATATCTCCTACGGAAACTATCGCGGCGTCGGCAACAACACCGGGGAAAAGTCCTGGATCCCATTGGACGCCGGATTCAAGCTACGCAATAACAACGGAGGTATTATCCAGGAGTCGCTGGGGCTTCTGCCGCCCGCGCTCCCCTATGTGATCGTCAACCGCTTGGAGTCCTTCAGCACCACGGCGGGCCAAGCCAACACCACCGCGCCGGCAATCGATTACGACATCCCCTTTATCCTATCGCTGGGAGAGACCTACGATTGCTCGGTGTCGGCCATAGGCCGATCCACAATCCAGAGCCTCACGGTGACGCAGAACGGCCAGCCCATACCCCTGTCCGCCTTCGGTTCCTTTGCCTTTACAGCGAAAGCTTACGGCGCCTTCGTCTTTGTCATCGAGGCGACAGACACGGACGGCAACAAGGCCACCCTTACCCACACGCTCATGGTGGTGGAAGAGGCCGATATGACGCCGCCGGAGTTGGATGTCACGGTCGACCCGGGCGAGGGCAAGCTGGGCAGCCCGGTCAAGGTGTTCGTTGAGGCCAGCGACGACAGCGGCGTGGTTTTCGTCGCGGCGACGGTGAACGATGCGCGCGTCGAAGGCGAGGGCGGCGTGTATACCTTTGTCCCGGAAGAGCTGGGCGACTATGTGATTGTCGTGGTCGCGACCGATCCCAGCGGCAACTGGGCGAAGAAGACCTTGACCTATACGCTCACCCAGACCTCCACGGGTGGCGGGGAAAGCAACTATTCCGCGCCGTTCTTGGAAGTCGAGGTGGATACGTCGGCGTGCTTCGAGCCGGGCGATCCCGTATACATCAAAGTGACCGCGACAGACGAGTCCGGCGACGTGACCATTCACGTTTCGGTTGACGAAACAACCCTCGAGAAGGCCGGCGAAACCGGCGATACCTATGTGTTCAGGCCCGACAGGCTCGGTGTATTCGATGTCCTGGTCACAGCCACCAACACACACGGCCATAGCGCCTACGTGACGGCACGCTTCTCCCTGATCGACGATGAACTGGATATCACGCCGCCGGAACTCGCGGTGGACGTGGACACCGACGGCGGGACGAAAGCCGGCAAGCCCATCGATATCCATGTGACGGCCAGCGACGACAGCGGCGAGGTTACCGTCGACGTCAAGGTTGACGGGGAAACGCTCGCCGGCGTTGACGGGGCGTACAGCTTTACCCCTGACAAGAACGGGAACTATCGTATCGTCGTGACCGCGACCGATCCAAGCGGCAACTGGTCGAAACAAGAAGTTGTGGTCCCCGTGCCGTCCAGCGGCAGTGGCGGCGGCGGTGGCACGCAGTCCAGTTACCCGAGTTTGCAGGTGTCTTTCCCGGACAGGAACATCTATGTCGGCGAGACCATGCGTATCTTCATCGACGCCTCCGACGAGGGCGGCGAGGTATCCGTGGAAGCCACGGCCAACGGGGAGGCATTGCCATACGAGGAAGGCGTCGCCCGGTTTACGCCGCAGGATCCGGGCGGCTATGAGATCATCGTCACAGCCACAAACCCCTCCGGCAACAAGGCTTATTCGCGATTTGTCGTGAACGCCATCGTGAACACCGAAAAGCCCAACTTGTATATCGTGATCAACGAAGGGCGCGATACGGCAAGGATCGGCGACACGGTCACAGTTAGCGTGGGCGGCGTCGGCATCTCCGGCGGCATCTCGCTCACCGCCGACGGGACGCCGCTCACGCTCAACTCTTTCGGCGAGGCCACCTACACGCCGTCCCAGGCCGGGCTGTGTACGTTTGTCGCTGCGGCCAAAGATATCGGCGGTAATGACCTGCGCGCCGAAGCCAATTTGAAAGTCATCGATCCAGGGAACAAGGCCATACCCACAGCGAAGATCACATCACCGGCTGAGGGCGCGGAAATCACGGCGCCCACCGATATCCTGGGGACAGTGTCCGGCGACGGTCTGGCGTACTACACGCTTTCCTTCGCCCCGGCCGGCAGCGCCGATTTCACCGTGGTCGCCGAGGGGGACCGGGCGAAAAGCAACGCGGCCCTGGGCAGCTTCGACCCCACCATGCTCAACAACGGGTATTACACGGTGCGCCTGATGGCTTTCGGCGCGACAGGGTACACGGTGGATGAAGTCACGTTGAACGTCCAGGGCGAGATGAAGGTGGGCAATTTCTCCATCGCGTTCCAGGATATGGTGTTCCCTATCGGGAATTTCCCATTGACCGTCTCGCGTGCCTACGACAGTCGGGACAGGAAACAGCAAGGCGATTTCGGCTACGGCTGGAACCTTGCCCTGTCGGGGGCTACCCTCTCTGTCAGCTGCCCGTTGGGTGAAAGCTGGGGCCAGTCGGTATCCTCCGGGGCCTTTGGCATCCCCCGCTACTCGTGGGCCGAAGCGAAAACGCATGAAATTACCGTGGATTGGGGCAACGGCCAAAAAGACAAATTTGCCATGAGGCTCTCCCCTGCCTATCAGGATTTGCTGCCGCTTTCCTACGGCATTGTCCCTTCCTTTGCCGCCCTCGGGAACACGACCTCGAAACTGACAGCGCTGGGCGCCGCGACGGACCTAATGTACTACAATAACAGCCTGGTGGATATCGCCACGCTCAGGACATATAACCCCACGCGCTTCAAGCTCACCACGTTGGACGGCATGGTGTACGTCATCGGCGCGGAGGGCGGCGTGGAGAGCATCACGGATACGCTGGGCAACACCGTCACCATCAACCGCAACGGCGTGTACCACTCCGACGGGAAGTCCATTGCCTTTGCGCGCGACAGCCGGAACCGCATCACGAAAATCACCGGGCCCACCGGCAAAGAAGCCTCCTACCGCTACGACGAATCAGGCAACCTCGCGGAGGTCATCGACGTAGCCGGCGAGAGTACCCGCTTTGTTTATGACAGAAACCATTTCCTCACCGAAATCCTCGATCCCCGCGGCGTGCGCGCCACCCGGAATGAGTACGACGACGCAGGCCGGCTGATTGCCGTGGTCGACGCGGACGGCAACCGTATGGCCTTCGACAACGATATTGCGGGGCGCCGCCAAGCAGTCACCGACAGGCTGGGCAATACCACGCTGTATGTCTATGACGATCGTGGCCATATCACGTCCCAGACCGACGCGCTGGGCAACACGACCTACAATGAATTCGACAGAAACGGGAACCTGTCCAGCCAAAAAGACGCGCTGGGCAACATCACGAATTATCAGTACACGCCGGACAATCGTTTGCTGTCGATGACCAACGCGCTGAATATCACGCTGGAAAATCAATATAACCAGAAAAACGAACTGGTCTCCATCAAGGCATTTGGCATCCTGCAGGGGAACATCTCGTACAACAGCGCCGGGCAGACGACCCAGATGACGGATGCCCTGGGCCACGCCACCCAGTACGATTATCTGGGCGATGGCCAGTTGAAGGGCATCAGCGACGATATCGGGCAGGTCATGCAATTCACCTACGACCGAAACGGGAATGTCGTCTCCACAACCGATGGGGCGAACGAAACAGCCACGTTCACGTATGACGAGGATGGCCATGCGCTGACCAAATCCATTACGCGCAAAAACGCGGGCGGTGCCAACGAGACGCTGACGGAAAGCTACCAATATGATCTGTACGGGAATTTGTCCAAGACGATCTACGCGGACGGCACCTTTGTCAGCTATGAATATGACAAGATCGGCAACATCAGCGCGGCAACCGACTCGGCCGGCAGGCGGACAACGCTGGACTACGATATCTTCGGGAACCTGGTAAGAGTTAGCTATTTTGACAACACCTTTGAGACCTTCGCGTACGATTTGGAAAACCGCAACACGAAGGCAACCGACAGATACGGCCAGGCAATCACGATGATGTATGACAAGGTCGGTAACTTGACAGCCAAGACGTATACGAACGGCGCCTCGGAATCCTATGAATATGACGCAAAGAAGCGACTGGCCGCAAAGACCGACATGGCGGGCGCGAGGACCACATACGAATATGACGCGATCGATCGGAACACCGCCATCGAGGACGCGCTGGGCAACCGCACGGAGTTTACCTACAACAGCATGTCCCAGCTGTCCGAGGTGAAAGACCCCAGGGGCTACGTCACAAGGTATGAATATGACCTGACCGGCAACCGGACAAAGGTTATCCAGCCGGACGGCCACGCGATCGCCTCCGCTTACGACGCGAGAGGCAGGCTGGCAAGCCAGACCGACCAGAACGGCTATACCACGCGGTACCGGTATGACGGATTGGATCGCCTGATCGGCGTAACCGACCCGGCGACCCATGCATGGGCGTATACGTATAACTCTGTGAACGAGCTCACCGCCATCACCGATCCGAACGGCAACAAAACCTCCTATCAGTATGATAGCCAGGGCCGCCTCGTGAAAACCACAAACGCCGCCGGGCAGGAAAGCACAAGCCTATACGACAGCCGCGGCAACCTTGTGGCATCCGTCGATTTCGCGGGCGTCGCGACGACGTATCAATACGATGGCGGCGACCGGCTCACGCAAATCAAGGTCGGCGGCAAAACGATTGCCATCACGTACAATGCCAACAGCCAGATCGAAACGGTGACCGATGAAAACGGCACGACCAGGTACACCTACAACAGCATGAATCTCTTGATCTCCGAGCGCAAGCCGGACGGGGCGACGCTTTCCTATGAATATGACGGCGCCGGGCGGCAAACCAAGCTAACCACGCCGCATGGCAGCACGATCTATTCCTATGATATCCTGGGTCGGCTGAAGACTGTCACGGACAGGGATAACGCCGTCACGACATACGAATACGACCCCAACGGGAACCTGATTTCGGTGGCCTATTCCAACGGCATGACGACAAGCTATCGGTACAATTCCGTCAACGCGCTCATCAGGGAATGGATCAACGATAAAGACGGCGATTTGGTGCGGGAATATGCCTACACGCTGGGGAAGGCGGGCGAACGCCTTCAAGTGGCGGAGTCGACTGGCAGGACAGCCGCTTACGAATATGACGGGCTGTACCGCCTGACCAGCGAGACCGTCACCGAAAACGCCTCCACCACGACGACGTCCTATACCTACGATGCCGCCAGTAACAGGACGTCAAAAACCGAGGGCGGCGTCGTCACGAACTACACCTACAACAACCTGAACCAGCTGACCGCGGAAACCGGCGCGACCTACGAATACGACCGCAACGGGAACCGCACCAAGAAGACCGAGGGCCCACGCACGACGACCTATACCTTCGACGAAACGAACCGCCTGATCCGCGCGACGGTGCAGCAGGGCCAGAACGTAGGCGTCGAGGAATACAAGTACGACTGGAAGGGCAACCGGATCGAAAAGCGCGGGGAACTCGACACGGTCAAGTATCTTGTGGACAGCAACAATTGGATATCCCATGTCGTCGCGGAGACCGGCGCGAGCGGCGTCCTGCGGGCGTTCTATACGCGCGGCGGCGACGCATTGATCCACATGGTCCGCACGGGCGTGAAATCCTACTACCTGTACGACGGCCACGGATCGGTCCGGATGCTGGCCAACGAGAACAATGCCATTACGGATACCTACTCTTACAACGCTTACGGCGAACTCACTTTCCGCACCGGCGTGACCGAGAACGACTATCTGTATGCCAGCGAACAGCTAGACGCCATGACACAGCTATACTATCTCAGGGCTCGGTATATGGATCCGTCCACCGGCACGTTCATCAGCATGGACACGTTCCAAGGGAACGTAGCGGACCCGCTCAGCCTGCACAGGTACATGTACGCCAACGCGAACCCGATCAGCAACACGGACCCGACGGGGTTGTTTGCGCTGGCCGACATCACGGCGTCGATGAATATCAGATCGACATTGCAGGGCATCTCGCAAGCCCATGGCGTCATGAAGATATTCAAATCGATCATGTTGGCGCTAAAAGTAATCAATTTAGTACAAGCTGCGTATAACCTGGGCGTCGCCATCATGTCGGGCGATCCCGGCGAGATCCTGAAAGCGTTGGCCAATGGCGTAATCGCGATCGCGGCATTCTTCAATATTTGTAAGTTGACGCAAATCACGCAAGTCCTGGCCAAAGTGATGGCCGCCATCGACTGCGCGGAAAACTTAGATAAATTCTTTGACGCCTGGAAAGAAGGCGATGTCTGGGGCGCGATTGGCGCCGGGATCAGCATTATTGTCGATCTTGTTGTGCTGTTTTCAAGCTGTTTCACCGGCGACACGCTGGTGGCCACGGTTGGCGGCTACAAGCGCATTGATGAAATCGAAGCCGGCGACTACGTTTGGGCGTACAATGCCGAGACGGGGGAACAGGAGCGCAAAGAGGTTTTGCAGGTCTATGTCAAGCAAAACGACGAAATCCTGCACCTTGAGACGACTGTTGGGAACATTGACACCACGACAAACCATCCGTTCTATGTGCTCGGCAAGGGATGGGTAGCCGCCGGGGACTTGACGGTTGGCGACGAGGTGTATACCATGGATGGCGGTTCGGGCTTTGTGACAGGGCTTGCGGTCGAGAAGCTGGACGCGCAGATCGCAGTGTACAACCTTGAGGTCGAGGGGTTTCACTCGTACTTTGTCGGAGAAGGCCATGTGCTGGTACATAACTATGAAAAAGTCGTCGCGGGAGACAAGCGGGGTTGGAACGCGCGCGTTGCCGTAGGCGGCGACCCCAACCACGCGATGGGGCATGCGCATGTCTATTTTAAGAATGAAAGGCTTGTGCCCATTGACAGCCTGGGCAACATTCTTGATGGAATCCTCGATAAAAAAGGCATAAGATTCGTCAAGGAAAACATAGCGGCCATCGCCAAGGGCATTGCGGAACTATATTTTAAATAGGACGTTGTTGATCATGAAGTATTACGTTTATTACAGCCGCAAGACGAATCATGACGGCGCGGATGACGCTGCCATTGTCGTTGCCGAAACAAAAGAAGAGGCAAAGAGGATTTTCAAGAAATACTATCATCACGTACAAGATACCAATATTCGCGAAGTGAATTTCGACCGGGGAGATGATTATGTAAAAGATATCTTTATCATATCCGGATATTAAAACTTAGAAAAAGTATTGAATTATTCGTCCTCCCAACTTATAATAGAGGGGTTGGCATTGATGAAGCGTTAGGGGTGTGAGATGGATTTGATAATGCCATAAGGCGTCGCTGAATTGTGGAGTTACACGCAGGACGGAGAACGGCTAGACTTACATTAATAAGGAAACATAAGGGGAGATTCGATAATGAGCAACACATTACAGGAAGCTTTAAAATCTGCATCATCAGATTTGTACCAAAGTTATCAAAAAAGCCTAACCTTAGCCATGGAAGGCTGGCTTCCGGCAATAGAAGCAAAAAACGATTCGCAAAACGGATACCCTCACATCAAAAGCGTTGAAAAGCATTTGAATGCCATTCTGTTCAGCGATGAAAACCGCGATGTTCACAATTTTGAGCTGTCGGCAATCGAGCTTTATGTTCTTCTAACGTCAGTGCTTTTACACGATATAGGAAAGCAGAAAGAAAACAGAGAAACTAAAGATTTAGGCCAAAAGCATTCATATTTTTCATATAAGATCATAACAGATAATTGGGCGGAACTGGGGATTGTTTCAAAGCAGATTGCCGATGTGATTGCCTTGATATCTTTTTTTCATGATTACGAGAGCAAAAAGAAACTTGAAGCCATATACGATAAGAACAAGTCTTCTGAAGTTGGCGACGTTATCGCAAAAGTAACGGACGTCGAAAAGCGTCTCAACAATTATATAAAAATCGAGCATAACGGTATCGTCCGCGCAAAAGCACTCGCATCATTGCTTTTTCTCAGCGATCACATGGACGGCTCACTCTCTAGGACCGTGCCACAGTTTGTTATGGATAAACCCGGAATTGTAGGAGAGTTCCGCAATGAGGTTCAGTCCGTATATTTGGATTTGAAAAACAAAATGATTTGCACAAGCATTAACGCACGTTTGCTGGCTGATGAAAAAGACGGCAATGCTGACGCGAAATTTTTTTCGGAAAAAAAGTATAAAAAATCTCTTCCGGTGAAGAAGGATCTGAAGGAAAAGCGCGATGTTCCTGTTCTTGATGAAGAAGGCGACGATCACCTGATAAAACTTATTGATGCAAAAAGTTCAGAAGAAGGTCATTTCCAATGCAAAATAATCAACACTCTAATTCGTGATGTCAAAAAGAACAAATTTGAAATTAGAATGATTCGGAATTCATTGTATGAAATAGGTATGCCTGTTTTAGACTGGTTTTTAGAATGCAACGGAATGCTTTTCAAAGTTGAAAAATCAAAGAAAACTACAATAAGTAAGAAATTTAAGTACCTTAAGGTAGTGCCCACATTTGAACCGATTTTAACGGTCGGATTTTTAAAGAGAATTTTTAGAGGGATGGTGGAAATTTCCGGCAGTTCCCTTGGGGACAATTATTATGACTATGTGGCTTTGTTGAATTATGCTAGAGAGCCTTCTTACAACATGCACAAGGTCAAATGCGCTGTAAATCGATTGGCTATTTTACACAATAACTTTTGTCGCACCTCGAATGACAAGGTGAAATTTTATTGCGATGCAAAGTATTGGAACTTAAAAATAGACAGTAAGGACATAAAAAAACAAAGAGCGTTCTTACAAAAATCTTTCATTACTATTTTTGACGAAATATCAAAATCGAAAAAAGATCCAGAATCTGGAAATGAAAAAAATACTACATCACCATTTAATAATTGTGGAAAGATTGTTTATGACGTTGGAAACAGTATTGTTTTTTCCAATCCGCTGGATTATTTGCTTTGCCGCGACTTGCAGCATTATTCTAGCCCAACGAAAAAAAACTTGAAAATCAGCAAGTACCAGATCGTAAAGTTGCTAAAAAAAGAATGCACAGCCACTACTTGCAAAAACGAATGTGATGAATGTCACTACCTTCACGCTAAACTTGATGGCGCAGAGAAGGTCTATCTTCTTGGAGGATTGCTTCTTTCAAATAGGAAAAAGCCAAACAAACCGGGGAGCGATGACATCCAGGAAATGTTAGGCGTAAAACGCTTTGTGCCGGGATCCGGAAATATCGTTATTGCCGGAAGTTATGGAACAGGGAAATCTACTCTAGCTTTTCAAATGGCGTCGACCTGCGCCAATGAAATTAACAAGGGCATTTCTGTGTACTATTCTTTGGAATCAACGAGACATGACATTGTGGAAAACTATATAATTAGAGCAGAAGAAGTAAAAGAAAAAAAAGATGCTAAAGAAATAAAAGAAGCGGTTAAACAGAGAATAAACTTTTTTGAATGGTATCCTAAAAATGAGGAAGATGACAAAAAGGACAGTGCTAATTTGTCTATATACCTTAAAACATCTTTGTTGAAGGGCAGGGAAACTATTCTTCCGCAAATCCTGTTCCCCAAACTTACACCCAAAAATATTGTAGATGCTTCTTCTCTTGAGTTGAATCAATCAGTCTTATTTGAAAAACGTTTTCAGGAAATCAAATATATGCTGTCCGCCACTAAAGAATATAATGATACCAGAAAACCAAATGACCCTCGCGTGAAAATGATTGTGATTGACAGCCTCAATGCTTTTGCCGACCGCCCGCTATTGCGAGGAGAGGTTCATCGCCTATTTGATTTGTTTACATCCTATCATATGCTGGGAATTTTTATTTTGGAGGAAAGTGTTCAGGAGGACTTTGTCGGCACAAATTATAACGACAGCATACAATACCGCGCTGATGGGGTTATTTTGCTTAGAAACTCAAATTTTCAAAGCCATCACGAGTCTTATCTGGAAATTCGCAAAATGCGAAATCAACGGCACATTTTTGGACAACACTTATATAAAATACGTCCATTAAAATATAGCGACAATAAGAAAAATAACAACAAAATGGGAAACATTATGAATCGGGAAGTCGAGATTTACCCGTCGTTGCACTACCTTATTTCCGCCACAGAAAGGCTTGAGGACACCGATAGTACAGAGCCTTATAAGAGGGTGTTGCCGCTTAAAGACGAGGAAAGCCATAATATTTTCCATATTAAAGAGTTAAATTATATTCTACCAGAAAATATAATTGATAGAGGTACAGGACCAAAAGATATTAATTACAAAAGTCCGAGTTCGCAGGTAATCACGATTACCGGTCCCAGCGGGTTTTATAAGTCTGATTTGGTAATCAACGCGCTGTTCGCGGGGATGATCCTAGAAAAGGAAAACGGTTTGCTTATCAGGCTCAACGATCGTGACTTGTTTGAAGAAGACGGTTTTAGAATGAGCAAGGAATTGTTTGCTTGTTTCCCCGCTGAAATCACACAGGACGTTGGCAACGGACTAAGCGCGAACGGACTGAGAGTGATTAACTTAGAGCGATCCGAAGGCAACGACGACATCGACAAAAATGCATCTATCAATAAAAACGAAGGCAACGACGACATTAATCAAAATGCATCTGTCTATAAAACCAGGACAAAAACATGGCATATTATTAATAATGATGATAAAAATACATTAACCGAGTTGATTTTTACAAGCGGCGCGCTGAAGCCGGAAGAATTTATTGATACGGTATTGACCGTCATTCAGAATAAAAATATTAAGCGTGTTGCGCTGATTGATTTAAAAACCATAGGAATCAGTTATCCGTTTTTAATCAACAGCGAAACATCAGGGAAAATGTTTATTCCGGCGTTTGTACACATAATGCGTAACCATAAAATTCATTTATTTATGTCCACATCAATAAGTCAGGTGAAGGATTCGGCTTCAGAAATCAACAAGGCTTGTGAACTTTCGGATGCACTGATAACGATAAAACAGAATGAACAGGATGAAGATGGCTCTCAAAAAACCTTTATCGAAAGTAGCGGTAACAAAGTGAGAGATAAAGTGAGTGACAAAAGGTATTATATTGAACAAGAAGCAGGGTCATATTATTGTTGCAAAATTAGTTGCAAAAAGAGTGGTACATTTTATACGCCGAAGTTGTCTCCATTCGTGCTAAAGAAGGACAATGTTTGAAACCAGTGACAGAAAAATCGCGCCGCGTCTATTTTCTCAAGTCAAACCCAATCACGTCGTTGCCTTTGGCGCAATCCCGCTTAACATCATTCCGCCACGAAATTAGGGCTACTCATGTTGCGGAACCCATTGTCTTTCGTCCATTTCTAATGCCACGAGGTCGTCGCTGGCAAACCGATACTCGTCAATGGCGGTGCTTACCCGCTCAGGGGGAATTAGCCCCTCAGCCCGCAACAGTTGCTACTCATCAATCTGGCATGGTAACGTCACCTGAAAGCCGAAGGCTATCAAAAGCCTCTTCTCCGGGATGCTCGACAAAAGGAAAGACAGTTTGATGGCACTGCAAAATGGATTGAGGAAAATCTGTAAGAACATCTCTTACATAAACGGAGGTAGTTAGAAAATGGAAAAAATAGACCCAAAAGCATTATCTATTCTGGAGGAACGTTTCGGGCACGACACAATTATTTCCCTTGCTACAATAGACAGCACACGCCCCTCAGTCCGCCATGTAAACAGTTTTTATGAAGATGGCGCATTTTATACGGTTACATATGCGCTGTCAAACAAGATGAGGCAAATGCAGACTAACCCGGTAGTAGCCATATGCGGAGAGTGGTTTACTGCTCACGGCATTGGAGAAAATCTCGGTTATGTCCGTGATGAGAAAAATGCAGAGATTATGGAAAAGTTGCGTACTGCTTTTGCGGAGTGGTATGATAACGGCCATACCGACGAAAATGACCCCAATACATGTCTGCTTCGTATTCGATTAACAGACGGCGTGCTTTTCAATAAAGGGACAAAATATGAAATAGATTTCACGGCAGGAGGCATATAACATTTTACCGTCTTGAATCCTAAGTGATCAGATCATTTGGAGATCGCCTCCATGTTTGGTAAAACAAAGAAAACCGTGGTCAGTGTGTTGTAGGGCAATGATCAATTTTTCAAATTCC
>Ga0123353_10001328_pt1 | contig 30292 bp, 23 predicted proteins | sample TergutLab28metaG_3_FD_92763 | JGI IMG/M metagenome (GOLD analysis project Ga0123353, IMG submission 92763) | Labiotermes labralis P3 segment gut microbial communities from Petit-Saut dam, French Guiana - Lab288 P3 | ecosystem: Host-associated > Arthropoda: Insects > Digestive system > Gut ...
CGCATCCCCCCCCCCCCCCCCAAAAAATCTAAAAATAATAAAATGTATCAATATAATTGTGGTGGGTGGAAAGGGGGGGGGGGGGGGGGGGGGTAAGGCATTGATTTTAAAGACGATACGGCGCTGCACTTAATGCTATATGTCAAGGCCGCATTCAAAAAACGCTTTAATGACACCAAACGCGAAAGAGGTATTTTTGAAAGCATAGTCATTATAATCCTTTTTCTTTAATTGTTATTTGAGTAAAACAATATACTTTAAAACAACAGGATGTATACACTTTTTTGTAAATATAAGTATTTATTTTATTGGAATTAAAGAGGTCGCTGTATTCTCAAGCCTCCATTTGTACCCATCGGGTAAACTCAAACTTCCAAGCATAAGCGTAGGCGAATAAATTTCGTTTATTGCCTGCAGAGCAACGAAATCTCTTGTTGCCTTGTTTACAATGAAAGTAAGCGGGATATTATGTGTGAACGGAACGCCCTGATTGGTTCCGCTTAAAACGAGTACATCGGTGTGTGTGCCGGCAGGAAGTGATTCTTTTGGCTTTACGCTGATTGTTGCTAAATAGTCGATCCTTAAAAACAGATTTTTATATTCCAACATTTACTATACATTATGTCCGATGTAAATGTGTGTGTACTATTTCATTTGCCATCAAAAAATCGACAAATGTATTCATGTCAATCAAGTCCCGATATCCGTTTTCCGGAAAATTCGCCGATGCCATTAAAGCGGTTAATTCGTTCCACTCGTTTCTTACAAAGTTATCTACATTGTTAGGTATTACGCCGTTGTTGGGAAATTCTAGAAAATTGGGAGCTTTTATTAAAAAAATAACGTAAAGCTGGCGTTCAATATCACCGGGAAAGCTGCCTCTGAAGCCTCACAAGATGACTATTGCGCGGATTATGCTCAAGCCCTTTTTTAACGATATTTCGCGCTTCCTCGTGCTTTTCAAGCGCGATGAGGACATTTGCCAAATTCGCGTAGGTTTCCGGCGCGGTCTGATTTTCAAGCGCTTTGGTGTACGCGTTTACCGCTTCTTCAAGATCGCCGCGCGCGCCGTATATCGCGCCGAGGTTGTTCCACGCGAGGCTGTACGATGGATCGCGTTCTATAATTTTTCTGTAAAGTTTTTCAGCCTGCGCCTCTTTTTTAGCGGTGTGCAGATCAACCGCCTCGTTATACCATTTATCAAGAGTATCGTTGACTAATGACTGTCTTGCCTCTCTTTGAGGGGTTGACGGCGCTCCGCCGCGCTTGAACTGTTCGTATCTGTTTTCTATGTCGGCGCTTCTGATAGTGCGGTCAATTTCACGCGCCCGCGTATACTGAGCGTGAGCGGGCTCTATTTCGCCAAGATTATAATGAGCGACTGCGAGGTTGAACAGTGCGGACGCGTTTCTTGGTTCTATTGCGACAAGCTGGGTAAACCACTGTTTCGCGCTGTTCCAGTCTCTTAACGCGACGGCGCTGTTTCCGGCGAGACGGCAGATTTCCGCGCGGTTTTGACTTTGAATTTTCTTTATGACGTCATTAGCCGCGTCAATTGTCTCTTTGTGCATCCCGGCCGTTTGGGCTGATAGAACCATGTTATACATGTAAATATCAAGATCAGAAGCGCTAAGGCGCGCTCCTGTATTTGCCGCTCTCACTACGTCTCTATAGAGTGAAAACGCGTTTCTAAAATCTTTAATGTTAAACGCAAGCTGAGCCTGCACTATTTTTTTATCCCTCTCCCACTGCCTGTCAGACGGGAGTTTTGAGAGCGCGTCCATAGTTTTCTGACGATCACCGCGCGCCGCGTAGATTTTACTTAAGGTAAACCAGTCCTGAGCGTCTTTATCTCTTATCGCCTCAAACGAACGCAATGCTTTTGCGGTATCGCCTCTGAAAAGTTCCGTCTCCGCGGATACTCTCGCGAAATATACCGATCTGGGGAACTCCTTTCTTAAAAGGTCGTGCATCCTCTGCGCCCGCTCAGTATCGTTTCTTTTTCTTGACAACAAGAAGATGTTGTACGCCGCCTCTTCGCGTTTGCCTGATTCAAGTCCCGCGGTATAAGCGCTCAAAGCTTCCAACGGTTTGTCAAGCCCCTGATACGCGTTTCCGATATTGATATTCACAGCTTTTTCAGACGGTTTGAGCGCGAGCGCTCTTCTGTAATTCTCAAGCGCTTTTTGATATTCGCCTTTACTTTCGTGAGACAGTCCCAGGTTGATAAATATGACGGGATTTTGCGGATCTTCCTTTACATTCTGCTGCCAGTGAGTCATCGCCTGCTCAGTTTGACCCATGCGGTTAAGGACAAACGCGAGAAGCCCGCGGCTTGCCGGATTATCGCGCAGGGAGAGGCTTCTCTCAAATGACGCCTTCGCTCGCGGAAGATCGTTGAGTTCCATGTAGGCGTAGCCGAGCTGATAGTGAAGCCTCCAGACGTTCTCTCTCCATCTTGGTAAGAGCGCGGTAAAGATTTTTACCGCCCGGTCGGGTTTACCGGCGGCGAGGTAAATCTCAGCGAGATCATACTCTATTCGGGGATCGGGTTTAAACCGTGAGACGGCGGTTTCAAGAGCCGCGGCGGCTTTCTCATAATCTTTTAACTCTCTATAAAAAATTGCGAGGTGGCGGTAGACATTAACGGTTTTATCTCTGTCGTTGAGTTTGTCAAGCGTTGAAATCGCGTCATTAATTTTTCGCTGATGATAGTACAATATGGCAAGGCTAAGGGCGGGATCAGCGCACCTTGATCTGCAAGCCGAAAGACGCTTTGCCGCCTCCGCTGCCGCGGCGTCAAGCCCTGCCGCGTTTGCGCTCCTCATCGCTAAATTGAGCTGCGCGCTTACGTTATTGGGATCAATCTGAAGCGCTTTTCTGAAATGCTCCTCAGCCTTGGCGCCATTGCCCATTGTATGATAAATCACGCCGAGAAAATCGTGATACTCAGCCTTTTCATCAAGAGCGATTGCGCGCTCAATAAAGCGCTGCGCAGCTCTGAGATCATTTTGCGCCCGCGCCGCGACAGCTCTTCTGTGAAGCGTGGCAGGATCCGTATCCACCCCTGTAACCCCATCCCACATTTTTTGCGCCTGATCATAATTTTTCTGTGTAAAATGAATCTGAGCCGCGTTTCCACGTAAAAGTTGATCATTAGGATACTGCCTCAAACCTCTATCATAATAATGAAGAGCTTTGGCCGGACCTTCACAACTGTTAGCCGCAAACCCGGCGAGAAGCCACGCGTCAACAACCGGTTTTGATTCTCTATTCAGGTAATCGTTAAGAGTCGAAAGCGCACCCTTGCAGTTACCGGCGTTTGTCTGCGCCATAGCGAGCTCAAGAAGAAGCGCGGTTCCGCCCCCAAGTCTCACCGCTCTTAAAAAGTGCTCTTCTGAAGCTTTATGATTCCCCCTCACACCCTCTATTCTGCCAAGCTGTGAAAGAGCGACAACATTTTCTCCCGCCGATTTCAGCACTGTAACCGCTCTTGCGGTATCACCTCTAAGAAGCAGAGCGTGTGAGAAAAAATTCCAGGCGTCCTGATGATTCGGCGTAGCTTTATAGGCTTTTTCAAACTGACTTACGGCGCCGGCGAGATTTCCGGCTTCCATCTGCATAACGCCGATCCTCACAATAGCTTCTGTAAATTTGCTATTGTGCCTTACAGCGAGATCAAACTGTTGTCTCGCCTCTTGCGGCTTTCTTTCGTGAAGATACATAAGCCCGATATTGTAATATGCCAAAGCATACCGATGATCCATCTTAATAACAGCTTCCCAAGCCCTCTTAGCGCTTGCAACATTTCCCTGCCTGTAAAGCGCTACGCCCTTATTATTGAGAGCGTCGCTATAGTTAGGAAAAATATTCAGCGCCTCATCAAAATTTCTTATCGCGGAAGCGTAATCTTTTTTGTCAATAGCGTCAAGACCTCTTTTATTTGCTTCATAAGCATTATCGGCAGCTTTCATAATCGCGGCGGTAAGCGCGTCCGCGCCGTCTGCCGGATCAATAACTATCCCGCCCCTGCGCCCAAACGCAGCCGCGGCTATCAACAAGACAAATAACAATATGTTAATCGTTTTTTTCATAATCCGTCCTCAACTAACTTATTTCATGACTATCAGCTGCTAATCCTTATAATCCTGTTAATCCTGATCCATTTCGCCATGAAAAGATATCTTGTCCGCAAACTCATCCCAATTATTAAAAACAATATCAGGTATCACATCAGAACCAAGATCATGCTCAAACGTCATAGCGTCATCACCGCAAAAAAATGCCGTCTTCATCCCTAAAGCCGCCGCGGGAGCGATGTCAATCAAAAGATCATTACCGGCAAACACCGTTTGCGACGGTGTGATATGATACTCGTAGAGCGCGTCAAAAAGTTTTCTAAACAAAAGATTATCCGGCTTTGAGACTCCGTATTCATATGAGAAAAAAGTGAGATCGGGATCAAAAAGCTCATTAAAATCCTCAATTTTACCGTTAGATTGATCTCTGAAAAGAAGCGTTAAATCTATGGGAGTATAAACTTGCGCGTTTGACACAATCCCTAATACCATGTTATCCTCTTTAAGTTTACGCAGAGCTTGCGTTACATCAGGATAAAGCGCGCGTCCCATAGACAAAAAGTTATAAGTATAAGCGAGACAGCGCGCAAAACCGGCCGTATCCGCAAATGTAAACGTCCTGTTAGCCGCGGATACGCTTCGCGGCTCTTTCGCGTATCCATTTCTATTAAGCATCATCACAATAACAGACCAAATCTGCTCAATGCGTATTTCGGGATATTCTATACCTTTACCAAGCGCTTTTTCGTGATTTAAAGCTATGAGGCCGTGATAAAAATCGCTGAGAGTTTTGCCGGGAGCATCGGCTGGATTCATCTTCACAAGTGTCTCTTCCATGTCAAAACGCACGGCAAGTTCAGAGAAAGCTTCCAAAAGCGTTTTTTCTCTATCTTGTACACTTTCAAAGCCTGACCGCCAATAATTAACGAGTGTTCCGTAGACGTCAAAAATAACGGCGCGCACGCCTTTAAGCGTTTCAAAACGTGCGTTACAGGAGCGCGGTTTTAAGGCGCGGTCGAAGAGACGCGCCTCTTTCTCATGCAGTGAGCTTGCGTATTCGGCTAAATCGGACACTTTTTGCCCTCACCCTCACACTACTCTGTTTTACATTCAAAATCGGCAACGTCGTCATCAGAAGACGAGCCTTTGGCTCTCTTAATAAAATCAGCCATTACATCTTCCATGCTCGGATGTCCGATCTCCTGCAAATTATATCCGACCTTGGCGCATGGCTTTTTTATGTTGATAACACGCTGAAGATCAATCGGCGTAGCGATTACAACAGCGTCGCAGTCGCTTCTTTCGATAGTGGCGGCCAAGTCTTTGATCTGCTGCTCGCCGTAACCCATCGCCGGCAATACTTTACCGACTTCGGGATAAATTTTAAAGGTCTCGGCAAGTTTACCTACGGCAAAGGGGCGCGGATCTATCATCTCCGCCGCGCCATAGCGCCGAGCCGCTACTACGCCGGCGCCGATTTTCATTTCACCGTGTGTCAATGTCGGCCCATCCTCTACGACAAGCACTCTCTTTCCTTTAATAAGCTCCGGCTTATCAACACTTATGGTAGACGCGGCGTCCACTACTTTTGCTTTAGGATTGGCTTTTTCAATATTCTGTCTTACTATTTGGATATTGTCAAAATCGGCGCTGTCTATTTTGTTAATTACCACAACATCCGCCACTCTCATTGTAACTTCGCCCGGATAGTAATTAAGCTCGTGTCCCGGCCTGTGCGGGTCAACAACCGTGATCATCAAATCCGGCTTGTAAAACGAGAAATCATTATTTCCGCCGTCCCACAGAATCACGTCACAGCCGTTAGGATCACTCTCCGCCGCGCGTAAAATCGCTTCGTAGTCCACACCGGCGTAAATCACATTTCCGGCGGCGATATGCGGTTCGTACTCTTCCATCTCCTCAATCGTGCATTTGTGCTTTGTCAAATCATCAAGTGCCGCGAAACGCTGTACTTTCTGAGCTTCAAGATCACCATAGGGCATCGGGTGGCGGATTGCGATAACTTTCAAATTGCTGGCGTGAAGTATGTCAATAATTCTGCGGGAAGTCTGGCTCTTTCCGCAGCCCGTACGGATCGCGCCGACAGCGATAACCGGTTTAACGCTTTTCAGCATGGTATGCTTATGACCCATAAGTTTAAAATCCGCGCCCGCGGCGTTAACCTTGGCGCTAAGCCCCATAACGCTCTGATATGTCACGTCGCTGTAGGCAAACACACACTCGTCGGCGTCATACTTTTTTATCAGGCTTTCAAGCTCATCCTGCGCGTAGATGGGAATCCCTTCGGGGTACAATTCACCGGCAAGCGACGCGGGATATTTGCGGCCCGCGATGTCAGGAATCTGCGCGGCGGTAAACGCTGCCACTTTGTAAGCGGGATTATTCCTGTAAAAAACATTGAAGTTATGAAAGTCCCGTCCGGCCGCACCGATGATAATTACTTTAATTGGCTGCATATGCCCCTCTCTCCCAATCAATTAATAAAAGGTTATAAATAAAAGATTTTTGCTGTTTCATGCGGATAAATTTCAAGTTGAACCAATCTGTTTAGAAATAAAAAATAAATTACGGCAGGGAAATTACCAATCTCTTTTTTTAGCGGGTTGCTGCTTAGCGTCTTCATGAGAGATTGTTTTTAGTTTTTAGAATATTGCAACCCACCCATGCGCAAATATTATATTACTGCTCTCGTTATGACAACTAACAGAAATTGGTAAAAAGGAGAAATATCATGGGAAGAGGCGACAAGCGCACCCGCAAAGGTAAAATTTTCCGCGGAAGCCACGGCAAAACAAGACCGCGCAAAGATAAAAAGGCAGCCGCGGCATAATATATATTTATACTGAATAAACGGCATAAACTGACACTGCACCGCACGCAGCTGCACGTAGGGCCGGCTTTGCTGCTTAGCGGCACAGTGTCAATTTATGTCGCGGTTTAGTATATTGAATATCGGGCCCATAACTCAGTCGGTTAGAGTAGCGGACTCATAATCCGTTAGTCCTAGGTTCGAGCCCTAGTGGGCCCACTTTTGTGTTTGATTTGGAGGAGACAATTAAATGATTCCTGATTTAGAGAACTTAATAAAACTTCAAGAGATAGACCTTCGAATCAAAGAACAGGAGTTAGCAAAAGAGCAGTATCCTGCCGCTGTTTTGGATTTGGAAAATCAGATAAAAAAAGCGCAAAGTGTCTGCGCAACCGCAAAAAATAAACTTGATCAGCTCACAGGCGGCGTAAAAGATATTGATGATCAAACCGAAAAAGCGCGCGAGAGCCTCTCAAAAAGTCAGGAGCGTTTAAGCTCCATAAAAACTAACCGCGAATACGACGCCGTACATAAAGAGATTGAAGCTCAGAAAAGTCTTCTTGGAAATTCCGAAGGTAAAAAGAAAAGCATTGAGGCGGATATAGAAAAGCAGACAAAAACAGTTGAAGACGCGCAGAGTGAACTTGAAAAAACACAGAGCGAACTTCAGCCTCAAATTGATGATCTCAAAAACAAAATCGGTTCTATCGACTCTAACATCGCGGAAATCACTAAAGAGAGAGATGCCGTAAGTCCGCTTGTAAGCAAAGCCACTCAGCGCACTTATGACTCTATCCGCACAAAGCGCAAAACGGGACGCGCAGTAAGCCTTGTGAGCCCTAACAAAACCTGTTCCGTCTGTTTCAGAGTACTCCAGCCCCAGCTCGCTAACGAAGTACGCAGAGGCAGCAAGATTATCATTTGCGAAAGCTGCGGTTCGATGCTGATATGGAATGAAAGCAGCACGTAGCGCAAACCATGGGTAATTTAAAGCTCTACCGCAGGATGCTCACATATTTGCTGCCTTATAAGCTCCTTATAGCGGCGTCTATGATTTTGGCTGTTATGGCGGTTTTTTTTGAGGGGCTCTCCTTGTGGTTCGGCGCATCGCTCGTACAGACCATTTTTGAACCCCCGTCAGATGCTGTAATAGAAAAAGTACCGTTCAGTATCGCCAATATCAATGAATATCTTAAGTATCAATCGTCCGTTTTTATTGACAAAAGCAACCCGCTGAACGCTCTCAAAATTGTTTGCTTGATGATGTCGCTTGCGTTTCTTTTTAAAAATATAACGATATATTTAAAATCTGTTGTGATGGCGAGGCTTAATCTCTCAGTAGTGCGGGATATGCGCAATCAGCTTTTTTCTCACTCCCTTACTCTTCCCGCATCGTACTATGACCGCACCCAATCGGGTAAAGTTATATCACTTGTTGTAAATGATGTGACAAGTATCAATAACTCTATGACAAATACTTTTGACAAAATTTTTATTGAGCCGCTGCGTGTTGCTTTCTTTATCACCGTGCTCTTTATAATCAACTATAAATTTACACTTGCCATATTCATAATATTCCCCGTGCTTGGATTTCTCATAACTCACATAGGCCGTACGGTACGGCGCAGAAGCAAGCGGGTTTTAGAGCAGTTTTCCGGCCTTATGTCAATTTTGCATGAAACTGTAAGCGGTATAAGAGTAGTAAAAATGTTTGGAATGCACAATTGCGAATCTCAGAAATTCAAAAAATCCAACAGTAATTTTGTGAAGCACTCTTTCAGGACAAGTTATATTGACGCGCTCGCAAGCCCTATTACAGAGGTAATGGGCGTAGTGGTGGTTGTGATTCTTTTGTGGTACGGCGGTTCCGCGGTACTTGCTCAGGGCGGGTTCGGCGCGGAAGATTTTATCCGCTTTTTAGTGTTTTTGTTCTCAATCTTTACGCCGTTAAAAGCGATAAGTAAACTTAACGCCACACTGCAAAGCGGGTTCGCGGCGGCAGACAGAGTTTTTGGAGCGCTTGATTCAAAAGCGGAAGAGGTATCAACACAGGAGAAATATTCTTCAATTAGTCGTGACACAGCTAAAAAAATTGCTGGATTTGAAAGTAATGTAACTTTTGAGAATGTTACTTTCTCCTATCCTTTATGTGATGACGTGGTTTTGAAGGATATAAGTTTTGAGATAAAAAAAGGAGATGTGGTCGCGCTCGTAGGTTCAAGCGGCAGCGGCAAAAGCACAACTCTTGATCTGCTTCCCCGCTTTTATGATATAACCGACGGTATTATAAGTATTGACGGAGTTGACATTCGTGATATGGATCTTAACTCTTTAAGAAGTTTATTTGGGATTGTCTCACAGGAGACTTTCTTGTTTAATGATACGATCTTTTATAACATAGCTTACGGTCTGCCCGAAGCATCACGCGAAGCTGTTGCAGAGGCGGCAAAAGCGGCTAACGCATGGGAATATATAGAAAAGCTCCCTAATGGTCTTGACACGGTGATAGGAGAACGCGGAGTGATGCTCTCAGGCGGTCAGCGCCAGCGTCTCTCCATAGCGCGCGCGCTTCTGCTCAACCCTCCTATTCTTATTCTTGATGAAGCGACCTCAAGTCTTGACACCGAATCGGAGCGTTTGGTTCAGGCGGCAATAAATAATGTTATGGAGAACCGCACCGTCCTGGTAGTCGCGCACCGTCTCTCAACTATACAACACGCGGATCTTATCTTGGTACTTGAAAACGGAAAGATAGCAGAACGCGGAACTCACGAAGATCTCTTGGCTCAAAAGAGCCGCTACAAATACTTCCACGACATCCAATTCGCGGCAAGTTCCGCAAACACTTGATACACATCCGCACCCATCAGTAACCCCGGGCACCGCCCGGGGCTCCGGTATCTAAAACTGCACCCCAATCCTAACAGAATAACTAAAAGGATACTTCCCCTCTATAGGCGCAAGCAGCCCCAAAAGACGTCCCTGCAAATTGACTTGATATAAATCTGTGCGAAACAGATAAGCTCCGCCGCTTGTGCTCATGGTTATCCCGCCGGCTCCGGATTTACCCACACCCCGCGCCGCGGCGAGTCCAAGGCCCGAGCCGAAAAACGGAGTAAAATAACCGTTGCCGCCAATAAGTATTTCGGCGCCGCACTCAACCGCGGCAAGGATGGCGCTGTTAAAATCTGTTGTCAATTCACCAACAAGTCTGCCGTTTACAAATGGGTTAATAGTCATAACATAACCGTATTGCATGCTGTATGGAGTATAGTTATTTTTAAGATTAATGAAACCTGCCGTTCCAATAGATGCCGTTATGAATACTTTCCTCTCGAATTTATCTTCAACATCTGTGCTCTTGGATTCTGTGTTGATCTGCGCACTCTCTGCTTTTTGCTCACTTGGAGCAAGTGATTTATCGGATGGTACTGCCTGCACACCGCTTTTAGCTGCCGGGCCTGTGTTGTCTGTACTTTTCTCCTGAATGTTAGATGAGTTATTCGATTCATCTATAAAAGAGTCAATATTAGAGACCTCCTCACCATCATCAGCCATAAGTCCAACTTTACAAATAAGCATTACAAGTATAACCGTTATAAACCGCTTCATTATGATCTCCTCCTTTTTGTAAGCAGTCACTGACACTTTAACACTTTATTTTGCAAGATTTGCGCCATTGCCTTTCATTTTTTTATTAAAATCTTTGGTATAATTGTTGATATTCTTTGACAATCAAAAGCCATTTTTTCACGCAGATATACTGCATAACGGCATAATTTGACACTGTGCCGCTAAGCAACCGAGCCGGCCCTGCGTGCAGTTGCGTGCGGTGCAGTGTCAAATTATGCCGTACATTAGTATATACTAAGAGATTTTATAAAAAAGGTTAAAAACTATGTTTACTCTTTTAGCTACTTTGCCCATAGTGGTGATCGCGGTTTTCATGATCATCTTTATGTGGCCGTCAAGCCGTGCTATGCCTCTTGCATGGCTTAGCGCAAGCGTGATCGCTTATCTGTTTTGGGATATGCCGCCTTTGTGGATTTTAGCGGCTTCTATTGGCGGAGCGATTAATGCGATTGACATTCTAATAATAGTATTCGGTGCGATACTCATTTTACAGCTGATGAAAAAAAGCGGCGGTATCAGCGCCATATCAAACTCTATGGCGGCAATAAGTGCAGACCGCAGAATTCAGCTTATAGTGATAGCGTGGCTTATGGGCGCGTTTTTTGAAGGCGCCGCCGGATTTGGAACTCCCGGCGCGGTAGGCGCTCCGCTGCTTGCGGGTCTTGGATTCCCGCCCCTTATCGCAGTCGTTGCAACGCTTCTATGCAACAGTTCTCCTGTGACCTTTGGAGCTGTAGGGGTACCGATATGGGGAGGATTTGCGGCGCTTGAAGATTTTGCGAGCTGGCCTGTTTCTACGGGCGCCGGTGAACTTGGATTCGCGGATTTTTTACAAAATATCGGCGTTATTGCGGCGCTATTGCATCTGATTGTCGGTACATTTATACCGCTTGTCACAGTAGTTTTAATGACGAAAATATCAAGCGGATCATTTAAAGCCGGTTTAAAAGTCTGGCCCCTTGCTCTATTTTCGGGAGCACTATTTACAGGCGCTCAATTTATTATAGCCTTGTTTTTAGGGCCTGAACTGCCGGCGCTGTTTGGCTCTCTCATCGCGCTTTTTATCTTTATCCCAGCTGTAAAAAAAGGGTTTTTAGTTCCAAAAGAGAAATGGGATTTTCCTCCGAAAGCAACTTGGCCTAAAGAGTGGGAAGGTACTTTAAAAGCAGGTGAGGGCGCGGCGCATATCAGCGGAAAAAATCTATCCACTACGCTTGCATGGACGCCCTATATATTATTGGGAGCGATACTTTTAATCACCCGTCTGCCATTTCTAAACATCACCCCAACTCTAAAATCACTAAGTATAGGCTGGGAAAATATCCTTGGTACAACAATACACCGCGCAATCCTGCCGCTTTATAATCCCGGTATTTTTCCTTTTCTATTTATCGCGCTCCTCATCCCTTTGTTACACAAATCATCATACAAAACTCTTCTGCCCGCCTTAAAAGAGACTTTTTTAATGATAAGACCTGCCATAATAGCGCTTTCATTTACGCTTGCAATGGTATACATAATGATGAATTCAGGAGAAGCCGCTCAGACTGACTCCATGATAATAGTTCTCGCAAACACAGCGGCGCATTATACCGGCGGAATATGGTATATCGCGGCGCCTTTTATCGGAATGCTTGGAGCGGCCATATCAGGAAGCTGTACTGTGTCAAACATAATGTTTGGCGTACTGCAATTTTCCACAGCCGTTAAATCAGGCGCCTTTGTAAATCCCACACTTGCGCTTCAAACAGTTGGCGGTGCAATCGGAAACATTGTAGCTATTCACACAGTAGTAGCGGCGCTCATAACAGTTGGGCTTATTGGCAAGGAGGGCGCAGTCATCAAAAAAATCCTTCCCGCATGTATAGCATACGCACTATTGAGCGGCATTGCGGCGTGGATACTTGTTCTTGTGCTGCCGTCAAGCGTTTTTGATTTTTTTAGATAGCGGGAATCCCAGTTAATTTGCTGGACTGCGCAGTATGCGGAATAATATATTAAAGTCATGAAAAAGCGTACAAATCACTATTTCCTGACGATAATATCATTCATACTTTTTACGCTTGTCTCTTGCGGCGGCAATAATCCGGTTGACTGCCGGCGTCCCGATCGTTTAGAAGATGTTGATTTGCAAGCGGCGTATGATTATTTCGTTGGCATTTCAAGAATTCCCCGCTGCAGCCGTGAAGAAAAAGCGGCGAGTTACTATTTGGCTGGATTTGCAAAAGCGCATGGGGCAGAGATAGTGCATCAGGATAATATACACAATCTGCTCGTCAGAAAACCCGGTTCAAAAGGGCGCGAAAACGAACCGCCGATTATTTTACAGGCGCACATAGACATGATCTGCGAAAAAGACTCGGGCTGGGTTCATGATTTTCAATATGATCCAATTATACCGATTATCGCAGAAGGCGGCTGGGTAAGAGCGAGCGGAAGGACAACGCTTGGCGCCGACAACGGCAGCGGCGTTGCTATGATAATGGCGGTACTCGCGTCAAAAAATTATTCTCATCCGCCAATCGAAGCGTTATTTACGGTATGGGAAGAGATCGGGCTTTTGGGCGCGTTTCTTTTTGACGTTTCGCAATTAACCGCCGACAGGCTTATCAATTTGGACAGCGTACGGGAAAAGATGCTTATAGCAGGCAGTACGCGGGACGGCGGTGATGATACAGCTATCCCAATGCTGCCCGAAGCTCTCGCGAAAATCGCAAGTTTACCCGATTGGCATTTCAGAGAGGAATCTCCGCTTAGAGATACAATGGTTGAGGTGTTTAGAAAGGTTTACGGCGAAGAGCCTGTAATCGCGCGGATCAATAACAACAAAGCGGGCGTTGAGCCGATAGCATTTGCCGACCGCATGCCCCATCTTGACATGATCTCAATCGGCCCGGACATTTTGGACATTCACACGCCTGATGAGAGGATGAGCCTCTCTTCATTTTACAGAGTATATAACTATCTAATAAAGGTTTTAGAAGCGCTGTAGCTGTTTCGTTTTTCCCGCGCAGCTAAGATTGCAGCGGCGGGTTTTAACCCGCCGCGTTATTAGGCCGCGTTTTTCTTCCCGCAAATAAAGCAGATAAAAATGCTTATCGCGTAAAGTACAAGAAGCGGCAGCGCCAAGAGCACCTGAGAGAGAACATCGGGCGGTGTAAGTATCGCGGCAAGTATAAATATCCCCACAACCGCGTGACGCGCGTAGCGCAGCAGGGTTTTATGAGTTATCGCTCCCATCTTCGCCAGCACAAACGCAACCACAGGCAGTTGAAAAGCAACACCGAAAGCTAAACATATCCTCATTATAAATCCTAAATATTCACCGGCTTTAAAGTATGGGTCAAGCAGACCCACGCCAAATCCTGTCAAAAATTTAAGCATCATGGGCAAAAGAAAACTGCTAAAAATAACGCCTGACAAAAAACAAAATGTAGAGGCAAACGCGGCGGGTATAATTACCAGTTTCTCATTTTTATACAGACCGGGCGAGATAAATTTCCACATCTGCAAAAAAATAAACGGGGACGCAAACAAAAACCCGCCGTAGAGCGCGATTTTAATGCTCAGCATGACCGCTTCCGCGGGCGTTGTATAGATGATCGCCGGGAGCGGATCGCTCAGTTTCAGCGGATACGCCGTGAGCAGTTCAAAGATCCGCTTCCAAAAAATCCCGCAGGGCACGGCGCACAAAACTACGGCAAATCCGCAGCGGATAATCACAGAGCGCAGCTCTTCAAGATGATCGGTAAGCGTCATCAAGCCACTTTTGACGCCATTCTCAGCTGAGCTTTTGGTCACCGGCAGAATTACTCTCTGATGAGGATGATACTTCGGCTGTCTCTTTGGCGGCTGTATCTAAAGCGGCCTCCCGCTGAATCTCTTTGGCCGCTTTTTTAAACTCCCGTATACCGGCGCCAAGCCCTTTGGCAAGCTCGGGAACCCTTTTCGCTCCAAAGAGCACAAGTACTATTAAAAGTATCAGCACTAACTGTTGTGTACCAATGAATCCCATTTTTATTGCTCCCTTTAAAACGGTGAGAGGAGATGTTTTTACTTGTAACTGACTATTATAATAATACAATGTGAGCGGAAACAGGGTCAATATATTAAAAATATAAAATGCTGCAATATAACACATAATATATTGACTGCCTAACGCCCCTTTGCTTATATTGAATTAATCCCCTCCCCAAGCAGGCGGGGACGGCAAAATCATTGGTAACGATAATCACCGTTAAAAAAGTCAAAAAAGGAGATACAATGAATCGTACCGCACGCAAAATCAGTTTTTGTGCAATACTGCTTGTAATGGCTGCCGCTACCGCTTTGTTTGCAGACCGCGCTATCATGGAAAGAAGAGTGTGGTATGTTGACTTGGATAAAAAAATCAGCGAAGCGAAGTTCTGGACGATATTTTTGGGTAACTACGACAAACAGCTCACTCGGAATTTTCCGGGAGAGGGCAGCATTACTTTCCCCGCCAGCATAAACTATCAGTTAGTCTCAAGCGGATACGTAGAGGGCAACGGCGCGGGTTCAAGAGGCCCGGTGCGCAAACTTCTTCCCGCCATGCTTATAAAAGTAGGCAGCGCTGAACCCGTTACTATTTCAATAGCCGATATTGATTACATCTACGACTGGGGTACAAAAGTAGCTCTTAAAGATGGACGCAAGGGTGATTTTATGATTAACGCGGAGGGAAAACCCACAGAGATTAAAAGGTTTGCCATAAGAGAATTTAGAGAGATTATGTCTCATGGAGAAAAGGTGCTCAACAGCGCCGCCGAACATGATACGCCTATTATCGCCATCGGTTTTTCAAGAGAAGCGGCCATGCGCGCTTCCCGGGAAGCAGTTTCGGATTGATTTGTACAGTGCATTTCGGAATCTCGCCGGGGTTCATCCGCCGGGATTGTTAGATTGCGCGGGAATATTCCCGGGCGATGCCCGGGGTTAGTGGATTACACCTTTCCAGGGTGAAAAAATCTCAGATCGGTGTTAGGATGTAAGGGAATACTTATGGAACAGAAGTTCGATTTCACTATCTCGGAGCTTGGGGCCTGTAAGGTGCAGTCTCCTGTAGGGTCTTCCAAGCGTACCGGCGACGCCGCGTCAAATTTCGTGCGTGACGATGAGTACATAATTTACGACCTGAATGCCGCTCATGGGGAAAACATTACCTTTGACCGCAGGCACTTAATAGAAAAAGCGGGTCCGCGGGAGCGTATATTTTTCAAGCCGCAAAAGGTTCACGCGGCAATAGTAACATGCGGCGGTTTGTGCCCCGGGCTTAATGATGTTATAAGAGCGGTTGTGATGGCTCTGTGGTACCAGTACGGAGTGAACAAGATTTCGGGAATACCCTTTGGGTACAGAGGTTTTCTGTCAAAGTTTAACCATAACCTCATACCGCTCAAACCCGATCTCGTAAAAGATATACACCGCGAAGGGGGCACTTTTCTTGGTTCATCAAGAGGGTACGGCGACAAAATCACCGAGATAGTTGACGTAATAGAAAAACACGGCATAAACATGCTCTTCACAATAGGCGGCGACGGCACTCAAAGGGGCAGTTTGCGTATTGCGGAAGAGGTGGAGCGCCGCGGACTTAACGTAGCAGTTATCGGCATCCCTAAAACAATAGATAATGATCTTAGCTTTATTGAAAAGTCTTTTGGATTTGAGACCGCCGTATCGGAAGCCGCGCGCGCGGTAATCGGAGCTCACGTAGAGGCGAGCTGCGCTGTTAACGGTATTGGCCTTGTAAAGGTTATGGGAAGAGAATCCGGTTTTATCGCCGCGTACACCGCTCTTGGAACAAGGGACGTCAATTTCGTATTGGTTCCCGAGGTGCATTTCGATTTGGACGGAGAAAACGGCCTGCTCGCAAATCTTGAGAGAAGGCTCGACAAGCGCGGCCACGCCGTTATTGTAGTGGCGGAAGGCGCGGGTCAGGAGCATCTTGAAGCGGCCTCCGCTAAATTTGACGCCTCAGGCAACAAGAAACTTGGCGACATAGGACTGTTTTTGCAGGAGAGAATAAGTAACTATTTTAAGGCGATAAAGATGGAAGTTAACATGAGATATATAGATCCAAGCTACATGATACGCGCTACAACCGCAAATCCGATTGATTCTACCTATTGCGCAAGGCTTGGCACCTACGCCGTACACGCCGCGATGGCCGGTAAAACCAAAATGCTCGTTAGCCACGTAAACGACGCCTTTGTACACGTACCTACAGAACTTGCAATCTCAGAGCGGAACCGCATACACCCCGAAAAAGCGTTGTGGAGAGATGTGATTGAGGCTACGGGTCAGCCTTGCCTGATGAGATAATTCCCATTTTTAGAAATTCTTTTACTAAAAACGGGAAACCTCTTTCTCAAAATGTGTATTCATATGTTTTTGCGGATGGCACGTTATTTGATATTTACTACGAAACATTTTGTATTGATATACTGTATAACGGCATAAATCTACGCTGTGCCGCTAAGCAACAGAGCCGGCCCTGCGTGCAGTTGCGTGCGGTGTAGATTTATGCCGTGTACCGGTATATCACCAATTATAAGCCATTACAGGAGCTCGCGCATCTATGAATAACGACCGTTACGGCGATTTTCTCTCTTTTTATTTAAAGCGGCTTCTTGAATCAGCCGAGCTTTACTCTTCGGAAGCGAAATTGTGCAAAGATCAGGCAAAAAAACTGTTTCTGCTCTACTTGGCTTCCCGCAAAAGAGAGCAATATATAAAACTTGAGAAAGATAACGAGATGACAAGAGGCGCGGCGCGGCAGTCAGGCGAAAAAAATCTATTTGTCTTCAAAGAGATTAGATATGACTATACCGCGTTAAACAAAATGGACGCTCTTGAAGTGAGATTTACTCTATGCGAAAGAGCGCAGCGGGACTTTAAGCTATTTATTCAACTGGCGTCTTTAGAAGAAGAGAGCGCGGTAAAAAGACTTTTAATAAAATTCAGCAAATTATCAAAAGTTTCAATAAACGACGTAACTATGGGCTTTGCGCTGTTTATAACCCCAATCAAAAAGTATTTAATGAGTCCGGTACCGCACGGCGGCCTGTTATCTATTGCAACCAAAAATGAAGAGATGGGGATTTTTAGTTAAAGCCGCGCCTGCCCTTTATCCGCGTCTATAGCGAGTAACGGCACGCGTTCACACTGTACCGCACGCAACTGCGCGCAGGGCCGGCTCTGCTGCTTAGCGGCACAGTGTAAACGCGTGCCGTCATGCAGCATATTAAAATTTTCCGCCCGTATTTTTAACCAAAACCCCGCTTCCATTTACTATATTAAATAGCTTACTAAAAATAAAGACTTTCAAAAGGAGAGATAAATTGAGCGGCGCTAAATTTTCAAAAAATATTTTATGTATCGGAGCCGGATACGTCGGCGGGCCTACTATGGCGGTGATCGCGGCGAAATGTCCTCAATACAAGGTGACCGTCGTTGACATCAACGCCGCGCGCATTAACGCGTGGAACAGTGATAATCTGCCCATTTACGAACCGGGACTCCTTGACGTCGTCAAACAGGCGCGCGGACGCAATCTGTTTTTTTCTACAGATGTAGACTCAGCGATAAAAGAGGCGCAGATCATTTTTGTCTCGGTAAATACACCCACAAAAACATTCGGCGAGGGGGCCGGAAAAGCAGCTGACCTGCAGTACTGGGAACTGACCGCGCGCAATATCGTTAAAGTTGCGTCATCCGATAAAATCATCATAGAAAAAAGTACACTCCCCGTAAAAACCGCCGAAGCGATGGGCAGAATCCTCAACGCAAACGAAAAAGGGATTAAGTTTGAAGTACTCTCCAACCCCGAATTTTTGGCCGAAGGAACAGCTATCGAAGATTTAGAGAGACCCGACCGCGTACTCATCGGCTCACAGCTTACTCCCGAAGGAATTAAAGCGCGTGACGAAGTGGTTGAGATCTACGCCAATTGGGTACCCGGTGAAAAAATTCTAACGAGCAATATTTGGAGCTCCGAGTTATCAAAACTTGTGGCAAACGCATTTCTTGCTCAGCGCATATCATCAATAAACAGCATCTCCGCTCTGTGCGAAAAAACAGACGCGAATGTTTCAGAAGTATCACGCGCTATCGGCATGGATACCCGCATAGGCAGTAAATTCCTCTCGTCAAGCGTAGGTTTTGGCGGCTCCTGTTTTCAAAAAGACATCCTTAACTTAGTATACATCTGTCAAAGTTATGGACTCACGGAAGTTGCCGACTACTGGGAGCGGGTGGTGCTCATGAACGAATACCAAAAACGCCGTTTCGTTCAGAACATGCTCAAAGTTATGTTTAACACCGTTGCCGGCAAGAGAATCGCGCTGTTTGGATTTGCGTTTAAGGCAGACACCGGCGACACACGCGAATCACCCGCGATCGACGTAGCAAAGCAGCTTATTGAGGAGCACGCGAAAGTGGTAATCACAGACCCGCAAGCTCTTCACAATGCTAAAATTGATCTGGCTGATTACGCGGACAAGATTGAATTTGCCGCCGATCCGTACGAAGCAGCCAAGGGCGCTCACGCCATCGCGGTGATGACAGAGTGGAAAGAGTACAAAACTCTTGATTATAAGCGCATCTTTTCAAGCATGGAACGCCCGTCGTTTATTTTTGACGGACGCAACATTCTTAATCATGAAGAGTTATTTAAAACAGGTTTTAACGTATTTCCTTTGGGTCAACCTAATCACAAGCATTTTTAACTATTGAGGAGCCGATTAACTCTTACGTTGCACCGCCCTGCAGCTGCACGGCACAAAGCAAGAGTTAACCGGCGCGGATTAGTATGAAAGATTTTTTTAGTGTAAAGCGGACTACTATTCTTTACGGGGAGACTAAGGAGCAGGTTTTTGAAGAGCTTGCGAAACTTATCGTGAAGAGTGTGCCCGGTATTACCGCAGAGACAATACTTGAGCATGTAATAGAGAGGGAGTCGCTTGTATCAACGCGTATCACCGAGACTCTCGCTATTCCCCACGCGTGGATTCCGGGATTCAAAGGTACTGTAGCGGCAGTGGGGCTCAGCCGCAGCGGAGTTACTTATGACGCGCACGACAGCACTCCGGTAAAACTTGTTGTCCTTATTGTGGGCGACGGCGACGGCAGCGATCATCTTCAAGCGCTTTCCTGGACTGCTGAACGGCTTGACGATGAAGAGCGCATGAAAGCGATTCTGAGCGCAAGCAACAGCTCTAAACTATATTCCATTTTAAGCGGTAAAAAATCCTCCTCACAGCGCAAAAAAACTTCTTTAGAAGTGCCTGCCGCAAAGGTCATCCACAAGGCTTACGAGCTTGCGGGGGAACTTGCGGTCAATGCGGTAATTTATCATACATCATCAATAGAATTGCCGGCTCTGAGTTTCAAGCCCAATAAAAAACTGCCGCTCTATATGGTTGTTTCAGACAGAACGCTTACCGCGCAAAAAATACCTGGCGTCAAGGAGATAGTTCACGTGCCGTTTAGGGTTCCTAACCGTACAAATCAGGCGGAACTCGCCTTGATATATCTCATCTCACAGGGGATAATCGAAAAAGACCAAAAGGTTTTAAGCGTACTTGGATCATTGGAAAAAGATCAGCTCGACACAATGATATTATCAGATTCCCGCGACTACAAACTCTTTTTTAAGCTCGGCAGAAAACCCAAACCCGTTGACCTCGATCATCAGGTATTTTCAAGAGCGATACAGATGTCAAGCGAGCTTGCTTTTGAAGGCAGAGAGGGCAAACCGGTCGGGACGCTTTTTATACTGGGCGATCACGAAAAAGTTTTAAAAGCGTGTCAGCAGATGGTGGTTAATCCTTTTGGCGGCTACAAAGAGGAGAATAGAAACATACTTGATCCGGGGCTTGAGGCTACTATAAAGGAGTTTTCAAAAATTGACGGAGCGTTTATAATACGCGGAGACGGGGTTATTGTTACCTCCGGCGCGTTTATCAAGGCTCAGGGCGGGTCTGAGCAGATACAAAAAGGATTTGGCGCAAGGCACACCGCCGCGGCAAACATAAGCGCCGCAACAGACGCGCTCGCGATATCGCTCTCCGAATCTACAAGACGGGTAAGCGTGTTTAAGGGCGGAAAGCGAATCATGTATTTTTAATTGACCTGTTGCAGGGGCAGGGCTCGCCCCTGCCCCTGCTAAACCATTTCCGCCGTCTGAAAATCCCTGCTCCCATTGGTCCAAAGTTTTCTATCCATGCTTCTATATTGAATCGCTTCAGAGATATGAGCAGCCTCAATATTTTCTGATCCTGACAAATCCGCCGCTGTTCTTGCCACCTTTAAAATTCTGTCATAAGCTCTTGCGCTAAGCCCTAACTTTTCTATCGCCATTTTCAATAAATTTTGGCTTGATGAATCAAGCTCGCAGTACTTGCGGATATGGCGCGACTCCATGTGCGCATTGCAGAATACATTTTTACTTTGTTTAAAACGCTCTGTCTGAATCGCCCGCGCGGCTTTCACCTCGCCGCGCATAGACTGAGAGTCACGGCCCGGCTGTTTTTGAGCAAGCTCCTCATAAGAGAGCGCCGGTACCTCTGCATGTATATCTATCCTGTCAAACAGCGGTCCTGAAATACGGGCCATATATTTTTGAATCTGATCCGGTTTACAGCTGCAGCGGTGGCGGGTATCGGTAAGAAATCCGCAGGGACACGGGTTAAGCGCCGCGGCAAGCATGAAGCGGGCTGGGTAGGAGAGCGACATCGCCGCTCTTGATATTGTAACCCTGCCGTCTTCAAGAGGCTGTCTCAAATTTTCAAGTACGTTTTTGTTGAACTCAGGAAGCTCATCCAAAAACAAAACTCCATGATGACTGAGACTTACTTCGCCCGGTCTTGGATAAGAACCGCCCCCGGTGAGTCCAGCGTCGCTTACCGTATGATGGGGCGCTCTGAAAGGGCGTACCGCCAGTAATGGCGATGATGGTTCCAAGAGTCCGGCGACAGAGTGAATTTTGGTTGTCTCAAGCGCTTCGTCAAGAGTAAGATCGGGTAAAATTGTAGGGAGCCGTCTTGCGAGCATGGTTTTACCCGAACCCGGCGGCCCAACCATGAGGATATTATGCCCGCCCGCGGCAGCTACAAGAAGCGCCCGTTTTATATGCTCCTGCCCCTTTACATCACGGAAATCAATGCCATATTTTCTTGACCGGTTGAACAGCTCTTCAATATTAGTATTATGAGGTTTTATCTCCTTTTGCTTCTGCAAAAACTCAAGCGCGTCATTGAGTGCAGAGACAGGATATATAGACACTCCCTGCGCGACCGCAGCCTCATGGGCGTTGTCTTTGGGGACAATCATCCCCTTAACCCCCATCTCCCGCGCGGTAACCGCCATAGAGAGCATCCCCTTGACACGTTTTACCGATCCGTCAAGCGAAAGTTCTCCGGTGATGATATAATCATCCGCGTTTTCTATTGGTGAAATCTGAGAAGAGGCCATAAGAAGCCCAATTGCTATTGGTAAATCAAAAGCGCTGCCCTCCTTTTTGACGTCTGCGGGAGCCATGTTGATTGTCACTTTACGAGAAGGAAATTCAAACCCGCAATTTTTAACGGCGCTGAGCACCCGCTCTCTTGACTCCCGCACAGCTCCGTCGGGCAGTCCTACAATTGTAAACGACGGCAGCATTTCGCAGATGTCAGCTTCTATAGTCACCTCAAATGCGTCGATACCGAGAACAGCCATGGAGCGGAGTTTGGCAAGCATGATAAATAGTCCTCTCTTTTTATGTTGAAATTTTTGTTGGCTCAATGTTTGCATCGATTTTATTATTATTATCAATATCTGAATTTTTTTGGTTGATTTTTTCGTTAGAATAGTGTACATTAGTAGCAGGATCATGAATGGCGATGGCTGACGGCAATTGGAGCCTGAGTGCAAGTAACCATTCATAGATCCTTTTTTTATTGGGTTCAACGTAAAGAATTAATTTATACTCTTTCGCATTGACAAATGATAGTATCGGCACAGCGTTTTCCCGCATCCCAAAGGGATGTACCGCCCGGTAAAAAATGTATCCCCTCAAGAATTCCCGCATCCCGAACGGGATGCGCCGATTAACATAAATATCTAACATCGTAATCAATATCCAAATCATTCAAAATTTTTTTATATTCTTCACAAGAAGATCTTTTTTTGTGATGCTTCACCTGATTCTCAATGTATCGTGCAACATCAGGAATTTGTGATTTGCTGTACGAAAATGCGCCGTAACCTTTCTGCCAAACAAACATCCCGCCAGCAAGACGGTTTTTGTTGATCCACTCGGACGAACCTCGTTTAATTTCCTGCATCAGAGATGACAATGATTGCGTAGCGCGGAATCCAAACAATATATGCACATGGTCTTCTGTGCCGCCAATTGCCAATATTTTATGTCCGCGGTTTTGCACTATGGCTACAATATAATCGTACAATCGTTTTCTCCATCCCTCGCTTATCAGGCGATCTCGGTTTTGTACTGCGAATATCGCGTGAATATGAATCTGCGTATATGTAGACATAATCATCTCTTTTGATGAATGATGGATGCATCCCTTTAGGGTGCGGGAATTTTTATTTGCTATCTTTGCTACCGGGCGATGCATCCCATTCGGGATGCAGAGAAATATTATCTGTGTAATACAGAAAAACATCAACATTAAAAAACAAAAATTATAATTATTATTTTGAAAAGATAAAAAAATCCGAAAATATATTTGATTACCGAGAAGCGTAACGTCAATCCGAGAGGGTAATTAAATAAATTTGTAACATGAAGTGTAAATCGCAAGTCTATCAATATAACTTTTTTACACGGAAATACACAAGGAGAAAATAATAGGCAAAGATGCTTTTAAATACACTCTCCCGAATCTGCCCGCACTTCAAATTCAATAATTCTAAAATTAATGCTATCCCTTAATCATGTCGATACATTATATTAATTACTGATGTATATTTAACCGATTATCATAATCATAAATATCACAGAAATAATTTACCGTAAACTTTATAAAATGAAAAGCGGGAGATCATAATGAAAAAGACACTCTCTACAGCTGCGCTCTCCACAATCTTATTTGCAGGTGCTTTAGTCACAAACGTGTCCGCTCAGGCGCGATGGCTCTCCAGTTACTGGGACGGCTGCAAGCCCACCTGTTCTTGGTTTCAAAACATTCCAAGGGGTTCGGAGCTGGGCCTCAGCAAATCTTGCGACGCCAACGACGTTGAGCTCTTTTTGGGCGCAATAGCCGAAGAGCCCTGTAACAAAGACGGCGGCCGTGCTCACACCTGCTGGGATCAAGGCCCGTTTGTTGATCCCAACGATCCGAATATTGCTTACGGTTATGGAGCGATGAGTGAGGCTGCTTGCGGTCAATGTTTCGAGGTAACGTTTACAGGCGGATACCCGCACGGTGCCCCCATGCCGATGCACAGAGCGCTTGCTACTTCTGCCAGCAATAAAAGAGCAATTATAATGGGCCGCAATACAGGCGGTGACGTTGCTCCTAATCAGATTGACTTTATGATACCGGGCGGCGGCCTTGGAATGTTTGACTGTTTCTCTCATCAGCTTGGTCTGCCCAACCGGTCACCGACATTAGGAAATCAGCACGGCGGTTTGCTGAGGGACTGCATAGATGAGACCATACGGCAGTTTGACGGTAACTGGAGTGCATCCGGTGTTATGGATTTTGTTCAGAACTGCCACAGAAACAGCTGTAACAGAGTATTTGGCGCACCGCAGCACGCCGTACTTTTAGAGGGTTGTTTATTTCACGCTAACTGGATGATGTCTGCGCCTAACCCGGAGGGGACAGTAAGAATAGTGCCCTGCCCGCAGGCGCTGATTGACGGATACAAAGCGCGGAGCAGTGCGTGGACTATCATGCGCAAAGGGATAGATCGTACGTCGGGTACCGGACAGATAAACGAGAATATCAGTAATTTAACGGTCGGTCTTAATACTGGTTCCACCCTTACTTTTAACATAACAGCGCCGCACACGGGAGCGTATGATCTCTCATTAAGTGTCCAAACTGGAATTGAGACAAGCATTTCCGTAACGGTGAACGGTCAGTCTGCCGGATCGTCCGGTAATATCAACCCAAACGACTGGACTAAGTATACCCTTGTGCCGTTCGGCTCCAAAATAAATCTTACAGAGGGCCCCAACACAATAGTACTGAGCTTTGAAAGCCACAGCGTCAACTTTGACTACTTCATATTGGTCGGCGAACCGCAAGGCCCCCGATTTACCGTAACCTACAACATCAATGGCGGAGTTGGAACCGCGCCCGCCGCAAGTACGGTCGTTCCGCAAAGCAGCGTAACGCTTGCGCCCGCAGCCGGATTTACAAATGACGGTTTCATATTCGGCGGCTGGAATATCAACGCAGAGGGCACGGGGACAAATTACACCGCCGGTTCAACATTTACGCCTACAGCCAACGTCACCCTGTTTGCAAGATGGACTCCCGACACTACGTCGGTAAGATTTTTCAGCGCAAGAGCAAACGGCGCACGTTCAAATGTTGCGCTTAGATCAACAAATAAAGGTTTCACCGCCGTCCTGCCAAGCAATCATGGGTTTGAATCATACTCGCTGATTGATCTTAGAGGCAGGGAAATAAGAAAAGGCAAGGTAAAAGCTGGCACATCAGAACTCCATTTTAGCAACATCAGACAAGGCGTTACATTCCTCAAACTCAAAAGTAAAACCGGAACAACGGTATTAAGGGCGGCGACATTATGAAAAAAACACTCTTTACAGCTGTATTATTTTTTATGATGTTTGCAGGGATTGCAAGCGCGCAGACAAGCGGTACCGGCTGGCTCTCCCGTTACTGGGACGGCTGCAAACTTCATTGCAACTGGACAGGCAACACGCGGACTACTGCCGGCAACGTCGGCGTTGCAGGTGTGTGCAACCGTCAGAATGAAAGCGTAACGCCAAGCGACCAAGTTCAAAGCGCCTGCAACAACGCAAGCGGTCAATATGTGTGCTGGGATCACGCGCCGGTTGCCATAAGCGAAACTCTCTCCTACGCTTTTGTGGCTGTGAACCCGGCAGGGGTGCAGTGCGGTCAGTGTTTCGAGATGGAATTTACCGGTCAGGGCGCCGCCGCCGGTACCAAAGGCCCCGCTCCCACCGGTGCTACACACAGGGCGCTTGTGGGTAAGAGGATGATTGTAATGGTGACAAACATAGGCGGCGACGTTGAGAACTCTCCGCAAAAGCAGTTTGATGTTTTAATACCCGGCGGAGGCGTAGGTATACATAATGCGATTTCCGGTCAGCTTGGCCATGCCAACAACAATCTTCTCGGCGCGCAGTACGGCGGTTTTTTGACGAGGCCCTGCAACAGCTCAAACGTTCTTGCAACCGCTCAATCATGTCTTAGAGAACAATGCGAGAATCTTTCCAACGCTCCGCTGCTTAGAGAGGGATGCCTGTGGCACGCAAACTGGATGATGGCGGCAAACAACCCTGAGGTAAGGTGGTCTGTCACAACCTGTCCGCAGGAGCTCATTGATTGGTACAAAGACCCTAAGAAGCGCCCGGCAGGTTCAGGCGGCGGAACTGATCCCGTCACCTATACAATAACATTCAACGCGGGAACGGGCGGCTCCGTTACTCCGGCAACCGCGACAACCGCGGCAAACGGCACACTGTCAGCTCTTCCTGTGCCTGCAAGAAGCGGCCATACTTTTAGCGGTTGGTTTACGGAGGCAGCGGGCGGAACACAAGTAACCACAAGCACAGTATTTACCGCTAATGCCGCCATTTTCGCAAGATGGACTCCCATAGGCGGAGGAGGCGAAGGCGATACGACGGGCGGATGCGGCTATCTGCCTGCCTGGTGTAATGATCTATACGCAACATCCGACTTGGTTCCCGCAAAGGCGCCCGATGACGGCAGCGCCTGCTTTTTTGTGACCGAAATCACGGAATTTTGCTCAAACGCAAACGCCTCAAAAATTAACGGGGTTGATGTTGGTCAGGGGCATTTGGGCTGCTGGGGCAATAACGGAACGCTGCCGGAAAAAAAGGACGGCGGCTACTACGTTTGGGTTGACGGCGGCGTTGGATCGTGGCAAGGTACCGCAGGCGCCGGCCCAAGCTGCGCTCCGATAGTTGTCTCTGTAAAACACACCGCGGCAAAAAGATCGGCGCATACGGCGCATGTTACGGTCACAGCCGGGGTAAGAGGTTTCAGGGCTCTGCTGCATAGTGATCACACGTTTCATTCATATTCATTAGTCGATCTTCAGGGCAGAGAGATAAGAAAAGGCAAGGTGCAGTCCGGCGCGTCAGAACTCTATTTCAATGACGTAAGACAGGGCGTTTTGTTTCTGCGGCTAAAAGGCAAAAACGGTACAACGGTGTTAAGAGCGACTACGTTTTAGGCGGGGGCGGCTTTACAGCCGCCTTTCCATAATCAACCGCGCAATAAAAAAAAATAAAAAAAATAATGACCTGATATATCTCATAGATTATATTAGTTTTTATGGGTTTATTGATAAATAGATCATAATTGCATATAATTTTTTAACATGAAAGAGAGAGGTCACTATGAGAAAGACACTCTTTACGGCCGCGCTGTTTACTGTTTTTCTTGCCGGCATTGTAAATGCGCAAGAAGGTTGGCTGACCCGTTATTGGGACGGCTGCAAACCGAGCTGCTCGTGGCAGAACAATGGCACCAAGGTGTGCGACATCAACAATAATTTAATCCCGAATCATCCAAACAATGCGGGTACCAGCAGCTGCGACGGCGGCGCTCAATTTACTTGCTGGGATATGATTCCCTGGGTGGATGCCAGCGACCGAAATTTGGCTTACGGTTTTGTGGCCACGACCCCGCCTAATAACTGCGGCGCGTGCTGGGAGATAACGTTCACTGGAAGCGGCCACTATGGTAACAACTCTCAGCACGCGGCTATTCGCGGGAAGAGAATGATTGTTATGGCGACCAACATAGGCGGAGACGTTGGCGGCCAGCAGCTTGACCTTTTGATTCCCGGCGGCGGGCTTGGCTTATTCGACAGCTTCACTCGTCAGACAGGCATAAGTACATCCGCGCTTGGCGCCCGGTACGGCGGGCTTTTGGAGGATTGTGAGAGAGAGAGTAACTATAATGCTTCCACATATAAATCCTGCCTCACAAATAAATGCAACACGACGTTCAGCAATGCGCGTCACGCCACTCTTAGAGAGGGCTGTCTGTTTCTCGCTAACTGGCTTGAAGCGGCAGGTAACCCGCGTTTTACCCGCAGGTCTGTTACCTGTCCGGCGGAATTAACCAGAAGATACAGGGAGGCGGTCGGCGGCGGCGGAACTCAACCTACTACCCATACCATAACCTATAATGTAAACGGCGGAACCGGAACAGCGCCCGCAACGCAGACAGTTAACGCAGGAGTAAGCGTTACGCTTGCAAGCGGAAGCGGACTTACAAGAAGCGGCTTTACATTCGGCGGATGGAATACAAGTGCAAACGGTTCGGGAACCAATTACGCCGCCGGAGCGTCATTTACACCAACTGCCAATGTAACTCTATTTGCAAGATGGACAGCAAATGCGACTAACCACACTATAACATTTAACGTAAACGGCGGTAATGCGCTTAACCCTTCAACCGCGACAACTCAAGCGAACGGCACACTTGCAAGTTTGCCGACGCCTACAAGAAGCGGCCACACTTTTAACGGTTGGTTTACAGCGGCTACAGGCGGGACAGCAATCACCGCAAGCACCGTATTTAATAATAGCGCCACTATTTTCGCGCAATGGACGGCAACGCCGACCACTTTCACCGTAACATTTAACGTAAACGGCGGGAATGCGCTTAATCCGTCAACCGCGGCAACGGGAACCAACGGCAGATTGACAAGTTTGCCAACGCCAACAAGAAGCGGTCATACTTTTAATGGTTGGTTTACAGCCGCAACAGGCGGTACGGAAGTAACCACAAACACCGTGTTTACTGCCAATACCACCATTTTCGCGAGATGGACGGCAGCTGCTTTTACAATAACCTACAATATCAACGGCGGAACCGGAACAACGCCCGCCGTACAAACGGTCAATTCGGGAAGCAGCGTAACTCTTGCAAGCAACAGCGGATTTACGAGAAGCGGTTTTACATTCAACGGCTGGAATACCAATGCTCAGGGTACGGGAACCAATTTTAATGCCGGCGCCTCATTTACGCCAACCGTCAGTATCACCCTGTATGCAAGATGGGTTCCCGCTACTACTCCTACTTCCTATACCGTAACTTATAACATCAACGGCGGAACCGGAACAACGCCTGCTGTACAAACGGTTAATGCGGGAAGCAGTGTAACGCTTGCAAGCGGAAGCGGAATTACGAGAAGCGGTTTTACCTTCGAGGGTTGGAATACCAACGCTCAGGGTACGGGAACCAATTTCAACGCCGGTGTGTCATTTACGCCAACCGCCAATACAACCCTGTTTGCGAGATGGGCTGCTGTCTCTGCAGTCAATTACACCGTAACCTATAATGCTAACGGCGGAACCGGAACAGCGCCAGCTGCGCAGACGGTTAGCGCGGGAAGCGCCGTAACGGTTGCGAGCGGAAGCGGGCTTACAAGAAGCGGTTTTACATTCGATGGCTGGAACACCGATTTATCAGGCATGGGAACAGATCATGGCGCAGGTTCTGCATTTACGCCGGCGTCGGATGTAACTCTTTATGCCAAATGGACAGCCGCGATTGTAACACCGGGCGGCAAAGATACCATAAAGGTTGAAGCGGAGAGCTTGAACGAAGCGGTTCCCAGATGTGTTTCCAATCAGAATAATCCTATGTGCATCGGTGTTTCCTCAACGAGCGGTATCACAAACATCGGCTTCATAAGTACCGGGGATGTTGCGACATATACGGTAGATATACCAAGAGCCGGGACGTACACAATGGCGGCGATGCTCGCCGTAAATCAGGCGGATGTATCATCAAGCGGTTTCACTGTGACTGTGAACGGCACGCAGGTTGGAACATTAACCACAAGCGGTACCGGCGCCTGGAATAGATATCAGATAGTAGAATTTGGGCCCGAGCTGCAGCTAAGCGAAGGTAACAACACAATAAGGCTGGTTTTCTCGAACTCAGTCAATTTGGACTACTTTCTGCTCATCGGTGAGTCCGCGCCTGTAATATCGGTAAGGTACGGCGGCGCGAGAGTAAGCAAGACGCCAGCGAACATTGTGCTCAGGCCGGTAAACAGAGGTTTCACTGCCGCACTGCCCAATAATCACGGATTTGAATCATACTCATTGGTTGATCTTCAGGGCAGAGAAATCAGAAAAGGTACCGTACAGTCAGGAGCGTCAGAACTCTATTTCAGCAATATAAGACAGAGTGTTCTGTTTTTAAGACTCAAAGGTAAAAATGGTACAACGGTACTAAAAGCAACTACTTTTTAAGTAAGGACGTATTGTCCGTATGTCAATTAAATAAAGGCTGTCTCAAAACGGGACAGCTTTTGTTTTTTGCCCCCGTTTTTAGAATAAAAACTTTTGGGAGTAGAGTTAAAGCCATAAGGACGCAAAGGACAAAAAACATAATAGACATGTTCGGAAACCCTATTTTCTGATTGATTCAAAATTTATAATCCCGCAAATGAGAGACATTCTTAATAAATGTCTTGTGCAATGGTTTCTGTAAGGATAAGTCATACTCTTAAA
>Ga0123353_10001329_pt1 | contig 30289 bp, 23 predicted proteins | sample TergutLab28metaG_3_FD_92763 | JGI IMG/M metagenome (GOLD analysis project Ga0123353, IMG submission 92763) | Labiotermes labralis P3 segment gut microbial communities from Petit-Saut dam, French Guiana - Lab288 P3 | ecosystem: Host-associated > Arthropoda: Insects > Digestive system > Gut ...
CGGTTGATCATACCGCGTTTACAAGCACTATGACTATGGCAGCCGTTGTGGTGAATAATGGTACGGAGGTGCGCAGCGATATGATTGAGATAGGCGCGTTTGCCGGTGATGAGAACCGCGGGTCGGCGGTACTCAAATATGAGCCGAGTTTGGACAGGTATGTTGGATTCTTGATGATTTACGGTGACGGCAATGAGGAGATCCATCTGAAAGTCTACGATCACGAAGAAGAGATGGAATACGCGGCTGATAACACGGCGATTACTTTTGTTGCTGAGGGCTTTTTCGGTGTACCGAATTTGTATGTTGTATCAATCGGAACTGTCTTTGGTGAATGGAGCGATTGGGTTGTCACAAAAGAACCGACCTGCACAGAGGCGGGAAGCAGAGAAAGAACACGGACTTGCGCTGTCAGCGGAGATATAGATAAGCAAACGGAAGCGATAGACGCTTTAGGCCACGACTGGGATGAGTGGACTATTACGAAAGAGCCGACCTGTACAGAAGCGGGCGTCCAAACTGCGATCTGTAAACACGACGCGGAGCATGCGAAGACGGAGGAAATAGACGCCTTAGGTCACGATTGGGGCGAGTGGGTTGTAACGCCGCCAACTTCCACCTCGGACGGCGACAGTACAAGGGTTTGTCTGCGTGACGGTTCGCATATAGAAACGGTCGTGATTTCAATGTTGACATGGCGTCAGTCAATTGTGGATATGATCAATGATATTGTAACCGCGCCTGTCGACCGGTTGACTAACAGGTTAGTTGCGGGTCCGAATCCTGCGGCTAAATCATCCGGCAAGATAGCGTTTTTCCGCGAGGGTGAGCTCATAAAAGACGCAACTCTGATTATCTATGACGCAAACGGCAATATTGTGAACAGGATAAAGATCAGCGATAACGCGTCGGATTTGGGCAAATCGCGATCCGGCAGCGCGGCGCGGCGCGCAGTAGGGGAGTGGAATCTAAAAGATGCGAAAAACAGACCGGTCGGCACAGGTACGTACGTTGTAAAGGGCGTATTGATTGGCATTGACGGCAGAAGAGAGACAATATCGTTAATTGTGGGCGTGCAATAACGCAGGGGCGGGGCTCGTCCCCGCCCTTTAAATGAAAAACAGCGGGGTATCGGGCTTAATGGAACGCCCCAAGGGGCGGGGAATTAGACCCGATGAGATTAAAATTTGCACATTTTCCTGCATCCCGGAGGGATGCAAAGCTCGGTAGAAAAAATATTCCCAAAAGAGTTCCGCATCCTGGAGGGATGCGACCTTGTTTTGGCTTTGCGCGTTTTTTTGCGCTATCAGGGGTGCATCCTTTCAGGATGCAGGAAAATGTTACCCGCGTAAAACAGCGAAAATTCGCAATAATTTTATTTAATAAAGGATAACACAGATGAAAAATTCAATTTGCAGTATCACAAAACCGCGGGTAATTTTCAGCGTATTGGCGGCGACGTTTTTTTCCCTGTTGGTTTTGATTGCATGCGGCGGCGGCAGTAATCCATTTAATGGCGAAGCTCACCACCCATTGATTACCGGTGATGCGTGGACGACTTGCGAAGAGGGCGACTGTTTCGGGTTTATCTTTAAATCCGGCGGCAACCTCAGCTTGATAACCAAATATGGCGATACGTGGATGACAATCAATAACGCCGGCACATGGTCTGCAGAGGAAGAGAATATCGTTATTACGCTAATCGGCAGGAGTCCGATGGAAGGAACTTACGCGGTATCGGGCGGCTCTGTGACAATAACGATCAACGGAGATCCGGGGGTCTTTACAAAAACGGTAATATAATGTTATTCGCCGGGCTGGTTAAATCCGTCTGCTCACACGCAAACCTTTATGCGAAAAGAAAACACTTGCGCTTCCCACTGCAAAGATATATAATTGTTATGGGATTTGGTCGTTTTTATCCCCCGTGCGCGATTATCACAGGATAAGTATAAGCGTGTAAATACATTCAACAGTATTGAGAAAAATTCTAACCCAAAAATCCCGGCGTAGCTTGATGAGAGCTGAGCGGCGGGAGTAAGTAAGGAGAGATTATGTTTATAGGGAAAACTCGATTTGCAGCCGTTGTCTGCGCTATTGCCGCAGTATCGCTTCTATCCTTTAATGGATGCAGTTCCAAGAAAAAGGCGGCGCAGAAAGCCGCCAACCGCGGATTCCATACAATCACCACTCCTGCCTCCGAGCTTGAAGATATAAAGGCTAAGATGGAGAAAAACTTTATCCCTGCCGGTATAGGTATCGGTGAGTCCTCAGATGAGCAGGTAGCGCGCAATATAGCGGCTGACGAAGCGAGATCAGACGTCGCGCGCGCTATAAACACTCAGGTTCAGCGTCTGAGCGAATCTTACGCTCAAAATGTGGACGGCGAAGCGAAAAAAATATGGGAAGAGGTAGTTCGTCAGGTTACAAATGAACATGTGCGCGGCTCCTCTGTTTTTAAGAACGTTGTTCAGTATAACAGTCAGGTTAACCGCTACAAGGTTTACGCTTTGGTAATTCTTAATCCTGAAGTGTTTAAGAATGCTGTTCTTGACGCTACAGACAGAGATCAGGAGTTTGAGCTTCGGGTAAAAAAGGATGAGATGCTGCGCAGGCTCGACGCCGGTGTTGCAGAATACGACGCAAAGTACAGGAATAAACAGTAATAATGCCGAAGCGTACGTATAACACTTTTTGTGTAACGGTTTTAATGACGATTGCGGTGATAATTTTATCACCGCAGTTTTCTTATAGCCGAAAATTTGAAATCGCTCCGCAGTGGATTCAGGAGTCGTGGCGTGAGGTGAGTTATCCTCAAAAGGAGTGGTACACCGGTTTTTCTCAAGACGCTGTGCCGCGCAACGCAAATGTAGCGCAGATTATTCAGCGTGTTGAAAATGAGGCGCGCAATAGAATGGCGCAGGGGATAAGCGTACACATAAGCGGTACCTCGCAAACAAGAACCACAAGCTCTCAGACGCGTCAGGGCGAAAAAGTAGACGAGACTATAGGCAGAGATTACGAACAGCTGATATTGGCGTCTACAAACGCGCAGGTTGTGAAAGCGCAGACTCACTCTTTTCATGATCAGCAAAATAACAGAGTATTCGCTTTTGCGGCTGTAAAGAGGTCCGATTTGGCCGCTTATTACGCCTCTCTTATAGAAAACGGTCTCAGCGAAGCGCGGCGGGAGTTTGATCTCTCAAAGCAGCTTGCCGCGGCAGGCGACAACAGAGGCGCCGCTGAAAAAACAGCTCAAAGCAGAAACAAAGTGCAATCCCTTGTTCCCTACAGGGAGATGCTTATAACTATAGACCCGGAGAACGGTCTTAAGCGCTCTCAGAGAGAGCGCGCCGATGAACTGCTTAAACAGCTCACGGCGGCGCAGATTGAACTGCAAAACGATCTGTTTGTCTATCTTACCTCCAAAGAGACGATACTTGGAGAGGAGACCGATATTATCATATCAGGTTTACAGACGCTTCTCACTCAAAGCAACGGCCGTATTGCCGCCGATAGAGAGGCTGCCGGATTTGTCCTCACTATAGAAGCGAGAGTCGCAAATCCTAAATCCGACGGTGTGTTTCACTACTGCAACGCTGCCGTGCGTGTGAATCTCATCAACACTAAGACCAATAAAAGCGAAGCTCTGATAAACGTAAACGGCCCTAAAGAGGGCAGCATGACCGCGCAGTCTGCGGCGGAAGCGGCGTTTAAATCGGCAGTGCCCGTGATATGGGCTCAGATTAAAGATAAAATCGCGGTTAATTGATATCGCAAAAAGGGGGATTTACAGATGAAAAAAGTTACTATAATGATTCTTGCCTTTTGCTGTTTCGCGTTTAGTCAGGAGAGGGCGAAAGTTGCGGTTTATATGGTAACTCCTGAGCCTAAGAAGTCCAATATCGGCAGTTATAACATGCTGGCTTCAAGACTTGCGGAGTCTATCTCGCAGGGTAAAGCGAGTGCTGCCGTTAATCATACGTCGGAGGTGCTTAAGGAGCTTAAAAAGGATAACATCACCGATAGAGAGTTGAGCGAGCTTCAGATAAAATTTATTGGCAGAGTGCTTAAGGCGCAGTATTTTTGCGTGATAGAGGTAACTCCGCGCAACAAGGGTAAAAATTTTGATTTCAGTGTGCGGTTGATTGACGCGTCAACAGGAAGCATGGTAAACAGAGCCTCCGCGTCATCTTCAAGAGATCAGCGGGCCGTTGATGAGGTTATTATGAGGCTTGGCCGTCAGGTAACACGCGAAATAGAGGTGGCAAGCCTCTCACAGACAGCGCCTGCCGATCCTTTCGCAAGACCGGCTCCCGCTCCCGCCGCTGTTAACAGAGAGGATAGACCGAGGATTGCGGTTTACGTGGCCGGCGGAATGGAAGAGAGTGAAAAAAGAGCCGCGCAGACAATTATACTCGACGGGCTTGTAAAAAGCGGGACTTACCGTACAATAGAGCGCACAGAGATGTTTATTGAGGAGCTCATAAGAGAGCAGCAAAAACAGCGCAGCGGTTCTGTTGACGAGAAGCAGATAGTCGCTCTCGGCAAACAGGCCGGCGCCGAGTATATCTGCATTGTTGATGTGACGCAGGCTTTCGGGTCAAGCCAGATCTCCGCGCGGATAATTGATGTTTTAACCGCTGAGGTGTTATCATCAGGCGTTTCAAGTATCTCGGTAAATACTCTTGATGATCTTACAAGAGCGTCTGCTGAGGTTATTGAGAGACTGCTTGGAAAGAGGCCCCGGCGTTAGACTGCCGGCCGGTATACAAACAAAAATCTTGTATACCGGTACACGGCACGCGTCCTGCACTGCACCGCAGGGCCGTTTCTGTTGCTTGGCGGCATAGTGTAGATTTGTGCCGTTGCCTTTTTGTATCTTTATCTGTAGATCATGAATAAAATTATAAAATTAGACACCGTTTTGTGGATGCTGCTATTTTTTACCGGAGCGTTATACGCTTCTGAAAAATACAGCGTTTACGGTGATATGGTATCAGAAGTTTTGGTATCGCCGCGCTCTGCCGCGCTCTCTTCATCTGACCTCGCGATAAACAGCGCCGGGCCTCTTATCTCCAACCCGTCGCTTGCCGCGGTTACCGCGCCCGCGGTTCTTACGTTGAGCTATTCGTCTTACTACGGTGATGTATTCAGTACGTCAATGCTTAACTATACGCGCCCCGTCGGGGAGCGGGGCGGCTTTGGGGCGAGCGCCGCGTATCTTCTCATTCCGGGGATAGAGGACACGCGCAAGTATTGGAATGAGGAGACCGGTGAGTACGATATTACCGGTGTTGATACGGATAATATAGACATATTTACAGCGTCTGATGTGTGGACGCGCTTTTCGTACGGCCACAGGTTTGAAATGGGGATAGCGGATCTGCATTTTGGAGCCGCGCTTACCGCAAGACGGCGCCGTCTTGAGACGGTCTTTGGCTACGGGCTTGGAGCGGATTTGGGGGCGATGGCGCATTTTACGAAGCAGTCGCTTTACGCCGCGCTTTTGTGGGAAAATGTGAGTTCGAGTACGGTTCGCTGGCAGAATTCAGATTATAGTGAAAAAGTGCCTCAGCATCTCCGCCTGAGTCTTGCCTTTGAGAGGGATAACCCTTATCTTTATGGCCGCTTTGCGCTTTTTTACACCTCGCCCGATCTGTTTTTTAACGAGGGGATAAACCATCAGGGGCAGGGCGGGGGGATTAGGGAAGAGGACAGAGTGCCTCAGACGCTCTCGTTTTCAGACGGCCCCTCAGTTCTTTTTAAAGCGGCACGCTACGGTGCGGAGTATACGATAATGAACACGCTTACGCTGCGGGCCGGTTTCAATAATCACAGTTATTCTATGGGAGCCGGGCTTAATCTCTTTAACAGCCGCGCGGGGGTTGATTTTGGCTATTTGAGCCATGAGCTTGCGGGTACGGTTAAGATGAGTATTTCTTATAGATGGCTTTAGCAATATTTTTTATCTTGCAAAAGCTATGGCCCTGATATTTATTTATATATATGCAGTATATACCTGTACTGCATGACGGCACGAGTTTACACTGCACCGCTAAGCAGCCTCACGGCCCTGCGTGCAGTTGCGTGCGGTGCAGTGTAAACTCGTGCCGTGTACCACAGTATAAATTAGTCATAAAATAGAAGAGCGGCATATGGATATGGAAACAGATAGCGGTACACAACAGATAGTGTTAGTTGTTGAGGATGATAAAGAGCTGCTCTTTTCGGTATCCGCTTTTTTGAACACTTCGGGGTTTAAGGTAATTTGCGCAAACGACGGCATTGAAGCGCTGCAAATACTTGAGCACATAACTCCCGATCTGATATTAAGCGATATTCAAATGCCCAACATGGACGGTATTGAGCTGCTTGAAGAACTCAAGAAAAGCAAAAACGGCATCCCTGTAATTGTTACAACAGGACATCCTGATATCGATACCGCAATAAGATCAATCAGAACCGGCGCCAGCGACTATATAATCAAGCCCTACCAGTACAACACACTTATTGAAAAAATTCGTTTCGTTATAAAGTCAACCAATACTCAAAGAGACGATGTTGTACTTTCGGAGCTTGTATCGCTTCATGAGATTGTTTCCATGCTCACGTCAACGCACAACCTTGAGGAGCTGCTTGATGTTACCCTCAAACAGTCATTGAGAACCGCCGGAGCCAAGAGCGGTTCTGTTCAGCTTTACGATAAAGAGAACGGTGATCTTGTTATAGTAAAAGAGCTTGGGATTAAGGTTCATAAACGCCGCTCGCCTTTAAGTGACATGGGGGAGTGGGCTATCTCAAAATGGGTGTTCAGAAACGGAACCCCGGTGCTTATCGGCGGCGATGATATCAAAATCCCGATAGCCGAGTTAGAGCTTAAGAGGGATGACGTTGGAAGCGCCATATCGGTTCCGCTCAAAAAGGCTGATGAGGTGATAGGGGTTTTAAACCTTAACCGCGACAAGGGGATGGAGCCGTTTTCCGCTATCGATCTCAATGTAGTAGGCGTGCTTGCGTTTCAGGCCGGAGTCGCTATTAACAACGCGAATTTATACACATCGATAAATCAGAAATTATACGAGCTCTCGTTTATAGGAACTTACTCAGAGTCGCTCATGGGGCTTGTTGACAAAACGGCTATCATAAAGTGCCTTTTTGATACCGTTCAAAAGAATTTCGCCATTGACTTTATAGGGTTTCTAATGCCGCAAAAGCGCAGCTATGATTTTTTGCACTGGTCGCGCGGGCTGCTTAAGGAGGAGTTCGTACAGGATACCTGCACGAGGGTAGTGGTTGAGTACAACCGCCTTACAAATTCCAATATAGCGCTCAAAAAAGTAACAACTAAGCATATAAATTTCAATTGCGAAACTGAAAATGAGGTAGGGTATCCGTTTATTTTTGAGCATATAATGCAGATGTCATGGGAAGACACTAATTTTGGCTGCATTATATTTGGAGCGGGCAAGGAGCTTAGCTCGCCGACGGAAAAAATTACACTTCTGTCAAGCCTTGCAAGTCAAACAAGAATTGCGCTTACAAACTCCAAGCTCTATACAGATATGAAAGAGAACTACATCCGCACCATTAAGGCGCTTGCGATCGCGGTTGATGCCAAAGACAGGTACACTCACGGGCACAGCGAAAATGTGCAGCATTATTCCGAAGAGATAGCGATTGAGATGAATCTTGATGAGAAACTTTCCGGTGTTGTAAGAGACGCGGCGCTGCTCCACGACATCGGCAAAATAGGAATCCCCGGCCACATTCTTAATAAACCCGGACCTCTCACGCACGAAGAGTTTAACGGCATCATGAAAGATCACAGCACTCTCGGCGCAAATATTGTGAAAGATGTCCCGTTTCTTAAAGATCTGCATAAGTTGATACTGCATCACCACGAGCATTATAACGGAGGCGGCTATCCGCACGGGCTTGCCGGTGACGAGATTCCTATAGGCGCGCGCATTATTAACGTCGCGGACGCGTTCGAAGCTATGACCTCAACAAGACCCTACCGCCCAAGCCTTGGCCGGGAGGAGGCGATAAACCGTCTTCTCAAAGACAGAGGCAAACAGTTCGATCCGGATGTGGTTGACGCCTTTATGCGTGTTGTGAAAAAGAAAGGCTGGACAGCTTCGGAAACCCTTAACCCTCAAGTTTCGCCTGTATCTCATTAAAGAAGTTGTCTAAAAACTCAATTCTGTCCGCGTCCTGCTTTTCGCCTATTTTTCCATCAAGAAACTCTTCGGGAATTTCGCTTAGAAACGGGCAGGGGGTTACCGCTTTCATGTTGCCTCTAAAGAGTTTTTGCCCCGGATATGTCAGGTAAAGCTGCTTTCGCGCGCGCGTCATCCCTACGTAGAAAAGACGGCGCTCCTCTTCGATGCTCCCTTCCGCGACAGCTCTTGGCGAGGGCATGATCTCATTTTCAAGTCCGGCAAGAAAAACAACCGGGAACTCAAGACCCTTTGATTTGTGCAAGGTCATCAAAACCACACCTCTTTTTTTCCTGTCATCCTCTTTATCCTCCTCGTCAGAAGAGATTAAGGCAAGTTCTTGAAGATATCCGGCGATAGCTGGTTTCTTGCGTGTAAATTTATGCTCGTAGATCTCAAGACCGTGGATCATCTCCTCAACATTTTCAATACGTTTCTGCGCTTCGCCCTCCTCTTTGTACGCGCGTTTTAAAAGATCAAAATAACCGCATTCGGTAAGCAGCGCGCGAAGAGTTGAGGAGAGCTGGCCGGTTTCAAATTTTTCACTGTATCTATTATAAAAGTTGATAAATTCGTCAAGTTTTTTAGATTGTTCTGAGGCGATATTGTCTATCTCCTGGTGACGGAGCATTGCGTCCCAAATGCTCATTTTCCGTAAACCGGCGAGATCGTCAAGTTTCTCCATTGTAACGCTTCCAAACCCGCGTGAGGGGACTTTTAACACGCGCTCTAAACTGAGTTCATCATGAGGATTAGCGAAGAATCTTAAATATGATATTATATCTTTGATCTCCTTGCGTTCATAAAAACTTGTCGCGCCGACTACTACGCAGGGTATTTTTTTTTGACGTAAAGCGTCCTCAAACCGGCGCATCATGGCATTTGTTCGCAATAGAATCGCGTGATCTGTATATCCCAAAGAAGTATGCTCGTTATTGTCAAATATCTTTTGAGCGATCCATTCCGCTTCGTCAACCTCATCCTCGCCTTTATAATGAAATATCGGATCACCCTCTCCCGCCTGCGCCGTTATTGATTTATTCTTGCGGATTCTGTTGCGTGATACCACCGCAAGGGCGCCTGATAATATTTGATGTGTTGAGCGGTAGTTTTTGTCAAGGACTATGGTCTTGCATGATTTGTAGTTGGTTGAAAATGAGATAATATTTTCGATCTGCGCTCCGCGCCATGAATATATACCCTGATCATCGTCTCCCACAACCATTATATTATTTGCAGGCTCGCATAAAAGAGAGGCAAGTTTCATCTGCACCGCGTTAGTGTCCTGAAACTCATCTATGGATATAAACTTGTAGCGTTTGCGGTAATCTGCAAGAACCGAATGATTAGAACTGAGTATTTGCAGAGGCAGCAGCAAAAGATCATCAAAGTCAACCGTTTGGCGTTTCATCAGCATCTTATTATATGTATTGTAAACGCGAAACACTTTACGTTCTTCGGGATTGCTTTTGTAGTATTCGTCCGGATTCAGGGATGCGTTTTTTGCAAGGCTTATGCGGTTTGCGAATTCATCGGGATCCTCAGTTTTAAGCCCCCTTACACCTTCGCCGCGCATAATTCCTTTTAGCACCGCGTTTCGCTCATGTTCATCAATAATCGTAAAGTTTTTCGTAAGCCCAACGAGTTTACCGTGTTCACGCAGTATCTTTACTCCAAGACTGTGGAATGTGCACAGGGTCATTTTTTCCGCCGCTGATTTTGACGTTGCCAAAGCGACGCGCTCCTGCATCTCTTTTGCGGCTTTGTTTGTAAATGTGACGGCTAAAATCTCCTCCGGCCTGCACCGTTTTTCCCCCACAAGCCGCGCGATGCGCGCTGTGAGCACGCGGGTTTTGCCGCTTCCCGCTCCGGCCAAAACTAAAAGCGGCCCCTCATTGTGAAGTACCGCTGTTTTTTGGCTCGTGTTTAGACCTTTTGTATATTCAGACATTTTTGGTTAGTCTCTTCTTTTTATTCCTGTTCAAAAGATACAAAATTTCACCCTGCTTCGTAAGGGGGATTAAAAAATCCCGATAATAATCCATAAAAATTTGCGGATCAATTACATTTCTCACAAGCTGACTTGTCTTTGACTGCGCGCTTTCAACTTTGTTTTTAACTCTCTCTAAAATGCGCTCTTCCACATCTTTACGGGTGAGCTTTTCCATCATACCATCAACATCATTATCCGCAATAAGTTTACTGTAGCCCTTTGGGTCTGATTGAAATTTACTCTCCGCTACGTAAAACGCACCATAGTGAATACGGCGCGCGATCGCCTGTACCGCGTATACGTCATGCTCCACGCTTGATCCGTATTGACCGTCGTCTCCCTGCGGACAAATCCTTGTCAGCAGATTTTTATAGCTATCTAAAATATCATGTGACAAGTTGACAATGTTATAATCATCAATATAAAGCCCTGAATCAGGCAGATTGACATCCCGTTTAGGTGATGGCAGTCCGCTGCTGAAAGGTCTCTCTTCGGGGACGCAGAATCTGCCGAATTTCGCGTCCATCTCTTCGTGATAGTATAGACGTAATTCAAATAGAGAACGTGTTTTTTCGCTGACAAAACCGCTTTTACCGTTTGTATACGCAATAGTGTTTTCACACCACTGGCCGCGGTCAATAAGTTTAAAGATGATGGTCTCTTCGAGTCCTTCGAGGCGGGATGCGATATTGTTAAGGTCTAAATTTGTCATTGTATTCGGTTTGCGTCTTGCAGACACCTTCTCGCTCATTTGCTTCCTCACGGTTAAACACAAAACCCTTGGTATCCAAACTCACAGCGGTAAACACAGCTTTCTTTTTGTTACTGCCAACACATTTGACGGACTCATCCGACAGAAGAATAACCTTTACAACACCGGGGACTTTATCTTTGTATTCTGCAGGTATACGAATTACTCCGTTACTTACGGTTGTTTTAAATTCATAAGCTATCATAATTTAAATTCTACCTATAAACTACTAAATACGAACTAAATACGAGTCTTAGATAACTTTATTAATATAATACAATACCAAATAAAATAGACGCTAAATCATGAGATTGAATCGGCATCCGATGATTATGTGGAAATTGCAGGGGCAGGGGGATTAATAGGGAAGCAGAGTTGCATATTTTCTGAACACGTATAGAACATATACGAAATAAAGTCAACTCCCCGCAATAATCTTTAATCTTTAGTTTTTTGGCGCATTCTTTCGCGCTAAAAACTGCTTTGCGCCTTCACGGAAGTAAGCAGTATGCTCTTCCGGTGTCATCCCTTTTGTTTCATCGTGAATTCTCAAACGAATCGCGTGAACTTCTCTGAGCCCCATTGGTTCATCAATAATATCGGGGTCATTCATGTAATAATCAAGATCTTTCCTCATAGTCTATAACCTCCGCCGGTGAGTGAATAAAAACCCGCTTAAATCCTTCACGCGCATTAATAATCTCTGTTTCAATTATCGTTTTATGTTTCACTATGTGTTTGAAATTCAGACTTACAATATAATCAAGACCTGAAACCGTTGCCGCTGCAATGTGAAGTGCATCTGTATCATGTTTTTCCGGTATAATACCTGCTAATACGTATATATCGGCAAGCCGCTTGATCTCCGCAGACGCCGGAAGCACAATGATATTGTAATCGGAAATAAGATCCATCATTTTTGCAAGTTTCTCCGCATCTTTGGTGGCATCTAATTCTCTTGTAACATAGTCGGACGTAAATGGTTGAAATTTACCAGCTTTTATGTCTTCAAACAAACGCAATGTATCTGCCCGATATTGCGGTGAATCATCCACAAAAGGGAAATTGAAAATAGTTGTTTCAAGATAAATTGATGGTATCCGCATACAAGTACCACGTCCTTTCCGTTTAGGCACTTATGCCTATATTGTTTAGTATATATGATTTCGAGAGATTCTGCAAGATTATTTAAAGCTAATGCCGGAAAATAAAAAAACAGACGAAAGTAAAAATTGCGTGAAGTTTGTGAAGTTTGTGAAGTTTGATAAATATAAACGATTTTTTTGAATTTTGCAACAGGCTTTATGAGTCAATGTTCACCGATCACCTAAAATCACTACCTTTGGGGATGTGAAAAAAAGTAAGCACTGTCCCCGCTTAATTAATTCTCTGCCAAATGACTCATACGCTCCCATTTTAATTGGTAACTATAGGAATGTCTAATAAAATGTCTAAACGACACTGCACCCTTCGCCCTTGAGAAGACGCACAGCGTTTGTGATATCACGATTGTATTTTGGAGGGATATTTAGTTCCATAAAGCCCCTTTGTAAGGTATACAAATAATGCCAATATATTCTTCATAAATATACATTTATGTGACATATATGGCATACTATAAATTTCGGCTAAAGCAACGTTGTTATTTAGCAATTGCGAACGCGCGTGTTCGCAATTCATTTTCAATTCATTTTGATTAGATTACGAACGCTGCGTTCGCAAGTCAAATCAAGCATAATGCAGATGTTTTTCGGCTCTTCGCTATTTCGTGTGGGTATGTTTTTTCTTGCATCCTGACGGGATGCTATGTCTCTAACCCCCGGCGTAAGCCGGGGGTGGTTATCTGATATACAGTCTGATCCTGACAGCCCCAGCGGGGCGTTATTACTATGAGCAGTATCGCGTTGAGCGGCGTACTTGTGACCTATGCGGGAGTCACTTCCGTTTGTACCGCAATACCTCCGGTTTACACCGGAGGTTATAGATATCAAGTCCCGTTGGGACTGGGATAGACGCTGTTACCCACTCTGAATAGCGAAGAGCCTTTTTTTCACTATTATCCTATAAAGAAGATACGTTTGCCTATTTGTTTTTAGCGAAAATCCAAGAGATGTATAAAACGTAAAACTTTTTAATAAAAGCAGTACTCCAAACCACCAAATCGCCAAACTTGCTAAAAACATAAAGTTTGGCGATTTCAAGTCTATAACATCTTATAAATCAAGAAGATCCGCTAAATATATACCTAATTGGGCTTAATTTTTTCCACTCAAATTCTTATGTAACCGTTATGTAACTGGGCGCTTCAAAAGTGGCGATTTCGCCGCTAATTTGGCCGTTTTTTATGTAACTGAGTGACGCCAAATCGCCAAACTTGGCAAAAACAGGAAGTTTGGCGATTTCAAAATTTGTACAACTTCGTTCCCCTTCAAATTAATCAACGATCTCACGTCTAATGATGTACTCACGCAGCTATGGCGAATGTACGACTTCTTTTCCGTCTGCTCCATCCTATCTGCCAACCAAATCGCTAAAAGTAAATACAATTCTGCTGCCGGATGATTGATATTTGATGATACCCAAATTATTGACAAATTGAATTGGCATCAGATGATTATATGGAAATTACAGGGGCAGGGGGATTAATGAGAGAGCGGAGTTGCATATTTTCTGAACACGTATAGAACATATACGAAATAAAGTCAACTCCGGATTTTGGGACGCGAGTTGCATAGATTTTGAATACGTATTGAACGCGTACGAAATAAATGCAACATCGTCCCCGAGATCAGTGGGTAGATGTTTTCTTGCATCCTGACGGGATGCTATGTCTCTAACCCCATGCGTAAGCTGGGGGTTATCTGATATACAGTCTGATCCTGACAGCCCCAGCGGGGCGTTATTACTATGAGCAGTATCGCGTTGAGCGGCGTATCTGTGACCTGTGGAGTGGTTTCCGTTTGTACCGCAATACCTCCGGCTGACGCCGGAGGTTATAGACATGACGTCCCGTTGGGACTGGGATAGGCGCTGTTACACACTCAGAATAGCGAAGAGCCTTTTTTTCACTATTATCCTATAAAGAAGATACGTTTGCCTATTTGTTTTTCTCCAAATTATCGAATTATCGTCAAATTGAATAAGCACCCAATGATTATGTGGAAATTACGGATGAGGAGTAGTTGAAAATATGCGCGGAACTCCTTCCGCGCACATCCATATCTGCATTTACTGAACGCCAACCATCACAGAGACACGCTCCCTTTTGCCGTCTGATGCAGTGATTACGCCCCTCACTAAATACGTACCCTCTGACACCAAACGCCTTCTCCTGTCAGTCAAATCCCATGAGCCGACTTGACGGCGTGCGGAGCTGCCAAATGCTTTGTCGCTTATCTTAATTTTCTTGACGAAGTTACCCGAAGCGTCATAAATTGATAGGTTGGCGTTTTCTATCCGTTTACCTTGACGGAAAAAGTTGACAGTACCGATATTCCTGTTTGTTGGATTCGGGCCAGCTGTGAACTCGCTTGTCAACATATTCGCAGGAGTGATAATAACGGTTTCATTGTTTGTATTGTTTTGCGGGATTACACGGTCATGTAAGAGTATTGAAACATGCTGTACATTGAGAAGTGTTGGCAAGCGTACTGTTGTGCCGCCCAAATTCAAAGACCACGTGGTCCCTGTCGCCCAACCGCCTGCGGCAGTAAAGCGGTTGCCAATGGTTATGTCGGCATTTATGGTTGATGCGGTTATGTCTTCGCCGTCCAAGTCCGACGCACCCTTATTTTCCCATGTGTTGTTGTTGTCGTTATTTCGCATTTCTGAGTAGGCAATGTTATTTAAAAGTGTAACATTTGAAAAAGAGCCGGTCACACGTCCCACAAAATTAGTCCCTTTCACTTCTGGATTTAGTGCAGCGCATCCTACTATACTGCCACCAGAAACAACTCCTACTACACCGCCAACTCCTGAACCGGTACCGGTGACTGCGCCGGTGGAGTAGCAGTTATTTACACTGCCACCAGCAACAAGTCCTACTACACCGCCAACGGAACTTTGACCAACAACCGTGCCGGATGAAAAACTGTTGGTTACGTTACTACTGGAACTTATACTCCCCGCTACACCGCCAACTCCTGAACCGGTACCGGTGACTGCGCCGGTGGAGTAGCAGTTATTTACACTGCCACCAAAAACAAGTCCTACTACACCGCCAATAGAATTTTCACCGTTAACCGTACCTGTTGAATAACTGTTAATCACATTGCTATTAGAAACATATCCAACTATACCACTGCCGCCGCTGATAGTACCGTTCGAATGACTGTTTGTAATGCTGCTGTTGTCAGAAATACTTCCTGCTATACCGCTGCCGCCGCTGATAGTACCGCTAGAACTGATATTGATAAGATTGCTGCGCACAATCGTTCCGGCGACTGCGCCTGCGCCACCACCGCCGCTGAGATTGAGATTCAAATTAGTCAGTACAAGATTTTCCACCCTGCCATTGCTTATATGACCGAAAAGGCTTTGATTGAGCCTACTTATGGTATTATTACCGCCATTAAATGTTCCGGAGAATGGGCGCACGCTGCTGTTTCCGATTGGCGTCCAGTTTTCATAATTATATTGTGACATATCCATGTTTCCGGCAAGAGTAATGGTTTTGCCGGAGAAGTTATCGGTTCCTGCATTAACGATCGCTGCCAAGCCAGCCAGTTCATCAGGGGTAGAGATGGTAAAACTCGCTGCTTCCGTGTTGGCGGTATACCACAGGGTATCGGGTACTATTACGTTTATCACTGCCATAGCTGTTTGACCGGATGAACTTGCGGTAACGAGAAGCCACCTCGCAGTATCTGCAGGCGCTACGAAAAGTGAGCCGGAAAAGTTTATTGTTGTCGCGCTCGATGAATTACCGTATACGGTCCATGTCGCACTTCTACCAATGCTCTCACCCCAAGATGTTGCTGTAAACGATAGTGTTTTCCCCCTGCCTGTTCTCACATAAGCTGGTGATATCGCCATAGGAAATTCTACTGGTTCGCCGATACCGGGCAGTCTGCCGTTACTTAGCGTCCAACCATTGGCAGAAGTAAAGCGATTGCCAATGGTTGAATTAGTTTGTATGGCAGCTAACGTGATATTTGCACCGTCTCTGGCAGTAGCGGTATTATTGGGCCAGGAAATATTCCCGCTGCTGTTTCTTGTTCCGGTATAACCGACATTATTGGAAAGAGTGTCTCTGACAGCATTGGATATATCGCCAACCACACGTCCCACATACGCGGCGGTTGAATAGCTATTATTTACACTGCCTCTATCAGAAAGGCTCCCTGCTACACCGCCAACGGAACTTTGACCAACAACCGTGCCGGATGAAAAACTGTTGGTTACGTTACTACTGGAACGTATACTCCCCGCTACACCCCCAACAACAGAACCAGTACCGATAATTGCACCATTAGAATAACTGCGAGTCACCCTTGCGTTGCTGCCAGAAATACTTCCAACAACACCTCCGATAGTGCTACCGCCACGAATTGTACCTGTTGAATAGCTGTTGGTCACGTTGCTGCCGCTAAAATTTCCAACAACGCCACCGATAGTATTACCGCCACTGATCGCACCTGTGGAATAGCTGTTGGTCACGTTACCGCCGCTAAAATTTCCAACAACGCCACCGATAGTATTACCGCCACTGATCGCACCTGTTGAATAGCTGTTGGTCACGTTACCGCCGCTAAGATTTCCAACAACGCCTCCGATAGTACTACCACCACTGATCGCACCTGTGGAATAACTATTTGTCACAAGGCCAATGGAACCGGCACTTCCCAATACTCCACCAATTCCGCTGCCGGTACTGGTACCGGTTATTGCACCGGTAGAATAGACGTTGGTCACGTTGCACGTATTACAGTTAGAACCAAAAGACCCCACCACACCGCCAACAGAGCTGCTGCCTCTGATCGTGGAACTGGAATAGCTATCTGTCACACTGCTGCTGTCGCTTGCGCTTCCTACCAAACCACCGATACCAGAACCGCCGCTAATTGTACCTGTAGAGTTGATATTGATCACTCTACTGCGCGTAATCAATCCCGCCAAACCGCCAACTGTGCCGCCACCGTTTATGTTTAGATTTTGAAGCTGTAAATTTTCTACCCTACCAGCGTTGATACGGCCAAACAAACCTTGATTGTTCGCAGTGCGGTTAATGGTAAGATTTCTTATGGTATTCCCGCCGCCATTGAAAACTCCGGAAAATATATTATTCTCGTTACTACTGAAATCTCCTATTGGCACCCAGTTAGGATACTGTGAAAGGTTAATGTCAACGGCAAGAGTAACTGTTTTACCGGAGAAGTTATCTCTCCACGGCGAACCGCCCCAAGTTCCATTAACAATCTCTGCTAATCCTGCCAGTTGTTCAGCGGTGGAGATTGTAAAACTCGTTGCTGTGTTATTATACCAACTGGTATTTGGTGTCTGCGCTATTACAGGCGAAATCCAAAATGCGACTGCACATACGCACATAAACACTACACTCTTTAATGCCCTTTGATTTTGTGGCACTGTGGCCTCCGTTTTTTAAATGGAAAAACATAACATCATATTACTGACTTGCCGACAATGAGTAAGGTCTTGGAAGTATTTGCGATATTTCCAAATCATTAATGAAATTATTTGCGTATCGGCATATATTCTTGCTGGAATTGCGATATCTTACAATAACACGGCCAAAATATTTTTCAAATCGCGTTAAGATTTCTCCGCTATAAGCCGTACCTTCTCTAATGCTGTCATATCTGTGGGTTACTTTTTTAATAGTTGTTAATAACCAACGATGATCACTACCCTCTCCCATTCTTACAAAACAAACGGCATATTGCCCAATGTTGAAAGTATGATTGTTTTTACGCCAAAAGAGCCACTCGTGATTTATTTCTTCTGGATTTCTTATGAATACATTCATTGGGTGAGTACCATTAAGTCCCGTATCATTAGGTGCCGTCACATTAAGTTTTATTTTTGTAATTCTAAGTTCTTCATCACTAAAACGTAGCAACTCATTCAAAAATCTTGGTTCCATAATCTACCTCTAAATTGAAGTTTAAACAACTATAGACTATAAAGACTCGAACTACACAGGCATCGCAAATTAACATCGTATAAAGTGAGGAAAAATGTACAGGTTTTTCCTCACCCCAAATATTATATTCTTAACGTAACGGATTTTTTATGTTAATGGATACAAAAACGGCATAAATAGCTCTTTAAAGCGGGTTTTTGGTACTTAGAAGAACATTTTTAATCAATGCGCGTTTTTGGTTTTTATTGGTGAAATAGGGGTGAGGAAAAACCTGTACTTTTTTCCTCACAGCTATTTTTTTTCATCCAGGCCAAAAAAGTTTTATTATCTACGCCAAGCCGCCGCGCCGCTTCCCACGCCCCAAGTTTTGTCAATCTTTAAAAGATGGATAGCTGCCATTTATTATTTTATATGCAGAGGATGATGATATGGATAATGACGAAAAAAGAAGTTTCAGACACATTGGCTACTGGATTGATTTATGCAATGATGATTTAGAAGTAGCGCACACATTGCTAAAGCATAAGCATTATCTATATTGCGGTTTTTTTTGTCATCAAATAACTGAAAAGGCGTTGAAGGCACACTGTTGTTTTGTTAATAACGAAAGTAAGATACCGCCTAAAATACATCATCTTCAAGAGTTGGTTAAAATTGCAGAGTTAAAGGATGAACTTTCTGCTGAACAATGGAAATTTATTGAATATTTAAACCCGTTAAATATCGAAGCGCGCTATCCGGAATACAAAGAGCGTATCTTATCGCTATTATCGCCGCCTGGCGTATGTGAACAGTTGCTGTCTCAAACGGAGGAGTTTTTTTCATGGATAAAAAACAAGCTTTCGAAATAGCTAAAAAATACGCCGGCATAGTGGCGAAAGAGTTCAATCCTAAACAGGTTCTTCTTTTTGGTTCATATTTTGATGGAACTCCGCATGAATACAGCGATATAGATATAGCTGTTATATTTGATGAATACAAAGATAATTGGTGGGATGGTGCGGCACGCCTGCAATCAATATCCAGAGAAATTGATGTCTATAATATTGAGCCGCATTTAATGGAATTGGAACACGATCCCAGCGGCTTTGTACACCATGTTCAAAAAACCGGCAAAGTTCTGTATCAAAAAATATAGAAAATACCATTCTCACATTAGTAAAACGATAAAGTCAGAACAGTGGGAAAAATCTCTGTATTTTTTGCCAGTTGCGTTATTTCATCCAAGCCAAAAAAGTTTTATTATCTACGCCAAGCCGATCAATACTCTTGACCACAATAGTATCACCGCGTTTCAGCTTTTTCAGCAGCCGTAAATATGCAGGGCGATTAAAATCTTTGCCGGATTGTTTATCCAAGTAGATATTGCCGTCTTGTATACCAAAGTCACGCATGGCAGCAAGCTGCCTGCTCTCATTTTGACTAAATGCAGAAATACGAGCATAACCGTAGACCTGTTTCATTTCACCGCTCCTTTCAAAAGTATTAATTGAGCGATAAAAATATCAGGCGCAAGTGTAGCGGGTTGGAAAGATACTACGATGATTAAAGTCTACTACCTCAGTGATGGTCGCCGATCAGCTCGCAGTATCAAGTTTTAATCAGGTAAGGCTGTCACTTGAAAGAAGTTGCCTCTTTCAATAATTTCACCTTTTTCTTCAATATCGCTGATGGATTCGTACCCTTCAAAGCACATCTCTCAATCTCCTTTACAAGCGCGCTGCCAACTATTACTCCATGCGCTCCCGCTTTGCTTACCTCGCGTACGTGCTCAGGAGTTGAGATTCCAAAGCCTACGGCAAGCGGTTTATCCGTCACCTTTTTTAATCTGCCGATAGTTGTCTTGACAGATGTGCTTAGCGTCGTGTCAACGCCTGTAATTCCGGGGCGGCTTACTACGTATACAAAAGAATCAACATGTTTGCAGATATAACGCATCCGCTCATCGGGTGTAAATTCACTTGCGATGAACACCCGTCCTATACCGTGCTTACGCATGGACAGCCCAAGATCATGCGACTCTTCGGGGGGCATATCCGCTACAAGTATGCTGTCAATTCCCGCTTTTGCGGCGCGTTTACAGAATTCATCATTCCCAAGATGCGTGACTGTATTTGCGTAAAGCAGAACTCCGATTGGGATATCGTTATTTATTGATCTTATTTTCTTGATACTCTCAAAAAATGCCGAATGATTCAACCCGCTTGCTATGGCCCTTTGAGACGCCCGCTGATTCACTGGGCCGTCAGCTACAGGGTCGGAGAAAGGAAAACCGATCTCAAGTACGTCAGCCCCGCCTTTTATATAGGCGTTTATAACGTCAATAAAAATCTCCTGATTCGGATCTCCCGCTACCGCGAATGGGATAAACGCTTTTTGACCGCGTTTTTCTGCACTGCTAAAAGCTGATTGATATCGGTTCATGGTCTTCATAATTTAATTAAAATCCTTAAAACGGTGTTGATTGTAAAGTTTTTGTAAAAAGTTATAGCAATAAGAGTCTTTAATGATTATATTATAATAATGATTGCTATCAATCAATACACATGATATACTGACTAACGGCATAAATTTACACTGCACCGCACGCAACTGCACGCAGGGCCGGCTCTGCTGCTTAGCGGCACAGCGTAGATTTATACCGTGAAGCGGTATATCATGACAGTTATATTGTAATGATAAATCATGCGTCTCAGTAATTACAGTTAAAATACAATATTTTTTTGAGATTTGAAACAGATTTTACTATTATACTTTTATCTTTTAAAAAAGAGGAACCAAACTTATGAGAAGTATACTTATTAAAAGGGTGCAGTTTTTCATAAGTTTTATTTTGATTTGCGTTAGTTTCGCTTTTGCGCAAAATTACAGCGGTACGGTGCTTAGCCAGTCGGGAGCTCCGGTTGAGGGGGTTTTTGTCTCCATTGGGTATTCTGAGTATTATACCCGTACAGACGCGGACGGCAGGTTTGCTCTTCCCGACGCGGCGATCTCTGTCAGATCCGCGCGTCCGCAGCAAAGGGGGACGGCTGTTAATGCGCGGTGGAACTTTCACCGCCGTACGCTTGATTTGAGCGGAGCCCCTGGGGTGACGTCTGTGAACATCTACTCTCTTAACGGCAGAAGGATTGTTAACAGTAAAGTCCCGCCGTCAAAAATTATCTCTCTGCCCTCTTTGTCGCAGGGGATTTATCTGCTTGAGCTTAGGGGTGACGGGGGATTGCGCACAAGGGGGCGCGTGGTCTTATCCAATAAAAACTCTTCGTTTACATTCCGCCCCATGAGTTCCGCCGGCGGCAGTTTGCTTTTAGCTTCCGAATCGGCGCTTGCGTCTTCATCCGCAGGGCAGATGCTGATTTTTAGGCATGACAAATATTTTCCTGTTGATACGGTGATGGCCGGCTCTGCGAGCGGTCTGTTTATTTTTCTTGAGGAGGATCCAAGGCACGTTGTTTTTGATCAGTCAAGGGTTCATGAATATCGTTTTACGATAAGCAGCGCCGATTCGCTTGAGATGTATTTAAATGGTTTCAGGGTCAATAATAATGAGCCCGACCGGTGGAAACGGGCGGCGATGACGTATAACGGCGTCTCTGCCGGAAGTGTTGTAGGTCTTCGCCATAAGGGGTCGCAGTACAGTCTGCCAAGGTGTTTTAATTTTAATGAAAGTACGGGAACGGCCAGCGGGCCGAGGACATGCGCCAAAGTCTCCTTTAAGGTAAAATTTCACGAATTCGATAGAAATCAGCGGCTTCACGCCCTTAAAAGAATTAATCTGCACTCTATGAACGCGGATCCTACAAAGATGCGCGACGCGCTTGCCTATGAACTTTACCGGGAGGTGGGAATACACAGCCCCCGTACATCTTACGCCAATGTGTATGTCAACGATACTCATATAGGGCTTTTTGTAGCGGTGGAAGATATTGACGGCAGGTTTACCGCTTCAAGATGGCGGGGAAGCGGGGATGGGCGCGGGCATGGAGACGGCAATCTCTATAAAGAGGTATGGCCGGATAATCCGCGTGAAAGCCATTATATGAACGCTCTGAGCACCAATGAAGACGTCCCCGGCGTTAACGCGCGCAGGATGGTAGATTTTCATAACGCGATTGCGAGGTCAAACGAATCGAATTTCGTGCAGACTGTCTCGGAGTTTATGGATTTCGACCATTTCCTCCGCTACATGGTTGTGGATGTGGCTATAAATAATTGGGATGGCATAAGAGGGTGGTACAGCGACCGAACCGCACTGCAGTGGGCGGCTAATCATAACTTTTATCTTTACGAAGAAGAGGCGAATAACGGCGGGAAAGTTTGGCTTGTCCCCTGGGATATGGACAATACCTTTTGGAATGTCTGCCCCTATTTTGAAACCGCTAAGGTGCCGCAGTGGAATGAAACACCGGAGCACTGCGGCGGGTGGATGATTTGGGGTGATTCCAATCAGTTTATAAGGCCGCCGAATTGCGACAAGCTGACAAGGATGATGGCGTCGCTTTTTTGGGATCGCTATAAACTGTTCGGCGGGCAGTTTCTCAACGACCAGTTTCAAACTGCGCGGATGACCGCCAAGATAGACAGGCACCGCCAGCTGATCGCGGCGCACGTAGCCGCCGATAATGCAATTAATACCTCAAACTGGCAGTCTCAAGTTGCCGATATGAGAGATTATATGCAAAACCACGCGGCAAAGTTTTCTAATCATTTACATAACAGAAAATCTGTTGTCGATTCGAGCGGATATACAGACCCCTCTTCGCAGACAAGATTCTTGAGCCCTGTAGCGCTCAATAACTTTGAGTTTACTCCTGCCGCGGGCGGTATAAACTGGGTGCAGATGTTTCAATCGCAAAACAGTGAGTTCTCTATCAGCCATAACACCCAAAATCCGCTTTACGGTACGGCGGATTTGCGTTTCGATTTTACTTTCCGCTCAACGAACGCTCCGAGCGCCTGGGACGTATGGGGTAACTTTCAATTAGCGTTTGAAAATCCGGCGGGCGTTGATTTTACAAATCTCAGAGAGATTCAAATGGCTATCCGCAGCGACCGGCCAAGAAACATAAGAATCGCTCTTAACAACTGGGAAGTAGTGAATCAGATTCACGGCGCGGATAGTGAGTACGGCTGGGATGGGGTTCAGATGACAACTCAGACACAGACGATTATTTTAAAGATGATGGATCTTAAGTTTCCTGACTGGGCGAGCCGCAAGCCGGACATAAAAGATGAGGCGCTCAGATCGGTAAAGCAGCTTATGTTTGCGCCCAACGCGCGCATGAGCGGAGCCGGATTTTTGACGGCGGATCCTGATATTGGGTATTTTCAGGTGGATAATATTAGATTTATATATAATGATTGATATTAACTGTAAACTTTAAGAACAGCCGCCTCCGGTCGTTCCGTACATTGAATAGGGGAGTAAACAGATGAAAAACAGTCGTAAATTATTGCCGAAGCCGTTTATTTTTATGCTTACGCTTATCTGCGGTTTTATGTTTTTTTGCGATAAGGATCCCTTAACCCTCGGGGAGCGGACTTATGCTGTAACATTCAGCGCGGCAGGCGCGGGCGGCACGATAGCGGCTTTTGTAGACGGCGCTCCGATTCAATCCGGCGCGGCGGTGGAGCATGGTAAAAATGTGGTGTTTAGCGCCTCTCCAAACAGCGGTTACTTGGTGAAACATTGGACGCGTAACGGCGAAATTGTCGTCGGCAACAGTACGAATACGTTTACGGTTAATAATCTTTTAGCCGCGGCGGTGGTAACGGTAGTGTTTGAGATCGATCAGAATTACGCGGTAACATTCAGCGCGGCAGACGCGGGCGGTACGATAGCGGCATTTGTGGACGGTGCGCCGATTACATCCGGCGCAACTGCGGCGCATGGCAGGAGCGTGATATTTACCGCCGCTCCCGTAAGCGGTTATGTTGTGAACGAGTGGACGCTTAACGGCGGAGTTGTTGAGGTTGAAAATCCGACAGTATTTATAATCTCTGAGCTTACAGCGGCGGCTGTGGTAAATGTATCGTTTCGTGAGTGTGCGGGTGAAGAGTGCAGCGCCGTTATTAACACTTATATGTTAATGTTTACCGCAGGCGCGGGCGGTACGATTGCAGCTTCTGTGGACGGTGCGCCGATTCAATCAAACACAACGGTTGATCAAGGCAAAACCGTGGCGTTTACTGCATCACCCGATAATGATTACATTGTGAGAGAGTGGATGCTTAATGACGTGATTGTCAGCGGCAACAATACGAACACATTGACGGTTGAGAACATTTCCGCTATGACTAGGGTAACGGTATCTTTCAGGAGTACCAATATAGATAACTTGGGGATGGAGAACGCGATTGTCATAACCTATGGAAACAGCGTTGATGTTCATAATCCGCTTGCGGCGAGTGTGAACGCGATAGTTAACGGCGGGCATGTTGAACTTAGAGCTGTTGCGCCTGTTGCGGGCGGTATAGATGTTGTTATGAGCGGTACCGCGTCAAACGGATCATTTAAGGCTTACGCCAGTGATATTGCTGCCAGCGCGGGTATGGCGGTGAGGCTTCATCTTAACGGCGTTAATATCACTAACCTCAGAGGCCCTGCGATAAGTTTCCCAAGGGGCAGAAATATTGACACGGTATATGTTAATTTGGTGGCTGGGAAAGAGAATCGTTTGTCGGATGGAACCGAAGATTACGATCCAACACCGGAAGAAGAACAAGCAAAAGGCCCGTTTTTCAGTGAGTCGGGGGTTGTGTTTGACGGCGGCGGTTCGCTTGAGGTGCGCTCAAAAAGTACGCGTCCCGCGGCAGCTGCCGGCGGCGATTACAGAGGAAGACATGCTATAGTTGTAGATCATCATATCACAATCAGAAACGGCAATATTACAATACCTGAATCCACTAACGACGGAATTCACGCTAATAGAGAGATCAACATAATGGGCGGAACGCTGAATATAAAGAGCGTTGGAGACGCAATTCAAAACGAGAGGAATTATCCGATCACCATAAGCGGCGGCAGATTGATATTGGAGACGTCAGGCATAAAATCTCACGGTATCGCGTGCGATTCCAACAATGTTATTATAAGCGGCGGCGCCGATATTAATATAAAGGTTCGGGGCAACGGCGCAAAGGGGATAAGGTCAAGAGGAAACGTAGACTTCAGAGGCGGTGTAACCGTTATTGATACCTACGGCGGCATAGACAGTACCGGCTTTAAACCCGGAGAAGATGACGACGACGGTACAAGCTCGGCGTCCGGTGTGAGAGTGCATAGGAATTTTATAATGTCGGGCGGGGAGCTCACAGCAAAGAACAGAGGCGAGAACTCAAAAGGGATAAACTCTAACGGAAACGTTACGATAACAAATGGAACTATTTACATTATGTCAATAGGCCACGGCGTCAAGTTAGATGGGGAGTTCCGCATTCTTGCCGGTAAACTTACCTCTTTGTCATACGATAAAAAGGCGATAGACCATAATCCCGGCATGCTGCACCCTTGGAATGAGAACGCAACCGTAGACCGCAGAGACCGCTGCGACGGCAGCGCTCACGCGCTGTGCGCGCCGTTTAATGATCAATCATTTTGGTCATTTTAAAATTATGTAATTTTTTAGAATTTTGAAAGCAAGATAGGTGCAGTTTGTAATGGAAGATTCAACGTTAGATCATTTGTCGGCATTTTCGCGCTCTACTTTGGAAGACGCGAAAGCGATGGCGTTTCTCAATCGGTTTGATACCAAGTTCGTGCTTAAGAGAGACACTGTGCCTATTTTTTTAGAGAATATAAAAGATGATTACTCCGTGCTTCAAATAGGTGATGATACGATAGTTCAAAGCTATAACACCGTTTATTTTGACACGCCTGATCTGCTCTGTTTTAACATGCACCACAATAAAAGGGCGAACAGGTTTAAATTCCGCACGCGCAAGTATTTGAGCAACGGTAAAATATTTAACGAGATAAAGCAGAAGAGAAACAGCGGCAAAACGCTCAAATTTCGTCAGCGCAGAGACGGGCTTGAAGATATGCTGCCTGTCAATAACCCAAATACCGCTGTGCTGCCGCCTCTTGAAGACCTCTCAAATTTTGATGAACATTTCGCGGCGCTTCTAAATAAAAACGGATATGGTCACGTTTTGGATGTTGGGCTTGTGCCGTCGCTCAATGTTTATTTCAGCCGCATTACATTTCTCAACAAACATTTTCCGGAGAGAATGACTTTGGACGTTGGGTTAAGTTACGGGTTTAACGGTACGGAATTTATACTTTTTAATACTGCGATAGTTGAACTCAAAAGAGAAAAAGGGCCGGAGAGGACAGTTTCGCAGCGTTTTTTCCGTTCCATAAATAAAGAACCGAGCGGATTCTCAAAATACACGATCGGGATTTCGCTCACTCATCCTGAAGCTAAAAAGAACCGCTTTCTGAAAAGACTGCGGACATTAAAATATGAAAAGAAACAGAAAATTGAAACAAATAACGAAGTAGAAAGGTGTGTCGCATGAGTCTCAAAACCGGTATGTTAAAACTTTTTATCTGCGTAATTGTCCTCTGCGGATTTTCCGCACTGCATTTTACCGCAAGCGCTTTCCCCATACCAATGGAAGCGATCTACGAAGATCAGGCCAGCGCCGCCAATACTGCCGACGGGGATGACGACGTTGATGAGGCGGCGCCTAAAAAGGAAAAGGTGAAAGCTCCCAAAGCTGATAAGGCCGCAGCTTCAGCGCAGGCTAATACCGATAACGCTCCTAAAAAAGCGGGCCGTTTTCTTGACCTGCACACCATGTCTGTCTATTTTGGCGAAAATGACTGGAATTTTATAGGTCTGATGACACTGCGCTTTTTGATAAACATATTTTTCGCCTTTATACTTATCTCATTAATATACGCAAAAGAGTATCGAATAAGGGAGTTTTCATTCAGCTTCTTTGTGTCAAACATTCTAATTTTTATGGTAACATCGATGCTGGCGTCTGTTAGAGTCAGAACAGGTTTTGCGTTTGGTTTGTTCGCCATTCTCTCAATTCTGCGCTACCGCACCGAACAGATTCAAATCCGTGAGATGACGTTCCTGTTTGCGGCAATAATCCTCGGTGTCATAAACTCGCTCGCGACAGCAGAGCTCACGATTTTCGCAGTCCTGTGGGCTAACGTGATCATCTGCATGCTTGTCTATCTCTGTGATAAGACCTTTATAGGTAAGTCGGATCAAATCCTTTTAGTGTATGATAATACAAAACTTCTCGCAAAAGGCAGGAAACAGGAGCTGCACGAAGATATAAAGAATCGTTTCGGATACGATGTTGTAAAGGTCGTTATAACAGAAATGAATTATCTGACAGACAGCGCGAAAGTAAAATTGATTTACAAACGTCAATAACGATGAGAATTTATAAAATGAAAAAAACAGCCGTTTTCATCTGCATGTTAGCCGCCGTAAATATCGCTTTTGCCGATATGGACGACGATGATTTCGATTCCCCTGACGTCAAGGTGAAAACGAAAAAAACGGATAAATCGGCGGCTAAAAAAGCGCCCGCAAAAAATGATAACACATTTAGATTCAGCGGTATTGCGGAAACCGGCGTTGATGTAATCACAAGAATAAGAGATCACAGCGAAGACGCTAAAGAGATAAGATCTGTTGCGCGCGGTGATATTGGAATTTCCGCCCGCCCTGTAAAAAATGTTAGGGCTGAGATTGGTATTGAGTACGACAAGAGCGATACGTTTCTTGTTATAGACAAATTTTACGGTCAGTACAGCTTCTCAAAAAACAGCTTGGTGCGCGCCGGTATTATGAAGAAAGTGTTTGGGCTTGAGGAACGGGACGGATTGGATGACCGCTATTTCCGCAGCCGCTCAATAATAAGATCAGGCGTTAAGGATGAGGGTTTTTTGGGGCATGATCTGACTTTACAGTATCGTCATAATGTTGGCAAAGAGTGGCGGTTTGTCGGCGGTTTGTCTATGTCGGAATTTGAGAAAAAGAATCGTGACGGCAGCGGCGCAAAAGAGACAGATACCCTGCGTTACCTCCAAAACTACAGCGCGCACTACCGTGCCGGTAACATAGATGTGATCGGAGCGGCTGTAATTCAGCACTATAATGTTGTTTCAAGGGATTGGACTACAACCGCTTTTGTAAGCTCTCTCTCATGCAGATACTCAATGCCTTTTTGGACGAGTGACGCGGAGCTGACTTATGGCAGCAGTTTGAGAGAAAAAATTAAAGACGGCGGCACCAATGAAGATATATTTATTTTAGGTGTAAGAAAACAGGAGCAGTTTTACATAAACACCGGCCTCAAAACTTTGCGTCAGGTTATCCCGGTTGCGGAAGCGGCTTTTTACTGGAATAATTTTGATGATAAAAACAGTCTCGAAACGCAGATCAGAGGCGGGGTTACCTTGGGTTTCGCAAAGAACAACGCGTTCCAGTTCAGAAATACCTATGGAGCGATCATAAGCAAGCAGGATGACGATAAAAACGCGAGAGAAGAGTCAAAAGTAAAGCGCTATCGCTTTGACAGCGTAGTTGTTGTGATTTTTTAAATATCCGTCCCCAAAAACTGAGCCACAGAATAAATATCCTTATCCCCGCGCCCAGACAGATTCACGACAATGACTGACCCTGCCGGAAGCTGCGGCGCGCGTTTCACAGCGTAAGCTATTGCGTGTGATGACTCAAGCGCAGGAATAATACCTTCTGTCTCACAAAGCAATTTGAAAGCGTCAACAGCTTCCTTATCTGTCGCGTATGTATACGCGGCTCTGCCGGTATCAAAAAGGTACGCGTGCTGAGGCCCGACGCCGCTGTAGTCAAGTCCTGCCGAAACGGAGTGAGTATCGGCAATCTGTCCGTCTCTATCCTGCAAGACAAATGAGTAAGCTCCGTGGAGTACGCCCGGCTTTGTGTAGGGGGACGGAGTAAGTCTTATAGCGTGATTTACACCATGCAGTCCCTTGCCGCCCGCCTCAACGCCTGTCAATTTTACACTCTTATCTTTGAGAAACGCACTGAATATCCCTATAGCGTTTGATCCGCCGCCCACGCACGCTATAACTTCATCGGGTAACTTTTTTACAGCTTTTAAAATCTGATGACGGCACTCTTTGCCGATGATCGACTGAAAATCCCTCACAATAGCGGGGAAAGGGTGGGGGCCAAGCGCGCTGCCAAAAGCGTAGTGAGTATCCGCAACACTCTTTGTCCAGTCTCTCATAGCTTCGTTGACAGCGTCTTTTAAAGTCTTTCCGCCGCTGTCAACCGCTATAACCCGCGCTCCGAGCAGATTCATGCGAAAGACGTTGGGCTTCTGCCGCTCCATGTCGATTGTCCCCATGTAAATATCACAGCTCATCCCGAGAAGCGCCGCGACAGTGGCGGTAGCCACGCCGTGCTGACCCGCGCCGGTCTCCGCGATAAGCCTCTCCTTACCCATGAACCGCGCCAATAATGCTTGTCCCAAAGCGTTGGTGATCTTGTGCGCTCCGGTGTGATTTAGGTCTTCGCGCTTCAAAAAAATGCGTGTCTTCCCGTTAGTGATTTTTTCGGAGAGGTTGACAGCCTCGTAGAGCGGGGTAGCGCGTCCGTTGTAACTTTCAAGAAGTCTCGCGTATTCACTCTGCCAATGCGCGTCTTTACAAAACAGCTTATAAGCTGTTTCGACCTCTTTGAGCGCGGGCATGAGAGTTTCGGGCGCGAACATTCCGCCGAATTTTCCGTAGTACCCTTTTTTAGCTGTGATCAGCGGGACGCGTGATTTTTTTTGTGTCCCGGCTGAATCATTAATATCGTTTTTATCTGTTTTAGCCATTTTTAAGTGTGATTCCTGTGCAGTGTCAATTTATGTCGTTCACCAGTATAAAAATACAATTTTGCGGTGATGATCGCAATATCTTAAAAAAGCGCGGTACCGGGCGGGCCGTCTTATGGTCAATAAAAACGGCATTCGCAAAGTGTAGTGATTTTTCGGATTTAAAAAAAATAATGGTTGCATAATTCGCAGAAATATTCTATATTATACTAATTATGATAAATATGATAATAAGCTTATTGGTAAAAAAAATTACTCTTATACATCAAACAGTTGTTAAGCGTTTTTATGGCGTCGGCCTAACAAATTACTTTAGCTTAATCAGCGTATCTTGTTGCAAATCAAGGAATTACCCCCCCCCCCCCCCCCCCACCAACAAACAA
>Ga0123353_10001330_pt1 | contig 30261 bp, 22 predicted proteins | sample TergutLab28metaG_3_FD_92763 | JGI IMG/M metagenome (GOLD analysis project Ga0123353, IMG submission 92763) | Labiotermes labralis P3 segment gut microbial communities from Petit-Saut dam, French Guiana - Lab288 P3 | ecosystem: Host-associated > Arthropoda: Insects > Digestive system > Gut ...
CAGGGATGCCGATCACGAGATACTGAATGCGATCGCTGAGATGCTGAACGGCGTTGCATCGTCGTTCCCCGATAAGGATATGCCTTTTACGATACTTCTTGAGAACATCTGGTGGCCCGGTCTCACGATGACCGACGATTCGGGGTTCAGGATACTCGATGATCTTCTTGATTTCGATAATTGGGGCATATGCCTTGACACCGGTCACCTGATGGCGCGTCTGGAGAACTGCAGGCATGAGGAAGAAAGTATCAGCAACCTTCTCAACATATTCCGCTCGTACCCCCGGAAAATGACAGATCGGATAGATCTGATCCATCTGCACATGAGCCTGTCGGCCGATTACATTGAACAATGCAAGAGGAACCCGGTCGTCATTGAAACTGATGATCACAATGAGATGATGAAGAAAGCGTATGAGCACGTATGCAAATTGGATGAGCACCGGCCGTTCACATCTCCATCGGTGACAAAGATGATAGAAGCGATACGGCCGCGTTACGTGACACATGAGATTTCGGCGCCCACGGCGGATGATGTGCTTACGGGGTTCTCATCCCAGCTATCTCTGTTCCCTCGGAAAACTAAGTGACACGTGAAATAATAAATATCGACCTTTATATGCACATCCATGGAAGGTGCGAACGTCTCGTTAATGAGAAAGATCAATCTCATATTCAGATTCAGCTACACGCTGCCGTTCTTCATGGCATCGTTATGCGGTTCCCTGTTCGCATGGCTGTTCTATGAACCGCCCCTCCATATCGTCGTTCTTATGCCGCTCGTTGTCCTCATGCTGGCGATATTCGTCAACTTCTCGAACGATTATTTTGACCACAGATCGGGCGTTGATAAGATGCGATTCCATGACAAGGAAGAACGATGGAGATCGATGAACGAGAACGATTCCGTCTTGCTTGACAAGATCTATTGGGGCGGAAACCCGTTCGATGACGGCTTGGTGAACGTCGCACAGGGAAAGATCATAATGTTGCTGATCCTCGCTGTAGCGGGATTGGTCGCGATGCCGATCTTCCTTTACGGCGGATGGCCCGTTATCGTGTTCGGAGGCGTCGGCGTTTTAATATCATACTTTTACACTGCGCCGCCGCTCAACCTCGGCGCGCGCGGCTTAGGAGAGGTCGCCGTTGGCGCATCCTTCTTCATGCTGGTGTTCTTCTCATTCTACGTTGCAACGGGTACGTTCGATTGGGATACGCTCGCATTCACCGGAGTTGTGTGGGACATACTCGTTTGGGAGATATTCGCTTTCGCGGTGATCGTCGGAACGCTTGTCGGTCTGATGCGTTTAACGGATTCGATGTCAGGCCAGGAGGCTCACATAGCCAACGGCGAGAAGAGCATCGCGGTCCGCTTCGGCCTTGACGGAGCGGGAAAGATAGGGAAAGCGTTCATCATCTTCGCTTATTTGCTCTACGGGGTCATGTTCATCTTCAATCCCGTATACTTGGTATTATTCCTCACGTTACCGCTTACTCTTAAGGCATGGAAGATAATGACGGAAATGAAAGATGATTGGACCATCAAGCTTCCGCCGTTCTTCTTCGGGACGGCTTTCGTCGCTGAAATATTGTTCATCGCGGCCGTATGCGTTCAATACGCATTCGACATAGGATCGATATTCTGATCATTTCTTCGACAACGCGAACATTGACGACATCTCCATTATGGTGAACGGGTTGCCCTTTTTCACCAGATAATATTCTCTCACTGCGGCGAACCCGCAGTGTTTACACGAATCGGTATCATGCATCGGACAACCGTTATGATGGGAACCTCCGGGTATCATGAACACCGTAACGTAGTAAGGACATTTCACGCTCCAATCCTCTTCCGCCAGAAGCTCGAGCCCCATCTTTGAATTGAGCACCGGATACCCTTTCTTCTTCAGTTCTCTGATAACGGCCACCGCTTTCTTCTTCTCTTCGATCGTGAGTGCGAGATCATACGGAGGAGGAGTAATGAAATTGAATATTATCCCGGCGAGTTTTTTATTGTCCTTCACGATCTTCGCCGTCTCTTCGATGTGATCCATGTTATCTTTCTGAATTACCATATTCGCATATATCGCACCCCTGAATTGCGTGGCGGCGACGTTCTTCATAAGTTCGTTGAAAACGCCTTCTCCTCTGATGGCGTCATGTATCTTCCTGGGACCGTCGATGCTTACCGATATCACGTCGGACCCTATGAACAACTTCTTCGTACCGTTCGTGGTATATCCGACGTTGTTGTAGCCGATCCTCTTCGCCGCTCTGATAAGATCGCCCAGGTTCCTGTCGCCGTCGCTCCACATCGTTGTCTCTCCGCCTTCGAAATAAGCGATCCTGGCACCGTTCTTGTATTGGAGCTTCAGTTCATCGACTATCTCGTCGTATGATAATTTGTTATCTCCGATGTCCGCGCCGCCGCTGTGTATGCTGCAGTGCTTACATCGGAGATTACATCCGTACTGTATTATGATCGTGCTCACCAACGGCGTTCTGTTCCCTAAGAATGAACCGATCCACCATATTGCATAATCGAACAGTTCTGCCATTGACATACTCTGTGCATCTCCCGCTTCGTATAAATGGGATTCGTGCGTACGTTCGAAACGTTCCGGCATTGAAGCTGCCGCTGATGTTGCCCTCCCGAATGCCTGCGGGCCTGGGGGTCAGCGGGCTTGCCGCTGATCCTTGGACAGTATGTACATCGCGAAGGTCAACAGCAATCCGCATGTCAACCCGATGGCGAACCACATGTACCATATCATGTCTATCCCTCCCCGTACAGTCTGCGCCAGATGATCCTCGCGAGCATCATACCTGTGAGAAGACCGAACATGAACAACAACCAGTACGCGGATGCGTACGGATCGGGGTCATCCTCAACGGTGAACACGACATCATCGGTGAACGATATAACGTAATCCGGATGCGCAAGTGTCCCGAGCAGGATCAGGTATTCACCCGGGTCCTCGCCCGACTCTCTTGATAATGCTCCGCTGAGATTATCATGTCCCACCAGACCGGAAACGGCATATGCCATCGTCGGATCGCTCTGCCCCACTATCTTACTGTGGCCGGAAGCGGGCGTCACGGTTATCGGCTTCGGCGATATGGTGAATTTCGCCTCCAGCGTTCCGGTGTAGTTGCCCTTGCCCGTTATTGTCAGAGTGGCTTCCCCGGCGCGGGTGTTATTCGAATACGATACGTCGTAATCAACACCTGCGACGAGCCCTCCTGTAACGACCGCGGAAGGCGTCTGCGACTGACCGTTGTAAACGAACGTGCCTGTTAACGGCTGCAACTCATCTGTGAGTAATTTCGGTTTTATCTCGAACTGAGCGACGTTGGTTATGTAGTCGGGGTATACGCTGCCCGCACTTTGGGTGAGGATCACTCGCATGAGATACGAACCGACATCCGTGGGTTTCGTCTCCGTCCATATCACACCGTCGTTGCTGTATTGGGATATTATCAGATTCGGCATGAACGACTCCATGAACCCGCCCGTCCATACCATATTCTCCTCGAAAGGTGTGCCGTAGGTCGTGTCTTTGACACTCAGTGTCGCAGAGAATGAGCCGGCGACGGCATTGAAACCTATGGTCCATACGAGTGTCAGGTCCGCCGTGGATCCGTTCGTCCATTGATAGTTGTTACTGACGAGTCTGAATGTTGCGGTGTATTTTCCGGGATCCGTCGCGGAAGCGAAGGTCCCCGCCAGAAGGCCATAGTACGCAGAAGCCTCATCGTAAGCTATCCCCGTCTGTTCGGATCCGTTCGCAACGATGCCGGGTATTATCTGCGGCATGACCACGGAGGCCCTTGTGACGTTCACGCTGAGATCCTTCGATACACTTTCGTAATTCGCGGTGTCGGAAGGTGTGAATGTCGCCGGGAACGAGTTCGTTCCGAAGTTACCCACACCGGTGCCCGGAGTATTCCAAGTCCATCCTGTTGGTAACGGAACATCGCTGAGCGTCTGTCCGTAGACCGCCGTCAGACCGGACGGGATCACGTAACTCGGGTAACTCGGGTCTGTTGAAGTTGCCTTCGTTATCGTGAACGTGACGGGTGCGGTCATGAGATCGGCATAGTTGTGCCCGAAACTCTCTGTGAACAGGATACGAACGGAATATGTTCCCGCGTCCGTAGGTTCTGTGATCGTCCAATTGACGCCGTCGGAACTGAATTCGATCTTCATCTTGTCCATGGGCCATATGCTCCACCAGTCCGCCAGCAGTGACGGGTCCACGAACACGAATATATCGAGTTCGTCGCCGTAGGTTATGTCCGGCACGTCGAGTGTCGCGGTGGTGCTCGTGTTGCTTATGGTCCATGTGAGCACCAGATCCCCTTTGGAACCGTTGGCCCAGATGTAGTTCTCATTGTTCAGAGTGAACGTTGCCTCATAGCTTCCGTTGTCCCTTGCGGAAACAACGCTTCCCGCAGTCATGGTGTAGAACGCGGAAGCCGCGTCATATGTTACACCTGTCCGCATCGAACCGTTGTAGACGAGTCCGGGTACTATCACGGGCATGGCCACGGGCAGTTCCGTTACTCTCACACCGAGGAATTCAACGGCCCGCAGGAAGTTGACCGTGTCGGCGGGCGTGAACGTTGCCATGAAATAATTCGTTCCCACGTCGCCGACCTCGGACGTCAGCGGAACGTTCCATGTCCAGCCCGGAGCGAGCGGTGGGAGATCGCCGAGCGTCTTCCCGTATTCAATTGCCGGGATGAACGGCATCAGATACGATGCGGCTGCTTTCTCTATGGTCCACGGTAGTGTCAGATCTGACGAGGAACCGTCCGCCCATACGTAGTTTTTGTCGGTGATCCTGAATACGGCGGTGTAGTCTCCGGCGTTCGTCGCGGAAACATCGCCGCCACTCACCTCATATACTGCGGAAACAGGGTCGTAATGCACACCCGTTTGCTCGGATCCGTTGTAGATCAAGCCTGTCACCGTCGTAGGCATCGTCACCTTGGCCGGCGATATCCTGAATTCGACCGTATTCGTCATGAAGTCCGCATAGTTGTTCCTGAAACTCTCCGTGAACAGTATACGAACGGAATATGTTCCCGCGTCCGTCGGTTCAACGTCCGTCCACGTCACACCGTCACCGGTGTACTCTATCTTGTACACGGGCCATATGCTCCACCAGTCCGCCAGCAATGCCGGGTCCACGTATATGTATATCCAGAGTTCCTCACCGTGACCGATGTCGGGGACCTCGAGCCTTGCGGTGGTGGTCGCTGCGCCCAATGTCCACGTGAGCGTCAGATCCGCTTTGGAACCGTCGGACCACACGTAGTTCTTATCTTTCAGTGTGAACACCGCGGTGTACTCTCCCACGTCCGTCGCGGAAGCAACACCCGACAGTGAGTAATATTCGAATGTGTCGTCGCGATCTATGCCTGTCATCATGTTCCCGTAGTTGTACCTCTGCCCCGGTATTATCGTCGGCATCGGCACCTCGATCGGGAATATATTGAATTCAACGGGGGCCGTCATGAAATCCACGTAATTCTGGCCGACGCTCTCGTTGAAGAGTATACGAACGAGATACGTTCCCGCGTCCGTGGGTTCAACGTCCGTCCACGTACCGTTAACGTTGTATTCTATCCTCCAGTCCAGCCATATGTCCCACCAATCCTCTACCAAGGCCGATTCAACATACAGTGTCATCAGAAGATCGTCACCGTAACCGATGTCGTCAACTTCCAGATATGCATATACCGTGGCCGCTGCAATGGTCCATACTAAGGTCAGGTCGTCCGTGGAACCGTTCGCCCACATGTAGTTGTCTTTCAGGATGAACGTGGCCGTGTTCTGTCCTTTATCCGTTGCGAATATGGTGCCGCTCATCGTGTAATAAGTCAAAGTGATGTCGTAGTTCACACCTCTCTTCATCAAACCGTCGTAAACGAGTCCGGGTATTATCGTCGGCATGGCGACCGGGGCTCTCGTGACCTCTACGTCGAAGCTCTTCGATATGCCGCCGGGTGTGAATGTCACCGGGAACGAATGCGTTCCGACATCGCCCACAGGCGTCGACGGAACGTTCCACGTCCATCCCGCGGGGAGATCGACGTCGTCGAGTGTTTGTCCGTATATTGCGGTCAGACCGACCGGCATTATCAGGAACCCGACGGGATCCGTCATGAAGTCCACATAATTCCCGCCGACACTCTCGATGAAGAGTATACGAACGGAATACTTTCCGACATCGGTTGGTTCCGTGTCCGTCCATATCGTATCGTCAACGCTGTACTCTATCCTCCAATTCAGCCATATGTCCTCCCAGACACCGACCAATATCGATTCGACGTACAGCGTTATCACGAGTTCGTCACCGTAATATATGTCGTCGACTTCAAGGACGGCATTGACCTCGTACGCACCTATGGTCCATGCGAGCGTAAGGGGCGCAACGGAACCGTCCGACCACATGTAACCGCTGTTGTCTTTCAGAGTGAATGTAGCTGTGTACCGTCCGTTATCCGTTTCGGACACCGTACCGGCGGTCAGTGTGTAATATTCGAACGTGTCATCGTAATTCACACCGACCTGAGGGGATCCCGGCGGTACGAATACGAGTCCCGGTATTATCGTCGGCATCTCGACCGGAGCTCTTGTGACGTTTATGCTCACATTTTCCAGTACCGTAACGTAATTGGCGGTATCCGAAGGTGTGAACACGGCATTGAACCAGTGTATCCCTACGTCACCGACCTTGGTCGTCAGCGGACTGTTCCATGTCCATCCCGGCGGCAGGGTAACATCGCCGAGCGTCTTACCGTATATCGCCGTCAATCCTGTCGGTATCGTGTAACTCGGGGTCGCCTTCTCTATGATGAACGCTAATGTTACCGTTCCCGTGTAATTCGCGGTACCTCTGACCGTGACCGACGCCGTACCGGCATTCGTGTTGTCATTGTATCCTGTGATGACGAATGTGACCTTGGGATCGATACCGCTTAATGTAACGGCGGGAGTACGTGCCGTCCCGTTGTAGATCATCGCGAGGATGTCGTTGAACATGTCCTCGGTTATCTCTTTAGGTATAAGGTACAGAGGCATTTCTATCGTCGCGGTGAACGACGGGAGTTTTCCGTTCTCGGTTATCCACGGATCCGTGAAACGGTTACCGATCGTTCCGTCCGTGTTTATCTCGGTGGCGTTGATATCCGTTCCGTTCTCCGCATCCGCTCCCGTACCGTTCACGGTCATGCCTGAGAAGGCTGCGTTGCCTGACATCTGTCCCGACATTGCGCCGCTGACACTGCCTATCATGCGGCCTGCATCTGATACTGAAGCGTTAACGCTTTCATTGAGAGCTGCACAATTGGTAACGTTCCCGTTACCCAGATAACCCGCTATTCCGCCGACGTTCTTCTGTCCCGTTACCGTACCGACGGCGTAGCTCTTCGTTATCAGGTTGTTGTTGTTATCGAATGGGTTCAGATCCCCGATCAGACCGCCCACGTTGTTGCGGCCGTTGACATCTCCTATGAAGTAACAATATTCCACTATTGCCGGTGTTGCACCACTGCTCAAGTATCCGACGATACCGCCGACATCATCCCTTCCCTGAACGGTGCCTGTGGCCCACGACTGCGATATCTTGCTGCCGTTCATCCATCCGGCAACTCCGCCGATACTGTCGAATGCGCTTCCGCTTCCCGCTCCGCGCACGCTGCCGTTGAATGAACAGCCGATTATACCGGAGCTGCTGACGAACACGCTTCCTACGACGCCGCCGACGCGATCATGTCCCGCCACGGTACCGGAAACGTGACAGTTCACAACACTTGCGTTGTTAAGGTAGCCTACTAAACCGCCCACATAGGTCTTTGCGGTCACTGATGCTCCTTTGATGAACACATCTTTGATGAGGGCGCCGGTGAACACATAACCGAACAGTCCCGCGTAATCACGACTTGCATTATTTATGTAAAGTCCCGAGATCGTATGTCCCGCACCGTCGAATGTTCCTTTGAACGAATTCGTGGCATTGGTCCCTATGGGCGTCCAATTTCCGTAAGCGCTCAAGTCGATATCGTTACCGAGGACGTAATATTTCCCTGCCTTCGCATCGCCCGCGTTGACCTCGACGGCCAATTGGGCGAGACCTGCGGCATCCGTAATGACATACGGAGACGCGGCGGTACCGTCGCCGGCTCCCGCTGCATTATTATCGTCTGATAACACAATGACGGACGCTGACAGAAGTACCACAACGGACAATATCATCAGCGACCTCAGTCTCGAGGGTGTGTTCTCCCTTCTAACTTTATTTGACATTATACTGAACCCCCTTTCCGGCTCAAGGACGCTACGCTGAATTCAGCGTTGCCTGAACGCATACTTAAACGTGTTAACGGCTATTTATAACTTACATGGGCACGGCCGTGCGCGATGACTTATTCCGCTCTTTATTTGCATCATCGCCATTTTGAGCATATCACGGCCGATCCGCATATACGTTCGGACGGAAGGAACATATTTGTATCATGATACCCCGTTCGGGCATTATGAGGATCGGTCTGATCGCCTGCGACATATTGGAACCTGAACTTGAACTGCTCACGAAGGACGATCCTGATTTTGTGCATAAGGATTACGTTGAGTTCGCATTGCACGCTTATCCCGACGATATGCGTGCGAAGCTCATCGAGAAGATAAACGCTCTTGAAGGTCAGGTCGATGCGGTACTTCTGGGATACGCGGTATGCCAATCGCTCGGCGGGGTAACGGAAGTTGTTAACGTTCCCACGGTGATGCTTGAAGGCGACGACTGCATATGCGTCCTCCTCGGCGCAAGCGAATACACACGTGAGAAGAAGATCTGCACCGGAACGTGGTTCTCATCGCCCGGATGGGCCCGTGAAGGCATGGACGGTCTGATAAAGGAGATGCATCTTGATTCCGTGGAAGGCGTCGATCCCATGTTCTTCGCCGACATGCTGTTCGAATCATATGAAAGGTGTCTGTACATCGATACGGGAGTTAAAGATGAGAACGGTGAATACCACCGTAAATCGGAAGAATTCGCGAATCAGCTCAGATTGAAACACGATGAGAGAAGATGCGATCTCAAAAATCTGGAGAAGAAGATCGCAGAGGTCAAAGAGCTTGCCTTGAGTGTGTTGAATTAACCGAATCTTCCGGTTATGTACCTTTCCGTAAGCTCATCTGACGGCGTATCGAACAGCCTTTCCGTTCTTTCGAATTCGATCATCTTCCCTAAGTACATGAACCCCGTGAAATCACTTATGCGTGCGGCCTGCTGCATGTTGTGCGTTACTATGACAACGGTATAATTCTCCTGCAGTTCTATCGCAAGCTCCTCTATCTTCGCTGTTGCTATGGGATCGAGCGCCGACGTCGGTTCATCCATGAGTATCACTTCCGGATTTATTGAAAGCGTTCGCGCAATGCAAAGCCTCTGCTGCTGCCCTCCCGACAATGAGAACGCCGACTGATCCAGGCGGTCGTGAACTTCATCCCAAAGGACCGCCTGCCTAAGTGAACGTTCAACGATCTCGTCGAGATCGCTTTGTTTTGTTACGCCGTGTATCTTCGGCCCGTATGTTATGTTGTCGCGTATGGACATGGGGAACGGGTTCGGCTTCTGGAATATCATGCCTATCTTCTTCCTGAGCAGCATGACATCGGTGCCCCTGTCATAGATATCTTGACCGTGATATCTCATCTGACCTTCGACACGGCATCCGTCGATGATGTCGTTCATCCTGTTCATGCATCTCAACAGCGTTGATTTACCGCAGCCTGACGGCCCGATGAGCGCCGTTATCTTGTTCTTCCGGACGTTCATGGCCACGTCTATCAACGCTTGCTTATCTCCGTACCAGAGGCTGAAACCCTCCACTTCCATGACGTTCGTATCTTCCATCGTATCACCACTTGATGTTCTTACTGTATCTGTACCTTACTATCGATGCGAAAGCGAATATGAACAGCACCATCAGCAGAAGCACCAGCGCGGTCCCGTACTGCATTGTTGCCGAACCGGGTACTTCCGAAGCGAGGAAATACAGATGATAAGGCAATGCCATCACGGGGTCCAGTAACGATAATGAGATGCTGCTTCTGAAGACGACGGCGGCCGTGAACATTATCGGTGCGGTCTCACCGGCGGCACGCCCCAAACTTAAGATCAGACCTGTGACCACTCCGCCGAACGCTGCCGGTATGACCACTTTCATGGTCGTTTCCCATTTGCTGGCGCCCATGGCCAGCGACGCCTCCCTTAACTCTCTCGGCACGGCCAATATGGATTCTTCGGTGGTCCTTATTATCACCGGCAGGACCATGAACGCCAGTGTGATGCATCCTGCTATCAATGCGTACCCTACGCCCAGGTATATCACAAGCGCCGCCATTCCGAACAACCCGAACACCACTGATGGTGTGCCGTTGAGGATGTCTATGGCCTCGCGTATTATCCTTGTTGACCGGGTGTTCTTAGCATATTCGGCCAGATACACACCGGATACTATTCCGAGCGGGAACGCTATCATCATCGTTCCTATGACCAGTTGGATCGTTCCCACTATCGCCGGGAATATACCTCCTTCAAGGCCGCCGGCCTCGGGATATCCGAACAGGAAACCGAGCGACAACGCAGGTAACCCTTTCGAAACTATGTCGTATATTATCACAAAGAGTATCGCGACCACGACGATTGCTACCATGACAAGCGATGAATGCGCTATCTTCTCCTTTATGTTGGAGCTCAGGACCTTCGCCAAAGGACCGGCAGCCAGCATCGCCACCAGTGCGATGAACGCCACCAGGACGGACGTGAACGTGTCCGTGAACAAAGATGCCATCATATACACGAAAGCGAAGACGGCCATCAGTGTCAGCGATCTCACTATCTTGCGCATGTGGCCGGAGATCTTCTCATATCCGGGTACTTTCGCGAAGATCGAGGGTTTGGTGTTCGTCGATTCGCCGAACTTCCTTCTCGACCGTTTTATCACCAACTTCGCGGTGAAGTTTATCGCGAGCACCATGAGCATCAGTATCAGAGCAAGAAGGAACAGTGCGGAGTAATGCGTACTCCCGGAGACGACGTCCGGCATCTCCAACGCCAGCGTTGCCGTTATCGTCCTCAGCATTTCGAATATGTTCCATAAAGGTTCGGGAATTATCGGGTTGTTGCCGGTGACCATCATCACCGCCATCGTCTCGCCGATCGCACGTCCGATACCTAATATCGTAGCGGCCGCTATTCCCGATATGGCTGCGGGAACGACCACTTTACGTGTGGTCTCCCATCTGGTCGCGCCCATGGCCATGGACGCCTCCCTGTACGACCGCGGAACGGCACGCATCGCATCCTCCGACACCGAGATGATCGTCGGCAGGGCCATTATCCCTAATATGATGGAACCGGCCAGCCAGGATGTCCCGAAGAGAAGATGATCGGGAAAAATGTTACGTAAAAGAGGTACGAGAACGATCAGACCGAAGAAACCGTACACCACCGACGGTATCCCCGCGAATATCTCGCATGCCGGTTTCAAAAAATTCTTGAGTCTCTTCGGTGCAACTTCGGAGATGAACACCGCCGCCCCGAGTCCGAGCGGCAGCGCGAACATTATCGCCCCGAACGTCACCATCACGGTACCCGTTACCAGCGGAACGGCGCCGTACTGATCCGCGTGCGGTCTCCATACGGTGCCCGTTATGAACTCTATTATCCCTATCTCACCGATGGCACCCGCGCCGTTGGCCAGTATGAACAAGATTATGAAGAATATTATAAGAACGGTTGCGGAAGCGATGGCCAGAAGGATATATTTCATCACATTGTCGTGATGGAACCTTTTCACCCTCATTATGCTCTTGGACGGATCGTTCAGACACTCGCCTCCATCACGAAGTCCACACCCCCGATCCGGGATGTTATCGCACCGAGGTCTCTCGGGACCTGCGCAGGTGGTGTCAATACGTAACCATCCATGGTCACACCGGTTATCGTCAAAGTGTCTCCCGGCAATACCCTTATCACATACTTCCCGTCCGGATCGGTGAGTGATCTGTATGTTGTCGTGTCGGCGTTCACCTGATATTGGATTACGGCGCCTTTCAATGTATTTCCGGTGTCGTCGTATACTGTCCCTGTGACCGCATGATCTATGCGCACGAACCCTTCTTCCTGAACGATATCCTGCCCTTCCGTGCTTAATACCCAATCGATGAAGAACTTGATCACGCCTTCCGGTTCGCCTTTCGTCACAAGTATGAGGTCACGCGAGATCGCATACGTCCCGTTAAGGACGTTCAGCGGTAACGGTTGAACGGTGTCCACCGTCATTTGAGCGATCCTGCCATCATCCAGTTTCTGCGCAACATCCAGGTTTATGTATCCTATCGCTCCCGGAGTTCCGCCGACGGCGTGTATCACCGCACCCGTGGAATTGACCGCGTTTATTCCGCTCTCTTTTATCTTGTACGAACTGTTGTGAGCTTTCAGCGCACTGTCGAAACAATCCCTTGTCCCGGAGCCTTCCTCTCTGGTGATCACCGCTACCGGAAGGTTCGATCCTCCGATCATCGGATCGCTCCAGTTGGTTATCGAACCGCTGTATATGCCGACGAGAGCGTCCATGGACAGATCGCTGACACCGGCGGATGCGTTGACTATCACAACGACCGCATCCATGGCTATGTGGTGCGTTTCCAACTTGTCCTGCCCTTCACCGGGCCTCAGGTCACGTGATAACATCCCGATGTCCGCAACGCCGTTCAACGTTGAGCTTATCCCTACTCCGGAACCTCCGCCGGTGACGAACATCTGCACATTCGCATACTTTTCAAAATCCTTCTGAAGTTCCATCATCAGCGGCTGCACTGTTGTCGAGCCGGCGACGTTCAATGTCTTGGCGTCGCTGCCTATGATCGTGGCCGTCACCGGAACGCATATCATTGCGGTCAGAAGAACGGCAACGGTTATTTTCAGCCAGCCTTTCAAAAGGAACCCCATCTTCGGAAGTTCGCAATATGTATAAAAGTTCTCTAAGTATTATATGCGTCGGAATATATTAAACAATTGATATAGAATTCACTATATATAATTATAAAATAATATATATTTATTTTGAAATCAAGCCGGTGCGTTCAGACGGTGAGCCCGTTGAGCCAGTTGATGAAAAAGCCTTCCATCCCATCTTTGTCATCGGAGGAATAGAAAACGGAGATGCCGGCGATCGTTATCCTCTCGATACCCGGAACGGGATCGATGGCTGCGAGGGTCATTACCGCGATGTTCCCTTCGGATAGCAACGCTTCTATGTCTTCAACGGAAGATATCACATCCTGTACCGAAGTGTGCACGACAGCTCTCGCGTTCTCGTTGAACTCATCGAAGAAGGATCCGAAATCTTCGAGACCGTCGACGTCCGATGACACCGCCACGTGAATATCCTGCTTTTCGCTCTCGCCGCCTGTCAAAAAGTAAACTCCGGCGACGCACAGCACGGCGGTCACCGCGACGGCGGTGATGATCATCAGGTTGTCGGCGAGTTTGGACACGTACCCGTCTAACACTGCAGATGTTATATCATTTTTGGCGGGAGGGCGGTGATCCGACGCATCCGCGTACGATAAATAATGCCGCTGCGATAGGTATGGGTAGAAGGATGTAGACAGTAAAAGGAGGGGGGTAGTCTACATCCTTCATTTGTTCATAGGTACGGACGGGCGCTGATCCATCCGCACCATTATTTTAATCGTGATCTTTCGGTCGAAACTCTTCGCGAGTTTGGTTTTCTCCTTGCTGTACAATGATTGTATTCATGTACACAGTTCCTGAGTTTGCATTTTCTTATCTGATATAAAACTTACGGAATTACCCTTAATGTATACATGTTATACTTTGAGGGTAATTTTTCTATCGATGACCTTAGGTTGCAAAAATCCGGGTTTTTCGTCTTCGGATCGGGTCATTTATATATTAAACTATTGATTTTCTATACATAACAGCTATTTATTACACAATCAGGTTAATTTTTTCGTATATCGTCAATAGTTGGAAGAACGAGTGACATGATGTTCCGAGACGCCGTACCCTCACCCGTCCGGATCGGTATACTTCATGTGACACGTGTTCCGAAAGTGCAATTCTACAAGTTTTCACATTTTTTTATATATTATATATATTTTTCGTGCTGTCTTATAGATACTTATTTAACTGTATCATGTAATCGGCAATCGTGGATATAAGAAAAGTGCAGATGACGGGCGGTTCGTCATTCATTGTGACGTTGCCTAAGGATTGGGCGGAGACGGTCGGCCTCAAGAAGAACGATCCTTTGAGGCTCAGTCCTCAATCGGACGGCAGCATTATCATTACAACTGCGAACTCGGAGAACACTTCCGAGTATATCACGAAAGAGGTGAACGTCGACGGTCTGATGGATCCGGACCTGATATTCAGGATGCTTGTCGGCGCTTATATGTCCGGATTCAGCCTGATAGAAGTGACATCGTCATCCAGACTCAGCAATACCGTACTGGATGTCGTGAACAGGATGACACAGGTCGCCATAGGATTGGAGATCATAGAGGAATATGATGACAAGATCATACTGAAGGATCTTGTCGATCCCTCTGAGATGAAAATGGGTAAAAGCGTGGAAAGGATGAAGGTTCTGGTACGGAACATGCTTACCGACGTTGTCTCCGCGCTCAGCAACGATGATATATCGTTCGTTTCCGACATTCCTGCCAGGGACAGCGACGTCAACCGTTTGGCGTGGCTTATAACCAGACAGACGAACATGTTCCAACGGGACATCGGATTGTTGAAAAAGATAGGTCTCGACCATTCCGATATCACATCCAATTACACGATAAGCAGGATCATAGAAAGGATAGGCGATCACGCCGTCCTCATATCCGAGAATTCCAGGAAGATAATGGGGAATAGTGCGTTCGCGGACCTCAGAGGAGAAGCTTCAAGATTATGCACCGAATCCATATCGATATTCGTCAAATCGCTGGGAACGCTGAACAGTGAGGATCCGCAGGTCGCCAGCGACTGCGTCAGGGAGTGTATCGAACTCAACGATATGATAAAGAAGCTCAACAGGCACGCGCTCGGCAATGAATATGATGCCGCACTTTCAGTCAACCTTATGTCGAGCAGCATGAGACGTGTATGCGAATATTCCATGGACATAGCGGAACTCGCGATAAATTCCATAATGGGAAAAAGAGAGAAGAGGGTTGAGAAAAGATCATAACGTTCCGGAATCGCCGCTTACCTCGATGCGTTTCCCGGAGACCATGTATATTATCTTCTCCGCTACTTTGCATGCGTTATCACCCACACGTTCAAGGTACTTGGCCACCGATATGTAGTATGTACATGCTTCCACCGAACTCGGATCCTCGTGCATCCGCTGGACGTTCTCATCTATCACGGAGACCCTGTAGTGATCCAGTTCGTCATCCCATTCGGGATATTTCTCAAGACCTTCTATATTCCTGCTCTCGAACGCGCTGACAACACCCTTCACCATATTGACGGCGACGCCGCACATTGCGAACACGTCATCCATGTGATACGTTGTCGGTCTGTCTTTCAGATATATCGCCGCTTTAGCTATATTCTTGCTGTATTTGCCTATACGTTCCAGGTAGGTTATCAATTTCAATGCGGTTGCCGTGAAACGCATGTCCGAGGCCATCGGCTGATACAGTATCAGGATTCTCAGCGCCTCTTCTTCTATGAGCGTCTCAAGGAATGCGACGCGATCGTATTTATCTCGAACCTCTTCCGCTAATTCAACATCGGAATTAACGAGAGCGCTTACCGCTCCTTCAAGCATATTGACCACCAATTCACCCATTTCCGTGACCGAATTCGTGATCGCCTTCAGATCTAAAGCCAATCTTCTCATTGTATCAACCGAACCTTCCCGTGATGTATCTTTCAGTAAGCTCATCGGATGGCTTATTGAATATCTTTTCTGTCTCGCCGAACTCTATCATCTTCCCGAGGTACATGAATCCCGTGAAATCACTTATGCGTGCGGCCTGCTGCATGTTGTGCGTCACTATGACAACGGTATAATCCTTCTGAAGCTCCACGGCGAGGTCCTCTATCTTCGCCGTCGCTATCGGATCGAGCGCGGACGTCGGTTCATCCATCAAGATGACCTCGGGATTTATCGATAATGCGCGTGCTATGCATACTCTCTGCTGCTGCCCTCCCGACAATGAGAACGCCGACTGATCCAAACGGTCGTGAACTTCATCCCAAAGGACCGCCTGCCTCAGTGAACGTTCAACGATATCGTCAAGTTCTTCCTTCTTTTTGATGCCGTGGATCTTCGGTCCGTACGTTATGTTGTCGCGTATGGACATCGGGAATGGGTTGGGCTTCTGGAATATCATGCCCACTTTCTTCCTGAGGGCCATTATGTCCGTGTCCTTGTCATAGATGTTCTGCCCGTGGTAGATCATCTTCCCTTCGACGCGGCATCCGTCGACTATGTCGTTCATCCTGTTCATGCATCTGATAAGCGTCGATTTGCCGCACCCGGACGGTCCGATCAATGCCGTTATCTTATTCCTCCGAACCGGCATGGTCACGTCTATAAGCGCCTGCTTATCCCCGTACCACAGGTTTAGGTTCTCAATCTCCATTGTTATTTCTTCTTCAGCCATGAGATCACCATCTGACCTTCTTATTCGACCTGTATCTTACCACCGTTGCCAACGCGAATATCGACAGGACCAATATCAAAAGCACTAACGCTATGCCGTATTGCATTTCGATAGGCCATGTGGGATGATCCCATGATACGTAGTACAACTGATACGGAAGCGCCATTACCGGAAGGGTCGGATCGAATGAGAACGATCTCATCGTCATGTGCCCGACGGCCGCCGTCAGTAATATCGGGGCGGTCTCACCGGCCGCACGCCCTATACTTATTATGAGACCTGTTACCACTCCTCCGAACGCCGCCGGGAGGACGACCTTGGATGTGGTCTGCCATTTGGTTGCGCCCATCGCCAACGATCCTTCCCTGAGCTCCTGCGGCACCGCACGCACCATCTCCTCCGTCGTACGTATGATGGTCGGCAACACCATGAACGCCAGTGATACGCAGCCTGCGATCAGGGATATGCGGCCTACGATCATCACGACCGTTGCCAATCCGAACAGCCCGTACACTATGGACGGCGTAGCGTTCAGCGCGTCTATCGCTTCCTGTATCAATTTCGTTATGCGGCCGCTCTTGGAGTACTCCGACAGATATATCCCGGTGACTATCCCGAGCGGGAACGCTATCAGCATTGTACCGCCGACAAGCATCAGCGTTCCGACTATCGCGGGATATATGCCCATCTCATCCGGGAATGCCGTGATGAAGTTCCACGACAACGCAGGTGCGCCCTTGATGACGATGTCCCCTATTATCCATATCATTATGCAGACGACCGCCGCCGCAACTATCAGAAGCGCCGTATGCATCACTTTCTGCCTGTTCGTGGCGGTGACCCTTGACATCGTTTCCTGGAACGCTATCACTCCGGCGACCGCGACTGACGCTACCCCCGCAGCCATGATATCACCTACCATCAGAGATGATATCATCCAGACGGCGATGAACAGCACGATCAGCATGAACATCTTCCTTGCGGGCATGTGCACCGCCGCGAAATCGTTGATCTTCTCGAGGAGACCGCGCGGACGCGGTCCTCCGGCATCCTTCACGTGTGAGTCCCTCTTCCTTGCCACTTGGAATGATACCGCCGCCGCTACCGCAATGAACGCGATAACGGCACCCGCCGTACTTCCGACGATCTGAGAGGATATCCACCATATGAGAATGAAAAGCGTAAGCATAAGGAAGGATCTCTTGATCCCCGGCATTCTGGATGCCACGGCACCGTACCCGGGGATCTTTCTGAATAACCTGCCCAAGCGCGACACTTTTGCCTCCTGCGCGTCGAATTTTCTCTTCATCCCGTTGATCACGGATTTCGCTATGAGGTTGACCGCGATGACCATTACCAGAAGGACCAACCCCATCAGGAATATCATAGAGGTGTTGATCGGCGCGGTTATATCCATCTTGGCGCCGATGGCTATCTCCGCCGTCAGCGTTTTCAGTCTTGAGAATATGTCCCAGAGCGGCTGCGGCACCAGAGGCGAGTTCCCGGCGACCATTATGACCGCCATCGTCTCACCGATGGCACGCCCGAGACCTAACACCGCGGCCGTCGCGATACCCGATGCCGCCGCGGGTATGACCACTTTGCGCGTGGTATCCCATCTGGTTGCGCCCATTGCCAATGACGCTTCTCTGTAAGACATCGGAACGGCCCTCATCGCATCCTCGGAAACTGAAATGATTATCGGTAATGCCATTATGCCCAGCAATATCGAAGCGGCCAGCCAACTGTCCCCGTGACCCATGAAATTGTTCAGTAACTTGACTATCACGACCATCCCGAAGAAACCGTAGACTATGGACGGTATCCCGGCGAGCACCTCGCACATCGGTTTCAATATCTCTTTGATCTTCTTCGGCGCCACTTCCGATATGTATGTGGCGGCACCCAGACCGATCGGCAGGGAGAATATCATTGCACCGAGCGTTATCAGGAGCGTACCCACCAGAAGCGGTACGATCAGGGACAGGTGATTGTCGTTGTAACCGATAACGCCGGTTATCTCGCGGATTATCGTTTCTATGGCGAGGGTGCTTCTCAGAACCAGGAAAAGTATTATGAACAACACTACCGCGACGGAGACAAGCGCCACCGCCATGAGTGAGTTCTTCACAAGCGTATCCGAGTGGATCTTGTTCTTCTTCTTGATGTTCTGTCTCTCGTCCGCCATCATCATCACACGCCTTATATGCCGACGAACGATCGAACGGCATATGCTGGCTCTACGGCAGGGCTACTCTCGGATTGCATATATATCTTATCGCTATAATATATATTGAACTATATTCACTAAATATTAATATATTATTTTGATATGAATGTCAAAGCTTCAGGGTACGATATTTTTGATCATCTGAAGATAATAAAAAAATAAGGGGGCGAAGCCCCCTTCTAACGGAGGAAGTGATTTGTTGTGCGATCAGATCGCAGGCCAGCGAAGGACCTTTTCCCATTCCGCTTTCAGCGTGGTGTCGTCCAAGTGGACGAATCCTTCGTCATCGACGATCTTCTGAGCCTCTGCGCTGTACATCCACTGAAGGAACGCTATGGACGTCTGGTTCAGACCCGAACCGTCAGCCAGCGTAAGGACGAACAAAGCTCTGCTCATCGGGTATCCGGTCTTATCGGTGGCTGATGGCGCATATGACATCCATTCCTGGACGGTGGTCGCCGACGGCGCAATGTATCCGGTCGGTGTTGCGGGTGTTACGCCTGCCTTACCTACGGGTAAGCTCTTCACGTTGGGGTACAACACATCCGTGCCGCCGGCGATGTGTATGAGCGAGTTCATGTTAACGAAACCTATACGGTTCTGGTTCTCATTCACTTCTCTGAGAACGGCGCCTGCCGATGTCCTCTCCAAAGCTCCGGCCTTGAACGGGTTGGAAGTGGCAGTGTCGGTGACTCCTCCGAGACTGGTAACGAACGTCTCTCTCGTGCCTGATCCGAATTCCCTTACCACGGGGGTCAGGTTCGTCGGCAGAGCCGTGTTGTCGGCGGCTACGCCGGGGGTCTGCAAGAAGAGGTTCTTCAGATCGTTTATGCTGACGCCTGCAAGTGTAACATTGCTGCTGGCAACTATAACGACCGCGTCAAAAGCTATGGTATGCTGTGTAAGATTCGGGAAACTCGTAGAGCTTGTGACCGATGAGGCCATACCTATGTTCGATATTTTCGTATTGGTGTTCTCTCTGCCGGTACCGGAACCTCCGCCCGATACGTAGATCGCTGCGTTACTTACTTTCTCGTATTCCGATGCCCACGCATTCATGAGCGGCTGGACCGTTGTGGATCCGGACACCATGACTGGGGAATTATCTTCGTTGCTACCGCCGCCGATGAAGTATCCGCCTGCAAAACACAGGCACCCCACGGCAGCGATGGCGATTATCATCGTTATTTTCTGATCCAAGGTTAAATCACCTTGTTCCGAGCAGAGTTCGAATTGGATATATATTTTGTCTACATAATATATGTATAATATATATTCTATATTTATGGCATATATTCGTAAATAGTTTCTTGATAAAGAATAGAAAAAATGCGGAATACCTCCCTGCCAAATGGGTCGCGCGACAGATAATATAAGGTAAAGGAAACCGAATATCCGGCGATCCCTCCGGAAAGGGCGTGATTATAAATACAATAAGTAGATTGCTACTTAGTAGAGCTCTACCTAGTAAGTGATATCATGATCGATCCATTCATGCACGGAAAGAATGCCAAGGTGAGTCCCCCACAACTGTTGATACTGATGTCCGTAAGGAACGGGAAAAGATACGGGTACGAGATATTGAAAGATCTCAGAGAGATGTTCGGCGGCATGTGGGAACCTAAGACCGGAGTGATATATCCTGCAGTGAAAAAACTAAGGGATAACGGTTATCTTACATCGGAGATCGTTGACGGTAAGGAACATTACGGCCTTTCCGACAGCGGAAAGGAAGTTCTGATAAGCGTACTGTCACGTCTGGGAGCGATGAGTGCCGTATTCGAACGTTTCAAAGCCGTCACCGAGGACGCGATGAATGAGTTGGGCATCGATCCGTTATCCGCCGATGAATTGTACGGTTCCGATGACGGTTCGGGCATAGACGAAAGGATACGACGGCTGATGGACATGCGTACTCACTTTGAAACGGGATTGATCAGAGTGAACGAAACGATCGAGAACATGATAATGCAGAAGAACGATGAGTTGTGAACATGTTCAAGATCCTGAGCTACCTGGGACGCAAAGAATGGACGATGATCGGCGCAGCCGTCATCTTCATCGTCTTCCAAGTGTGGCTCGATCTTCAGCTTCCGGAGTATATGGGTACGATAACCACGCTCGTCACGAGCGGCGGCGACATGAACGAGGTGCTCAAGTACGGAGGGTACATGGTACTGTGTGCACTCGGGAGTTTGGCAACGGCTGTCGTCGTAGGTTACCTTGCGGCCAGGATGGCCGCATCCCATGCGCAGACACTGAGGAGCAGACAATTCGCGAAGGTTGATTCATTCTCGATGACCGAGATCAACAAATTCTCAACGGCATCGTTGATCACACGCTCAACGAACGATGTCACTCAAGTTCAGATGATAGTGACCATGGGTTTGCAGATAGTCGTGAAAGCTCCGATACTCGCCGTCTGGGCACTCGTGAGGATATCGAACGGCAGCATCGAATGGACGATGGCCATGGCCGTCGCGATAATCATTATGATAACGTTATTCGCAGCGGTCATATGGCTCGTGATCCCGAAATTCAAGAAGATGCAATCGCTGACCGACGATCTGAACAGAGTGGTGCGCGAGAACCTCACCGGATTGTCTGTCGTCCGCGCATATAACGCCGAAGGATATCAAGAAGGCAAGTTCGAGAATGCGAACAAAGAACTTACTGATACGCAGTTGTACACATCGCGTGCAATGGCCGTAATGATGCCTGCCATCGCTCTCATCATGAACTTGCTTTTGCTGTCGATATACTGGATAGGCGCGATACTCATAGACGGAGCGGGTATGGCCCAGAGGCCCGATCTCTTCTCCGATATGATAGTGTTCTCGTCGTATTCGATGCAGATACTCATGGCGTTCATGATGATCGCGATGCTGTTCATCATGTTACCGAGGGCTCAGGTGGCCGCTAAACGTATCAACGAAGTGTTAGACACCGAACCGACGATCATTGACGGCAACGTAACGGAAACGGATGGTTCCGAACGCGGTGAGATAGAGTTCAGGAACGTGAGCTTCAAATATCAGGGTGCGGCAAATCACGTTCTTGAGAATATCAATTTCAAGGTGGAGAAAGGTGAAACGGCCGCATTCATAGGATCGACCGGCAGCGGGAAAAGCACATTGATCAATCTGATGATAAGATTCTACGACGTCAGCGAAGGTGCGGTCCTCGTGGACGGTACGGATGTACGCGACTACAAACTGGAAACGCTTCACGATAAGATAGGTTACGTGCCTCAGAGAGCCGTATTATTCTCCGGTACCGTGAGATCCAACGTTGCATTCGGCGTAACGGAAGAACAGATCGAAGAGGAAGAGGTCAGAGAAGCTGTAAGGATCGCACAGGGCAAGGAATTCGTGGAATTGATGGACGGCGCTTACGACGCATCCGTCTCGCGCGGAGGCGCCAACGTCTCCGGAGGGCAGAAACAAAGGATCTCGATCGCAAGAGCGATCGCAAAAAGACCTGAGATATACGTCTTCGATGACAGTTTCTCCGCATTGGACTACAAGACCGACCGCAATTTGAGAACGGCGTTGAAGAAGGAGACACACGGCGCCACGAACATCATCGTCGCACAGCGCATCGGCACGATCATGGACGCGGATAAGATAATCGTGCTCGACGAAGGGAAGATCGTCGGAATAGGCAAACACAAAGAACTTCTGGACACGTGTGAAGTGTACAAAGACATCGCCATGTCGCAGCTCAGCGAAAAGGAGTTGGGAATATGAGCGATCGACCGCCGGCGCGGAGAGGACCCATGGGTGGAGGCCCCATGGGTATGATGGGTGGCGAGAAGGCGAAGAGTTTCAAAGGAACCTGGGGGAAACTGATCCAATACAGCAAGAAGTTCCTTCCCGTTGTCGTAGTGGCACTGATAATGGCCGCCGCCAGCTCGGTGATGCAGATCATCGGCCCCGATCAGCTGAAGAACATGACCGACGAGATCATAAAAGGTCTCGGCGGCGCGATAGATCTGAACACGATCGCATCCATCGGCCTGCTGCTCATCTGTTTGTACGCCGGCGCAATGATACTATCGTTCGTGCAAGGCTGGATCATGGCCACCGCTACTCAACGTATATCGAAGCAGATGAGGACGGACATATCCGACAAGATCAACCGCCTGCCGTTCAGTTACTTCAACAAGAACAGTTACGGAGACGTCTTAAGCCGTGTAACGAACGATGTGGACACCATCGGCGTTACAATGAACCAAAGCGTCTCGGCGCTTGCAACCGCGGTAACGATGTTCATCGGTTCGCTGATAATGATGCTGTTCACGAACTGGATCATGGCATTGACGGCGATCGGTTCAAGCCTTCTCGGCTTCGTGATGATGATGCTCGTAATGCGTAAATCACAGAAGTACTTCATTGCGCAGCAGAGGGACCTCGGCGAGATCAACGGTTACGTGGAAGAGACGTACACGGGACACAACATAGTGAAAGCGTACAACGGAAGCAAAGAGTTCATAAAGAATTTCGAAAGTATAAACGGCAGACTGTACAACAGCGGATGGAAGTCACAGTACCTTTCGGGATTGATGATGCCGTTCATGATGTTCATCGGCAACTTCGGTTACGTTGCCGTATGCATAGTCGGTGCCGTGCTCGCGCTGGAAGGCACGATATCCTTCGGTGTCATCGTTGCGTTCATGGTTTACGTGCGGTTATTCACACAGCCGCTGTCGCAGATCGCGCAGGCGGCCAACAGTCTTCAGAGGACGGCCGCAGCCGGTGAACGCGTATTCGAATTCCTTGATGAGGAAGAGATGGACGATGAATCCGCGACAGGCAAAAAACTCACCGATGTGAAAGGAAACGTAGAATTCAGGAACGTCAGGTTCGGATACACTTCCGACAGAGTTGTGATCAACGATTTCTCCGCAGACGTCAAAGCCGGGCAGAAGATCGCCATAGTCGGTCCCACCGGAGCCGGTAAGACGACCATCGTCAATCTGCTCATGAGATTCTATGAGATCGAGTCCGGTGAGATATTAATAGACGGGATCCCGACGAAAGAGGTTCACAGGGAGAATGTGCATGAACAGTTCTGCATGGTACTTCAGGATACTTGGCTTTTTGAGGGCACCATAAAGGAGAACATCGTATATTCGATGCAGAACGTTTCCGACGAGAAGGTCGCGGAGGCGTGTAAGATGGTGGGATTGCACCATTTCATTCAAACTCTGCCCAACGGGTACGATACGGTGCTGAATGACCGGGCCAGTCTGTCAGAAGGGCAGAAGCAGTTGCTTACTATAGCAAGAGCTATCATCAAAGATTCACCGCTCCTGATACTCGACGAAGCAACGAGTTCCGTTGATACGCGAACCGAAAGGATGGTACAGAGCGCCATGGATATGCTCACCAAGGGCAGAACGTCCTTCATAATAGCGCACAGATTATCGACGATAAAGAACGCCGACATCATACTGGTGATGAAGGACGGCGATATCATTGAATCGGGGGATCACGAAGCATTACTGTCGAAGAACGGGTTCTATGCGGAACTCTATAACAGCCAGTTCGAAACAGCGTGAGTGCAAACGTGCCTGGACGGTTATTCGTCCTTTCCTTTCATCGATTGAACGTTGAAATGCGACGTATCACAGAACGGTTTGTTCGTTGACAGGCCGCATCTGCACAGTGTCACGCGGTTCCGTATCTTATACGATCGTCCGTCCGCGCCTTCTACGGGTATCCCTCCCTTTACCCAAAGCGGTCCGCGCCATCCTGCCGACGTATCCTGTACGGGGGATATCTCTTGATCGAACTTCGGTTCGTACACGTTGCCGTTCTTATCAACCGCCGTAAGTCTACCGGAGACGCAGTTGCACGCCTCTTCTATGGCGATCTCCTTATACTCCGGGTTGTGTGAGTTCATCGCGGCCGTCCATGCTCTGGGCGGCCTGTCGCAGAAGCGCATCGATGCGCAGAGAAGTTCCTCGTCTATCAGATCCACACCTTCACCGGAATATTTCTTCTGAGGTCCGGCACCATGCGTTGCCGTTTCATCGCCGTTGAATCCCGTCTTCACGTGAGCACCGTCGCAGAACGGTTTGTTGGCCGATCGTCCGCACCTGCAGAGGAAATACTCATCACGCTGCTCGTACTTCTTTCCGGTTCCCCAGCTCGTTGATATGCCGTTCTCATCGGATTCTATGACCGCCTGCACCAAAGGAACATTACCAGTGACCTTGTACGGACCGTTCTTCGTTATCTGTATCTTCTTCTCGGCCATGACGAAAGGACGGAGTTATGATGTATATCACATTTGCCGTTCCCCGCAATTCCGTGTGTTAACGTCGAAAGGACGCGCGAGCGTCGACCGTAGATTAAAAATTATTAAATAATATGCTGGATGTGATGCCGCTCGGAGAAACTGTAATGACTTCAGAGAATCTTGCAAATCCGGGTCCGCTCGGACTTCTCGGGTTCGGAATGGCGACGATAGTACTGTCGATGTTCAAACTCGGAGTTTATGAAATGAATGCTGTCATACTCGCCGTGGCCTTGTTCCTCGGTGGTATCGCACAGGTGTTCGCCGGTCTTATGGAATATAAGAGGAACAGGATGTTCACTGCAACGGTATTCACATTCTTCGGAATGTTCTGGATATTGTTCGCGGTAATGAACAAGGGTCTTCTCGGTACTGTCAACCCCGATGCGTTGGTAGTGTTCTATTTCCTGCTGTTCCTGCTGGCGATAGTATTGTTCATCGGCTCACGAGCAGGCGGCAGCAAAGTTGTATCGATAACCTTTGCGTTCCTGGTGGTGCTTCTGGCGCTGCTTACCGTCGGCACGTTCACAGGTGAAGAGATCATCATACAGATCGCAGGAGCTGTTGGTATCATAACCGGTGGCGGTGCGTTCTACATAGCGTGCGCGGAAATGCTCAACGAGCAGTACAAGAAGCCTGTGCTTCCGCTTTGAAACCTTTCAAGACCGCCCCGCGAGGGGCGGTCACCACTAATTTTTCCACATCCTCGATCGAACAAACGAAGTTCTCTCATTCCGGGCCTATGGTCTCGATCGCTCCGTGACCGGCGCATACCGTACACGGCCTTCCGTCCTTCTTCATCAGATCGATGACGGCGGACCTCATCTTCTTCGCACGGACGGAATTGACGTTGACCGATGTCATAAGATACGGCGCTAACGAGATGAACTCGTCTCGTCCGTCCGTCAGACCGTTAACGTTAACGTAAACATCGCCGGTGAACATTATCTTAGGGTCTTCGGAGAAGAATACCATCTCCCCGTGCATATGGCCACCGCTCCCCTCGTACACATCCAGCGATATATCTCCGAACTTCATCGTGTCTATCTTGATCAAGCCCTCGTGATCCTCCGGAACATCCTTACCGATGATCCTGAAACGTGAAGGGTCCGGTGGCCGATAGTTGGAGAATATCATGCTCAGCCTGCTGTAACCCAAGTGAAACCCATTCTCCTCCCTGCTGTCAGCGACGTTGGAATATTGTTTCACGAGACTGTCGGCGCTCTTCCCGTTCATTATTATCTCCGCGTCCGTGATCACTGACAGGAGACCGCAGTGATCCACGTCCGCATGCGTGATCAGTATCTTCTTCCTTCGTTCCTCGAAGTTCGGGAACAGTGTTCTTATGATGTTCATCATCTCATTCGCGTATATCGCGAATCCCGTATCAATGAACAGAAGGTCGTCCCCGTTCTCCAATATGTACGTATTACTGCCGCAGGGCGGTTCTATGGTGTGTAATTTCGTCTTATCGGTGATGTTCTTCACGCTTATTCCCGGGCGGAACCCTTCTCCCATGTATCGAGCCATGAACCTTGCCAAATGCAGGACATGGTTGAACACCTTATCCGGATCCTCTCCGCGATCCTGCAGCATCTGTAAAACACGATTGGATTCACGGATGAACTCCATCGTCCTCTCTTCCGTGAGGTTGAACATCCTCTGGATCTCGTTCCCCATGCGTATGTAGAATATCGTATTGTCCAGATTCGGCTCCTCTTCGTCGTAATCGATTATGTCTATCGGGTACAACTCGCTGATATCGTCCAGAACATTCTTGATGATCTTTGGATCCTCGATAAGAAGGCCCATCTTGAAATTCTGATATTCACCGTTGTGTTCGTTGGAATTGATGTATGAGATGTTTATGTCGTAACGATCCAATATCTTCAGAACGGGATATAATTTCCCGGGGCTGTCGTCCATCTTTATGTTCACGACGATGACCTTGGATTCCGTCAGTTCGTTCTTGAGATAACCTAATCCCAGCAATTCCTTCGCTATTCTTTCAAGAACATCATCGGCAGCTCTGACCTCTACGAATAACGTATGGAAATCCACCGCCTTATTGAAACTCACCCTCACTATGTTGCCGCCGTGCTTCGATATGACCTTCACGGCGAGCATGAACGCCCCGGGTTTATCGGGCATGTGCGTCACGAAGGTCTGAGTTCCCATGGTACGGCCGATGTATTAGGGGTATTTTTGACCTTCTCTTAAACGCTGAAAAAAATCATCATGCCAGTAGTTGGCGGATGGGCCCGAAGAGATTTGAACTCTTGACCTCCCGGTTATCAGCCGGGCGCTCCAGCCAGTCTAAGCTACGGGCCCTTAGATGGTGAACTGCCAACAAGGAGGGGTAATAAAAAGGTTTTCACTGAGGTCGTTGTTTTAATGTTGCTTCGCCTGCGAAACAATAATCAATCCTTCCCCGTTATGTATCCTTATGGCCGCTGTTTTCCATTGGGTCAAGGTGAGACTGTTCTGTTACGCCACCGAGGATGAGGAGAAACTTCATCTCGTGATGAAGAATATCGCGGGAACGGACGATTTCCATGCGGAGATGAGCGACGGCCATCACGGCAATGCGATGACAATATTGACGGCGGATCTGAAAGGGAACAATGAATGTAAAGGATTGTTCGTAAGATTGGGCCGGAATGTCATTGAAAGTATCCTCAACAACCTTGAGGACAGGGTCGATGAGGATTGCACATTCCGTGTCAGATTGGATAAACAGGCTGCCGTATCGGAGATATACGAAACGGCGGATCATGGTGATGTCGTATCGATATCATGCAAGATCGCGTCACATCCCGCCAGGAGGGATATCGCCGAGACGAATATGCGAACATTTCTTGAGGATGTGCTCGCATCATTCTGACGCTTCTTCCTTCCCTTCTTCTTCGACGGCCTTCGTTACCATGACGACGACCTCCCTTATGCGGCGGTTCTTGACCGTCTTCACAATAAGTTTCACATTCTCCATTTCCAGTGAATCGCCGTTCAGCGGTATACGGCCGAGTTTGTACAATACGAATCCACCCATCGTGTGGCCTTCGTAATCACCGAGGTCCAATTTGACCCCGGTCTTTTCCATCATATCATGAATGTTCGCGCCGCCCAGTACCAGATGACTTCCGTCCTCGTTCTCGGTGACCGCGTGCACGATCTCGTCGCTCTCGTCCCATATCTCCCCTATGAGTTCTTCGACGATGTCCTCCAACGTCACTATACCCATCGTACCGCCGTACTGGTCGACCACCACGGCCATATGCATCTTAGACTTCTGCAGCTCTTTCAGAAGCGCGGATATCTTCATCGTCGTCGGTACGAATTTAACGGGACGTATTATATCATTGATCTTCCTGCTCTCCGATTCGAAGTAAAGGTTGTAGAAGTCCTTACTGTATATCACTCCGACGATGCGGTCTATCGTTCCGTTGTATACCGGTATACGAGAGAATCCCGTATCCCTGAACATCTCCTTTATCTCGTTCTTTTCGGCCTTTATCTCTACTGCGGTGACATCGACGCGCGGAGTGAACATCTCCCCGACCGTTATATCGTCGAATTCTATAGCCGATTTTATGAGATCGCTCTCATACTTGTCTATAGTCCCTTCCTCTTCGATCTCGTCGATCATGACGATCAGTTCTTCTTCGGTTATGGATGGTATCTCCTCTTCCTCTTTCGACCGTCTCGTGAGGACCTTCTTCAAACCGACGAAGATCGCGCTCAGCGGGTAGAATATGAATATCAGTGCCGACAGAACACCGGATACCCGCATTGCAAGTTTCTCCGCGCGCTCCTTGGCTATGCACTTAGGCGTTATCTCGCCGAACGTGAGGACCACTAATGTTATGGCTATCGACGATAGCGCCGCGGCCATGTTCTCATCGCCACCCTTCATCAGGTAGTTCACGAACAGCATCATCGATATCGTCGCCGCGGCCATGTTCACGAAGTTGTTACCTATCAGTATCGTGGTTATGAGGCGATCGTAATTCTCCGATATCCTGAGCGCTTTCTCAGCTTTCTTGTTGCCTTCTTTCGCATAATTCTTCATCCTTATGCGATTCATTGACGTATACGACGTTTCGCACAATGCGAAGAATGCGGACGAGCATACGAGCACCGCCAATATCACGAACAATGCTATCAGCCATTGGGTGTCATCCATTTCTTAGCGCTCCCAACAAAACGCGGGTCTTTTTCCGTCACCGCATGAATAATGATGCATATTATTGGTCTTCATATGAGAGGAGAGTATTTTAAACCTTTGAACAAAACGTCAAGAAGAACGCCTTTATCCGTACCGGCACCGGTACGTACGATGGATGGATCTGTGACCATGCTCCGCCGTCCGAAGCCTCCGTCCTTCTTATACTTTATATATAATAAAGAATAATACAGGGGGAGAGCGGGGTTGACCGTATGGTAGAGTTCAAATATGAGGTCGTGGAGAGGGTCGCGGTTCTTTCTGAATCGTCCAAAGGGTGGACAAAGGAGCTTAATCTCATAAGCTGGAACGGCAGAGAGCCGAAATTCGATATAAGGGAATGGTCCCCGGATAAAGAGAAGATGGGGAAGGGTGTAACGCTCACGGACGAGGAAGTCGTAGTGCTTAAGGAAGCGCTGTGCGGCAGAAAACTCTGATCTTTCCTTAAAAAGCGCCTAACGGCGCATGTTCTTTCCATTTGTTTTCCGTTAGCTGTGCGTATACGAGCGCGAGCGAGACCGAACATCCGATCCGCGGAACGTGATGCAAATGCTTAACTGTGTTAATATATGCGCGGAATACCTTCGAGAAACGATGGAGTTGTGATATAAAGGCGCGTATATACTAATAGCTTTATAAACCCGAAGTGTCTACCCGATTGTCAGAGGCATTCGTGATATTACAACCTGGTCCGTCTAAAAGGCGAGGAAGATGATATTGGAATACTCCAAAATAGAGGAATAGAAATGGCCTACGGAGATAGGAATTACAGGGATAGAGACCA
>Ga0123353_10001331_pt1 | contig 30253 bp, 23 predicted proteins | sample TergutLab28metaG_3_FD_92763 | JGI IMG/M metagenome (GOLD analysis project Ga0123353, IMG submission 92763) | Labiotermes labralis P3 segment gut microbial communities from Petit-Saut dam, French Guiana - Lab288 P3 | ecosystem: Host-associated > Arthropoda: Insects > Digestive system > Gut ...
TTGGTCGCTTATCGCGAGGGGGGCTCGGGGGGAGGTATCGTCAAGCTGTCCGCCTTTGACCCCGACACGGAAACGATGCGATTCGCATTGCGCGCGCCGGGCGCCTATACTATCGGCTACAACCCGGTAGCCTTCGCGGACATACAGGGCCACTGGTCTCGGGACACCGTCGCGTTCCTGGCATCCCGCCAGATCGTGAACGGGCGGCCCGGCGGCCAGTTCGCCCCCGCCGATCAAATTACCCGCTGCGAGTTCCTCAAATTGGTGGTGGATTCGATAGACGGTCTTGACCTGCCACCGGCCGCCGGCGCCGCCTTCCCCGACGTGCCGCCCGGCGCGTGGTACGCCAGGCAAATAGTCTGGGCATACGAAATGGGCATCGTCAACGGCTTGCCCAACGGAAGCTTCCTGCCTGGCAGGGCCGTCTCCCGACAAGACATGGCTGTGATCATCCACCGTCTCATCCAAGCCATGTCTTGGAAACTGGACATCGCCCGGGCCGCGCAAGATTTTACGGACCAAGACAGAGTCAGCGGCTATGCCGCAGACGCCGTCAGCTTGCTGTGGCAATATGGGGTCGTAGGCGGCTTGCCGAACGGCGCGTTCAACCCCAGGGGCACGGCCAGCCGCGCCGAGGCGGGCGCCATTGTGAAAAATCTGATGACAGCCCTCCTGAATTCGTCGGCAGTCGAGAAAGACGAGGAAGCCGCATTGACCATCCGGGGCGACGGCGTGGCAAACGAGACTTCCTTCAGCCGCGCCAATTTGGAAAACATGGCGGCTTCCGCGGGGGTATACGCATACTCGGTGACCAACAACTTCCCCACCGACCGGGTAGAATACGCGGCCGGCGCTCCCTTGGCGGACTTGCTGGCGCAGGCGGGGCTAAAGGAAACGGCGCAGCTTGTCACGGTGATCGCCTCGGACGGTTACCGGCGCAACTTTACGGTGGCGGAACTCATCGAGGCGCCCCGCTACTATTTCCCCGCATCCGGGGAGAAGTCGCCCGTGCCCACCATCCTGGCCGTGGAAAGCGGAGGCGCGCCCAACAGCCTGGCGGCGGACGATCTGCGGCTGGTCATGGGGCAACGGGCACGGGGGGAGCAGAACAACCCTTGGCTCGTGAAAAGCGTCATCGCCATCGAAGTCAGCTGTTCCCAGCCCGATCAGTGGCCGGAGGTCACCTTCGAAGTCATCGAGGGAGATGCAGGCGCGGTGGTGGCCCTGGGACACGCAAACTTGAATTCTGTCAAGATTTACTACACGACCGACGGCTCCGATCCCACGGTGGAAAGCGCCATGTACAATGTGAGCGGGAGCCAATACCAGCCGGAACTCAACGCCCCCTTGACGCTCTCCCCGGGCACGGAGGTGCGGGCCCGCGCCATCGGCCCCGGCAGGAGGGACAGCGCGGTATCGTCCTTCGTGATGGGGGCGCCTTCGTGAGCCTTCGTGACGGGGGAGCCTTTGTGATGGAAAGTTGACAATATGCCGTTTTTTATGCTATAATGCGGTTATTGCCCCAAGATATGTCTCGCCATGAGGCAAATATGACATTTACTGGGCAATGACTACATAATAGAAAGAGGATGGCAACGATGAGTGACGACAATCAGGCAACCGACATCGGAAAAGAAGAAGAATTCGTGCAAGGCGAGGTGATAGCACCCGCCGAATCATTAGAGCGAGCCCAGGAAATAGCGGCGTCCTACGGGCTCAAACTGAAACATTACGCCAACGGTATCGCGCTGATGGCCGCCCCGGACGCAAAAGCGACGGCGTTGCGCAGCGTGGCGGTGCGCGACAAACTGGGCAAGGATGGCAAGGACGGCAAAGGGGGCAAGGGGGACGTCCCCCAACTCAGCCTCAACAAGATCTACCGCCCTTACGATGCCCCCGGATCGCAAAAAGACGGAAAAAAAAACAAACTGAGTGATCCCTATCAGCGCGATCCCGTAGCCTACAACCACTACAAAGCCGTGGAGCGCAGGCGGGCGGGCGCCGCACAGGCGAACGCCGCGCGGGCGTCCTCCGCCGGGCCGCTGGCCGCCGCGCTCAACACTTCCGCCGAGTCGGCGCAGTGGCACCGCGCCGAGATGGACGCCAACCTGGCTCTCCGCCTGTCGACCGGCAAAGGCGTGACCGTGGCGGTGATCGACACGGGCATCGACATCAACCACCCCGCCTTTACCGGCCGCATATCGTCCAAGTCTTACAACTCCCATACCGATAAAGTCGGGCTGACGCATGTGCGCGACGAATTCGGGCACGGTACGCATGTCAGCGGGATTATCGCCGCCCGGCTCGACGCCGCCGCCGATGTCTGCGGCATCGCGCCCGACGCCACGATTTTGACAATCAACGCCATCAACCCGGAAATCTATTCCTTTAACCAGTTCGCCCTGCTCAGTGGCATCAACTACGCGGTGAAAAACGGCGCCGACATCATCAACATGAGCTTGGGCAGGCACTACCTGTCCGGCGCGGATGATTTCGAACGCCGGACCATCGCCGACGCCGTGGCGGCCGGCGTGGTTGTGCTGGTCGCGGCCGGCAACGACGGATACGAGCGCGCCGGCTATCCGGCGGCTTACCCGGAGTGCATCGCCGTATCCGCCACCCGCCAGGGCTATCAGTTCGAAGACAATTACTCCAACTACGGCCCGGAGATTGCCTTTGCCGCGCCCGGAAGCGACATCTACGCGCCGGCTATCGGCGGCGGCTATCGGTACGACAGCGGCACCTCCATGGCTTGCCCGAACGCGTCGGGCGTGGCCGCGCTCGTGAAGGCCCTCCACCGGGAGTACGCGCCGAAAAAGATGCGCGATGTCCTGGGTCAGACGGCGATGGATGCGGGGGCGCCGGGCAGGGACGACTATTTCGGCGCCGGCATCGTCAACGCTTACGCGGCGGCGTTGGGACCCGAGGCGATGGTCAATGTCACCTTCGACGACGGCTTGGGCGGCCCTGTGCGCACGGTGAGGATCGCGCCCGGCGCCCGGCTTATCGAACCGGATGCCCCTGCACGGGAAGGCTTTGCCTTTGACGGGTGGGTTATCGCCGGGACGGGCGCCGCCTTCGACTTCTCCACCCCCGTGGCGGGGGCCATGGCCCTGTTGGCCCGCTGGACAAAAGCCGCGCCCGGCATGTATATCGCGGCTTTCCCGGACGCCATTTTCCGCCGCCAGGTACTGCGCCTGCTGGAGGAGGCGGACGGCAAACGCAGGCAGGAGAGCGCGTCGGTGGAGGCTGACCGGAAATTGCTGGCATCCGTCAAGTCGCTACAAGTGACGCATATGGACATTTACGATATGACGGGCCTGGAGTACCTGACAGGCTTGGAATATTTGAGCTGTTGGTACAACCAATTGACCTCCCTGGACGTGTCGAAACACACGTCGCTCACCTTCCTGGATTGTTCCTTCAACGGCTTGAAAACGCTGAACGTGAGCCGCAACACCAAATTGCAGGAATTTTGGTGCGAGTGCAACCAGCTGTCCAGTTTGGACGTGGCCGCGCATCGTGATTTGCAGTTTTTGGTCTGCCACAGCAATTACATGAACGCCCCCGACGATGTGGTCGGGTGGCGGTCGTTGGGTTTGATCCTGAACGATACCTTCCAGTTCCACGATCAAAAAACAGTGCGCATATCGACCCAGCCCGCCGCCCTGACCATCGAAACGAAGGGCATGGTGTTGGGCAATTTGAGCGTCAAGGCGACAACCAAAGTGAGCGCGACGCTCAAATACCAATGGTTTACGAGTGCCACGCATACCAACAGGGACGGCAAACCTGTCGCCGGCGCCACATCCGCGACCTTCGCCATCCCCAAGGAACTGGCAGGCGGGAAACACTACTATTATTGCGAGGTATCCATCTCCTCCGGAGGGGAAAGCTGGACGGAAAACAGCAATGTGGCTGTGGTCAAAGTTGTCCTCCCGGGCGAGGAAGGAAGCATCTTGTATGTCGATGTCAAAGAGACAGACTGGTATTACCAGGGCGTTCGCTTTGTCACCGAGAGAGGCTTGATGAACGGCACGGGCGCCAACAAGTTCTCCCCCGGCGGCGTCTTGACCCATGCCATGTTGGTGACGATCCTCCACCAGGAGGAAGGCTACAAGAAGCCGAAAGTGGGCGCGTGGTATGCCGAATCCATACCGTGGGCCGAGGAAAACAAACTGACCTGCAATTGCTGTTGCCGCCGCGATCCCTTCGACTGGCACGCGCCCTCCACCCGCGAGATGGCGATCACCACTTTATACCGATACAGCATCATGAAGGGGCGGCCGATCAATATCACGAACGACCTGTCTAAATTCACCGACAGGGACAAAATTGCCGACAACTGCTTGGAAGGCTTGCAATGGGCGGTGTCGGAGGGCATTGTCAATGGCCGCACGCCCACGATCTTGGCGCCCAAAGGCGTCTTCACCCGCGCCGAGGCCGCCGTGTTGCTCATGGGATACATCAAGAAGTATGACAAATAAAGTCGCATGGCGCATAAAGCATAAAGCCGTGTGGCGGTATTGACAAAGCGCGGCATTTATGTTAGTCTTATCTCTAGTGGTTCGTGATGCAATGGTAACATGGCATAGAGGGAGAACCCCCGTCCTTTGGGAAACCCCATGAGAGAGCCGGCGCCTCGGCTGTAAGCGCGGGCAGGGGGAGTAGTGGCACGGGCAACAGTCTCCTGGCAGACAACTGAATAGGAACGGGCGCCTCGAGAGTTCTCAGTGATGGGAGGTTCCCAAGAGTTGGGCGCGACAGCGCCAATGTGGGTGGCACCGCGGGAGTAATCTCGTCCCTCGTAGAACACGATGTGTTTTGCGAGGGACTTTTTTATGGAGGATGGACCATGAATCAATACAGGACACACAATTGCGGTCAACTGCGCCGCGACAGCGTCGCGCAACGTGTGCGCTTAGCCGGGTGGATCGACACGATTCGCGACCATGGCGGCGTTATCTTCATCGACCTGCGGGATCATTACGGGGTAACGCAGATCGTCGTCCACGACGAAACGCTGATCAAGGGTTTGGGGCGCGAGTCGGTTATCTCCGCCGTCGGCGTGTTGCGTGTGCGTTCGGCCGACACCTATAACCCCAAATTGGATACCGGGGAAATTGAATTGTTGGTCGAGGATGTGGACATCCTGAGCCCGGTGTCCGGCCAGTTGCCCTTCGACATCGACAAGTCCGCCCAGACCCGGGAAGAGCTACGCCTGAAATACCGATTCTTAGATTTGAGAAACCCCGCGATGCACCAGAACATCGTGCTTCGCTCCCAAATCACGCAGTTTCTGCGGCATATCATGGTGGATCTGGGATTCGTGGAAGTCCAGACCCCCATCCTGACCTCCTCCTCCCCGGAAGGCGCGCGGGACTATCTGGTGCCCAGCCGCAAGCACCGGGGGATGTTTTACGCGCTTCCCCAGGCGCCCCAATTGTTTAAGCAACTGCTGATGGTTTCGGGCTTCGACAAGTATTTCCAAATCGCCCCCTGCTTCCGGGACGAGGACGCCCGCGCCGACCGCTCGCCTGGCGAGTTCTACCAGCTGGATTTCGAGATGTCCTTCGCCGTGCAGGAGGACGTGTTTGCCGTGGCCGAAAGGGTCCTGTACGAAACATTTTCCCACTTTTCCGACAAGCGGGTAAGCCCCGCGCCCTTCCCCCGCATCCCCTTTGCCGAGTGTATGCTTCGATATGGGACCGACAAGCCCGATTTGAGGAACCCGCTCGCCATCGTGGATTTGAGTAGCTTTTTCGCCGATGTGGACTTCGCGCCCTTCCGAAAAAAGCCGGTGCGGGGCATTGTGGCGCCCCAATGCGCCACCTCGCCCAAATCCTTCTTTGAAAAGATGCTGGCCTTTGCGCTGGATATCGGCATGAAGGGCCTGGGGTATATTTCCGTGTTGCCAGGCAATGAACTCAAAGGCCCCATCGTGAAATTTCTCAAGGAAGAGAAACAGCGCGAGCTGATTGCGACACTCGGGCTGAAGGAAAACGACACGCTGTTTTTCATCAGCGACATGGCCAGGTTGGTCGACGGCTTGGCCGGCCAGATCCGCACCGCGTTGGGCGAGCGTCTGGGGCTTATCGACGAGGATGCCTTCGAAATGTGTTTCGTCACGGATTTCCCGATGTACGGAATCAACGAGGAAACCGGCGACGTGGAGTTCACGCACAACCCGTTTTCCATGCCCCAGGGGGAGATGGAGGCCCTGCTCACGAAAGATCCGCTGGATATCCTGGCTTGGCAATACGATATCGTGTGCAACGGGGTCGAGTTGTCCTCCGGCGCGGTGCGCAACCACCGCCCCGACATCATGCTCAAGGCATTTGAAATCGCGGGATACACCAAAGAGGACATCGAAAGCAAGTTTTCCGCCCTGTTCCACGCCTTCCACTACGGCGCGCCGCCCCATGCCGGCATGGCGCCCGGATTGGATCGCATGGTCATGTTGCTCACGGGCCGGGAAAGTATCCGCGAGGTCGTCGCCTTCCCGATGAACAGCAACGCGCAGGATTTGTTGCTGGGCGCGCCGGCCAACGTGAGCGAACAGCAATTGCGGGAAGTACACATCAAGCTCCGATGAGCGAAGCAATCAGTTCGAAAGGATGGGTGTTATGCACCAAATGGGAGATTTCGAGGAGATGGCCATGCTGGATCTCCCCAGCGACGAGCGCGCATGGGTATCCGAGCAGGCCGAAAGGCTCCTTGCCGGCTTTGACGCGCTCGAGGGCGCGGATACCAGCGAAATCCAACCCTTAGTGACCGTTTTAGATGTGAGAAACGTCCTCCGCGAGGACATCAGCGCACAGTTGATACCCAGGGAAGAGCTGTTGAGCAATGCGCCAGAGCAGTACGACGGCTACTTCCAAGTGCCCAAGACGCTTGTTTAGTCGTTTGCTAAATCGTTTGCCTAGTCGTTTATTTTAGGGGGAATCTTCATCATGGATTCTTATCTTCGACCCGGCGGGGACGCCGTCGCCTTGGAGGACAGCATCATGCAAAAGGGCCAGCCGGTTACGGCAGGTTCCAAGATGCTGGAAAACTTCATCTCACCGTTGGACGCCACGGTGGTGGAACGCTTGCGCGGGCAGGGCGTCGCCATCGTCGGCAGGGCGCGGATGACAGAATTTGGTGTCGCGCGTATTTCGGGCGACCGCCCGGAAGGGATCTCCGGGGCCGTGGACGCCGTAGCCGACGGGTCAGCGCGATGGGCGCTCTGCAACGATGTGTTCGGCATCAACCGCCGCCTGGCCGCCCAGAATGGCGTGTGCTACATCCATCCCACCTACGGGACGGTGTCACGCTACGGGCTCGTCCACTTGGCATCCTCCATGGATCAAATCGGCGTGGTATGCCGAAACGCGGAGGACGGCTTTGCGTTGCTCGGCCGCATTGCGGGGAAGGACGCCAACGACGGCGCCATGTTCCCGGAAGCGCGTTACGACTACGCGAGTACCGGCAAGGACATTACCGTCGGGTTGCCCGAGGCTGTCATTGGCCGTGCGGGTACGGCGCAAAAAGCGGCGTTGCGCGAATTTGCCGGTCGCTTTCGCGGGGCGGCTGTCCAGATCCCGCTGTTCCCGCTCGTCAAACAGGTTATGTATATCTTGGCCAGCGCCGAAATCAGCAGCAACCTCACCCGGTACGACGGCATCAAGTTCGGCTATCAGGCGCCCCGCTACCGATCCCTCAAGGAACTCTACACCAACACCCGCACGGAAGCCTTTGGGTTGGACGCCAAGCTGGCCGCCATCATGGGCACCATGTTCCTGTCCCAAGGGTATTACACGAGGTATTACGACAAAGCCATGCGACTGCGCCGCCTTGTCAAAGAGTCGCTCACCTTTGCCGGTTACGATGTATTGGCGCTTCCCTGCGCCATCGGCGACGATCCATACGAGAACCTGTCGCTGTACGCGTTGGCGCCTTTGGCCGGATTGCCGTCGCTGGTCTTCCCGCAACAGAGGCAAGGCATCCAGCTCATCGCCGCCGCCAGGAACGAAAACGCGCTCCTCACAGCCTGGAAGTCCGCGACGAAGTCCGCAACGAAAGGATAATACGGATGAATTACGAAGTGGTTATGGGCCTAGAAGTCCATGTGGAGCTGGCCACCCAGTCGAAACTGTTTTGCGCGTGCTCGGCCAAGTACGGCGCCGATGCCAACGAGAGCGTGTGCCCCGCCTGCGCCGGTATGCCCGGTATGCCGGCGGTGACCAACAAGCGGGCCGTTGCGCTGGGCATCGCGGCCGGCATCGTGACGAACAGCCAAATCGCGCGGGTCATGACCTTTGACAAGAAGAGCTATTTCTATCCGGACTTGCCAGCCGGCTACCAGATCACGCAATATGCGGCGCCGGTTTGCACGAACGGCTGGGTGGAGATCGAAACCGAGGCGGGTACCAAGAGGATCACGCTCAAGCAGATACATATCGAGGAGGATGCCGGCAAACTGGTACACGACAACCGGACCGGTACGACGCTGGTGGATTTCAACCGCACCTCGGTGCCGCTGGTCGAAATCGTGAGCAACCCGGACTTCCGCTCCGCAGAGGAGGTCGTCGCCTACCTGGAAAAACTGCGCGCTCTGCTGCGCGCGGCCGGCGTGTCCGACTGCAAGATGGAGGAGGGTTCCCTGCGATGCGATGTCAATATATCGGTGCGCCCGGCAGGCCAGCAGTCGTTCGGCGTGCGCACAGAGATGAAAAACATGAGTTCGCTGAAGGCCATTGTCGCCGCCATCGCCTTTGAGTCTGAGCGCCATATCGACGCGCTGGAGACCGGGAGCGAGGTGTTGATACAGGAGACGCGCCGCTGGGACGACAATAAAGGCGAGACCTTTTCCATGCGCGAGAAGGAAAACGCCACCGATTACCGCTATTTCCCCAACCCCGAGCTGATGCCCATTGTCATCAGCGACGAGTGGATTGAGGAGGTGCGCGCCGCCCTGCCCGAGTTGCCGCACGAGAAATATGAACGCATGACGGCCGAGCTGGGCCTTCCCGATCGGGACAGCCGGATAGTAACGGGGAGCAAAAACCTGTCGGACATCTTCGATGGGACGCTGGCGCACTATGACAAGCCCCGGGAAGTCGTCAACTGGATCCTCGGGGACATGCTGAGCGCGGCCAAGGGGATCAACATGGGCGAGGGCGACATCGTTCTCGACTGCCAGAAATTTGCCCGCGTCATCGAGCTGGCTGACAGCCAGGCCATCAATCGGAACGTGGCCAAGAAATTGTTGGGCCTCGTGCTGGCGGACGGCATCGACCCGGATGCCTATGTGAAAGAGCATGGCTTGGGCATGGTCGGCGATACCGGCGCCATTGAGGCGGCTGTCAAGGAAGCGGTGGCCGAGAACCCGAAGTCGGCCGGCGAGTACAAAGGGGGCAACCAAAAAGTCCTCGGGTTCTTCGTGGGGAAGGTCATGCGCAAACTGGGCGGGAAAGCCGATCCCAAGCTGGTAGGCCGCCTGCTCCGCGATCACCTCGATAAACAGTGAGGGAAGCGAGGGAAGTAACGTGAAGTGAGGGAAGATAAAGTTAAATGTAAAATGTCACCATTTTGTCATCCAATTGTCATTGACAGCAGGGCAGGAATAATGTAAACTGAAATTAATAATCATTTAATAAAAATTTAATATATTTCGGAGGGTTGTACTATGAAACGTCTATTCTACGCGGTGTTCTGCGCCATCCTGATCTTATCCCTTTGCGCCGCCTGCAGCAGTTCTCAAGACATGGTAAGAGAAAACCCCGTCTATCCGGAAGATCCGGGAAACGCGCCACCTCCCGGCAACAATGAGGGCGGCGGCGGCTTTGAAGACAATGTCAATACCAACGTCGACCCCGACCACAAGATGCCCACCGATCCCAACCGAAAGCTTATCCGCAACGGCGAGTTGCGTATCGAAAGCCTGGAGTTCGATGAGTCGCAGCGCGCCCTCAACCGCTTGGTGTCGAGACTTGGTGGGTACATTGAAAGCTCGGAGACCACCGGGGCCAGCAAAAACAGCCGGGGCAACGACACGCTGCGTACCGCCGACTATGTCGTAAGGGTGCCTGCCGAAGGGTTTGACGACTTCCTGCTTGGTAGCGGCGAGTTGGGGAATGTGGTAAACCGATCCACCTCTTCTACGGATGTGACCGACAAGTATTTCGACACCGAAGCCCGTCTGTCCACATTGCGCAAGGAGCTTGCGATGTTGGAAGCCGAGTTCAATAAGGAAGGCCCCATGGCCGATCGCATCAAGCTTCTGGACAAAATCAACGATGTGCAGTACCAGATAGAACTACTGACCGGCACGCTACGCAAATATGACGTGCTGGTGGATTACGCCACAATCACGGTGAAAATTTGGGAGGTTGTGGAGATTACCGAGGGCAAACCCGTCGAGCCCGAATCCAAAAATGTGTGGGATCGCGCCGGCCGTAGCTTTTCCCAAGGTTGGGAAACATTTGGGGCGGGCGTCGGCAATGTATTTGTCTGGGTCGTAGGCGCGTTGCCCTACTTGCTCCTCCTCGCTATCATCACCTTCTGCGCCATATTCTTTGGGCGCAGGAGCTACAGGAAGTACATGGCGAAACAGCCGGCCAAGCCCGCCTACCCCCCCGTCCGTATGCCCTATCCGCAACAGGCCCCGATGCCGGCCCAGATGCCGCAACCAGGCCCGGCCATTGTAGGGGGCGCTCCCCCGCGCGTCCCGCCGCAGGCACCGCAGCATCCGGCCCAACAGGTGCCGCCGCCGCAATCTCCACGGCCGGCGCCGGCCCCGCAACCGCAAACCCCGCCGGTTAGGCCGCAAACCCCGCCACCGCAATCCCCACCGGCTAGGCCGCCGAAATAATGCGTTTCATAGTGCGATAACCTAAAGAGGGCGGAAGCCGTTACCCCAAACCAGCTCGCAGACTGGTGACGGGTGGCGGCTTCCGCCTGATATAGGAGTTGCTGAACGGCATTCCCAGAGCCGTCAAAGTATTGTAAACATGAGATTTTTTGATCGACGCCGGGATATTATCGCCATAGGGCGCGTTGGATCCTGGATCCTGCGACTACGCGCAGGATGACGGGGGTGGGGTATCGACGGACGTCGCCGGATCGCCGTAGTGTGCCGGGGGCAGGCCGCGCGGGGGCGCGACGGCGCGTCAGGGATGCCGCGCCCTACGGCAACGGGTGGTGTTACCGTACGGGTACGGCGGGCCGCGCGGGATTTATTCCTCCCAGTTGTGCCAGACGTTTTGCACGTCGTCATTGTCCTCCAGCGTGTCCAGCAGACGTTGCATCAGATGTTGCTGCTCTGCAGCCGCGAGGGGCACGGTGGTCTGCGGTACCATTTCGACCTGCGCCGACAGGAAGGAATACCCTTTGTTTTCCAGCGCGTTGCGCGCGCCGCTAAACTCCTCCGGCTCGGTATACACCTGGAACACTTCGTCTTGGGTCGTGAAATCGGAGGCCCCGGCGTCCAGCGCTTCCAGCATGGTCTCGTCCTCGTCGCGGCCCTCGCGATCGATGACCAGGACGCCGCGGGCGTCGAAAGACCAGGATACGCAGCCGGCCGCCCCCAGGTTGCCGCCGTTTTTGTCGAAGGCGTGGCGCATTTCTGAGGCTGTGCGGTTGCGGTTGTCGGTCATGGTTTCGACGATAACCGCCACGCCGCCCGGCCCGTAGCCCTCGTACCGGATGGACTCGTAGTTGTCCCCGCCCGCGTTGCCCGCCGCCCGCTCAATGAGCCGCTTGATGTTGTCCAGCGGCACATTGCCGGCCCGCGCCTTGGCGATGACATCTTTGAGCCGTGCGTTGGCCGAAGGATCCGGCCCGCCTTCCCTGACCGCCACGATGATCTCGCGCGATAGCTTGGTAAACACGCGCGCCCGCTGGGCGTCTGTCTTCTCTTTCTTATGTGCGATATTCTTCCATTTGGAGTGTCCTGACACGGAGAATCCCCTCCCCTATCGTATATATTCAAACGCAAAGTCATACAGGCTGACCGTGTCTCCCTCGTTTATCCCCATGGCCTCCAGCCTATCGAACAAGCCGGCTTGGCGCAACTTTCGATCAAAAAACATCCGGGACTCGTGATCGCCCAAGTTGACGCTGCCCATCAGGCGGGACAACCAGGCGCCCTCGATGATCCAGGCGTCGTCTTCCCGACGGATAACCAGATCGGAAGCCGAACCGCCGGTGGGCACCGGGGGTACATAGTCGGCCTCGTATCGCTTCGCTGGCGGCAGGTGCTGCAATCTTTCCGCCATCGCGCCTATCAGCGCGTCCACGCCACGCCGCGTGGCGCCCGAGATGGCAAACAGGGGAACATCCGCCCCCAAGTCCGCCCCCATGTCCGTCCCTAGGTCCGCTCCAAAGTCCGCCCCCAAAGCCTCCAAGTGCGCCCGCAGTGCCGTGAGCGGCGCTTCGTCGGACAGCAAATCGCACTTGTTGGCCGCCACCATCCAGGGCTTTCCGTCCAGCGTGGGGCGCCCTGCCCCGTCGCCGCCGTCGCCGCCGCCGTTGTTGCCGTTGTTGCGATAAGCCAGCAACTCGGCGCGCAGGGTTTCAAAATCCTCCACGGGATCGCGCCCCTCGCTGCCCGCGATATCAACGACATATACAAGTAAGCGGCACCGCTCCACGTGCCGCAGGAACTCGTGCCCCAAACCGGCGCCGTCCGCCGCGCCTTGGATAAGTCCAGGGATGTCGGACACCACAAAGGATGTCCCCTCGTCCACGTGGACGACGCCCAAGTTGGGCGTGAGCGTGGTAAACGGGTAGCCGGCGATCTTGGGGCGGGCCGCCGACACGACGGATAACAGCGTGGATTTGCCCGCATTGGGCAAGCCGATGAGCCCGATGTCGGCGATCAGCTTGAGTTCCAAGACAATGTCCAAGCTCTCGCCCGGTAGCCCCGGCTTCGCGAAACGGGGGCATTGCCGCGTGGGGGTGGCGAAGTGCTGGTTGCCCCATCCGCCCCGGCCCCCGCGGGCCAGCAAGAATGGATCGGCCTCGGACAGATCGTGTATCACCGCGCCGGATGCCTGATCGCGCACCAGCGTGCCTAGCGGCAGGCGGATGGTCAGATCGTCGCCGCCGCGCCCCGAACAGCCCTTGCCGCTACCCGGCTTGCCGTCGCCGGCCGCGTAGGCGCGTTTGTATCGAAAGTCCATCAGCGTGGACATATGGGGATCGGCTTTGAGCCAGACATGGCCGCCGCGGCCGCCGTCGCCGCCGTCCGGGCCACCATGGGAAACATATTTCTCGCGGTGGAAAGAAACGGCGCCGTCGCCGCCGCGCCCAGCCTTGATCGTGATATGCGCCGTATCGATAAACATTGCTCACCTCACCCCACACGAGCGCGGGGCCTTTTGCGTTTGTCCTATGTACGTCAAGGGGCTGTTGAAAGCTTCTTTCAACAGCCTCCTTGCGGTTTCATGTTAGATGTTTTCGTAGACAGAGACCTGCTTGCGGTCGCGACCCAGCCGCTCGAAACGCACGCGCCCCGTTATCAGGGCGAACAGCGTGTCGTCCCGGCCGCGCCCCACATTCACGCCGGGGTGGATCCTGGTGCCGCGCTGGCGCACCAATATGTTGCCGGCCAGTACGTGCTGACCGTCGGCGCGCTTGGCGCCCAGCCGTTTGGACTCCGAATCGCGACCGTTGCGCGAGGAGCCTACGCCTTTCTTATGAGCCATTGTGATTCCCCTCCTTGACGGATGCCTTGATGGATTCGACGCGGACTTTGGTGTAGGGTTGCCGGTGTCCTTGCCGGCGGCGGTAGTTTTTCTTGGGCTTCATCTTGAAAACGATGATTTTCTTTTGCTTGCCCTGTTTTTGCACGATGCCCGTGACCTTCGCGCCTGCCACATAGGGGGATCCCAGCCTGATTATCTCGTCTTCATAGACGGCCAGGACATGGTCGAACTCGACCGTGGTCTCCGGTTCGGCGAGCAACTTTTCCACGTACAGGAGGTCGCCCTCTTGTACCTTGTATTGCTTGCCGCCTGTTTCGATGATGGCGTGCATGCGTATTCCTCACATTTATCAGTCTCGCTTGCATAGGCGGAGAATTTCTCTCTCTTTCCGAAGGCAACACAGCTTCGCCCATGAAATGCGGCCATTACAGTTTACCATCTTTATAGGGCGATTGTCAACCCACTTGCATAATTTGTGTTACCAGGGTAAGTTGACAAGTTAAGCGCAACCGGGGCGTGTGCGTGGGGATGCATTAAGTCGTACAAACTGAAGAGTATTGAGAAGATGGGGGTGAGTTGCGTTTAGTCTGGCAATAAACCCGGCAGGTTGTCGAAATGGATTCGGTCATCGGGCGCGTCGGCGGCAAGGTCCTGCTCACCCTGATGTTCACGTACTGTGATTTCATGCTCGTCTTCGTCAAGGAGCGGAATGCGTCCCAGTCGGTCATCGACACGTTCGACATTTGGTTTTCCGACGTTTCCTCCATGCCAACATCGCGCACATGCCCAGCATGGATGCGACAAAGACGATTGTCCAAGCGAGCGCATCGGTATCGTCGCCTGTTTGGGGTGCCGTAACGGTTGGTGGATACTCGGTTGGGGGCGCCGTAGTCGGCGGGGACGGGGGCTCAGTGGGGGGCGGTACATCCACAAGCAATATAAGGTCAAGAGCGTAATTGTTATATATGTAGTAAGCCCAAAAAGAATGTTCCCCGCTCAATCCTTTTATATATTCTTCATCAAATATGAAGCAAATATATCCACCTTGCATTTTTTCTATTGTATAATAGGCACTGTCCACATCTTCATCACCGTATTTGAGCTTCCATTCACTGGAATCCGGCTCTTGTTCCGTCAAGGGGGGGACTATCGCTGTCGTTTCTGTTTGCATGGTTAAATCATTCTTATATACCCACAATCCCTCAGCGGCAAATGTTGCCGTAAAAAGATGCTCCCTATTTGCCAATGTTTCCAAGTACTCTTGTTTCAGTATAATAACAGATTTGTAGTCAGTGCTGTTGTCTGCTTCTGATACGATGTAATTCGACGGATCGACAACCTTCTCGCCCCCATATTCCGTATGTCCTTTGGGCCAAAAAAGTAGCCTAGAAAACGCTGAGGGATCGTATGGCAGGTATATAGATATGTCGCTTCCACCAGTCCATGTGCCAAGATCACGCAACGGAAACGCTGACGCCCCCGCGTTTGACGCCAGCCCCAGCATCAGGACGGTGATCAGGAACGCCGATAACAGTTTCTTCATTTTTGATATGCCCCCTTCATTTTCGCTCCAAACCATATTGTCTGGCTCGGTATAAAAAACAAAGATTACTTGCCTTTTATATACACCCGCTCAACCTGCATTATCCTTCCGAACTCCTCTTCATTCATGTCAATGCTGAACGGCATACCTATGTTAAACACTGATTCCTGCGTAATAAAGGTCATTGACCACCCATCTCCATAGATGCTATCTTTTCTGCTTGCCCTGTATTCTTCATTGTACTTTGCCTCGTAAAAATCCATCCCACATCCGGCAACAACATACATGTCATCCGAATCTGGAACCTCTATCTCCTTTCCATACCCCCGTACAGCTTCTTCACTCAAGGTTACATTCCATACGAATTCATATAATTCATCTGCCTCGTTTGTGTAAATGTAAACAAGGTAACCTCCAGCAAATAGTATTTTGTCGAGTGCAAACTCCACTGGAACATACACTGGACGGTAATAGTATTCCCAGTGTTCAAGGAGTCCCCAAGCTGCGTAGGCATTTTCATTGCGAAAGATCCCTTGCAAGAACTCTTCCTCGCTAAAAGCCTCGCCATCTGCCAAACAAACAACAGCTTCCGGTATTTCATGGAAAGTCTCCGCTTCTTTCTCCAGCAAACGGTCGCCACTCGTTGATTGTATGCCGCAACCCAGCATCATAGAGAAAAAGACAGACATCGCTAAAAAAACTATTATGCTCTTTTTCATTTTCTTTTATTTCCTTTCTAATGGGCGTTTGGGCTAAAACGATTGTAGCAGTTGTTGCACAGTATCATTTCATTCATTTCGGTATAAGAATCGAAGTAATCCCACAGCACACATTTCCTTTCGCTGCTGCAGCGATAGGCAGCGGTTGAATTATTATTATCAACATCAGGGCAATTAAAATTGTGCATGAATTCATGCGCAACAGTTCTCGTTATGCTTAAATCACCTCGGGATTTTCTTGCATCAACTGCTGAAACTTTACCATTCATATACGCCATGCCAGTACACTGACCATGGGTGCCTTGATTACCATCGTAACACCAAACATGTGAGGCCATATACACATTCAGCGCCGCAGGATAGTTTGCAGAGTTGATAATGCCTAACATCCTGGCTGAACTCTTGTGATGATTTGGGTTGCAACTACCTGTGCCACAAGCTGTAGTGCAAATATTGCTATTGCCTCGGGGGCATCCCTGATCAGGCCGTCCAGACTCAGTGTAATGTCCGCCATTAGTTAGGCTGATGCCAAACGTATACAAGAAAGATGGCTTGACTGCGTTATGCCACTCCGTGAATTTGCTTTTCCAAGCGTCGTTGGAATACTCAGCTCGTAACGTTTCTTCGGAATGGAAACTGACGCTGACATTTCTTGTTGAAGATGGCCGTACGACCACCCAATAAGACTTGGAAACGTTTGTGTTGGCAACGCTGGTGGCAGTAATTTTTGCCATCCCTATGCTAACACCGGACACTGTTCCTGAAGAATTCACCGTTGCGACGCTACTCTTGTTTGATGTCCAAGCGATGCTTTCATTGGTTGCGTTAGAGGGAACCACAGTCTTGGTATTTGTGCCTGTGCCATTTACCAAGACACTAATTGTTCCCTTTGCAAACGATATTGATGTAACCGCAACAATTGTACTACAGTTGAGGGCTTTTGTTGGGCTATATAGCGTATTGCTGTTGTACGTCTTCTTTGCCCTGACATGTACGGTGTAGGCCGTCCCCGCAGATAGGCCTGTGAAAGTCTTACTGGTACTGGTACCGTTCGATGTCCAATTGGTGACGACGGTACTACCCTTGAGCAGTTTCACATCATACCCCTGCGCTCCGGATATTCCAGACCACCCGACGGAGATCGTACTGGTTGTCGCCGTGGCGGTCAAAGTCGGGGCAGTAAGTCTGGCTGCCGTTGGCACATAATAGTTATACAACAATTCTATCATCGCAACCTTGGGTATATTGTTCCCCGGCAAGAATGCTCCGTTGCCATCGCCATTCACAATACCAGCCCGATGGAGCTGGTATACAGCATCTTTTGCATATGCGTTAATGGAACTGTCGTCGGAAAACACAAAAGTCGATCCGTTATTTGGTAACGTGATCCCGCGATTGGCACAAAATCTGGAAAATAATACACAGAAATCCTGCCTTATCATCGCTGCTGTGGGACTAAACAGCGTCGCTGACGTGCCGCCGACTATCCTCGGGTTCTGGTTATATGCCCAGCTAACTGCCTTTGCGTAGTACGCGCTAGGCGAGACATCGGTAAATGGAATATTTACTGTTACGTTGGTTAAATCGATTCCAAAAACCTTGCACAAAACATACACAACCTGACCTCGCCCTAACACCTCAGTCGGATTCAAGAGCGTGGAAGTGCTTCCAGATATTACTCCTTTCTCTTCTATTATATAGCGGAATATGTGTTCTTTGGCTGGCATATACGAAGATATATCGGTGAAAGAATCTATCGACACAGCCAGCGCCGCCGGGATTAGACCGATCAGCAAGGCAAGGACGAGTACGCAGGACAAGGTAACCTTAATTTTTTTCATCAAAACCACTTCCCTTTATTCAGTATTTTGTCAGACGAATAATAACATATACAAAATAAATTGTCAAGAAGAGGTAAGTCTGAAGTAAATCTTGAATTGTGTTGTTCACCTGTGATCACCTGTGATCATGTCAGGGAGGCCAGCTTTGGCTAAATTTGGTCGGGTTTTGCGGGGATAGTACCTTGCCACCTCGGTTGGGATGTGCTATACTTGGGAACAATAAGGATGATGGGGAGGCTGCCTATGCCTGATAAAATAGCCGTGCTGGGCGCAGGCGCATGGGGGATTGCGCTGGCCGATCTACTGACGCGCGGCGGGCAATTTGTGGAGCTTTGGGCGCGTACCGCCGACGTGGCCGACATGATCAACAGCATCCACCGGACGCCTCGCTTGCATGATATCCCCCTGCATCCCGATGTGCGGTGCTACACGGACGCCGGCAGGGTCCTCAAGGATTCCGTCGCGGTGGTCAGCGTCATCGTTTCGCATAAGCTACGCGCCTTTTTGCGGGATACGGCGCCGCTGTGGCCTCGGCATGTGCGCGTCGTCTCGGCCACCAAGGGGTTGGAGTCGGACACCTACAAGCGGATGACACAGGTCTTGTCCGACGAGGTGCCTGCCTTGTCCCCGGACAGGCTGGCTGTGCTGTCCGGCCCCAATTTGGCGGGCGAGGTGGCGCAGGGCAAGCCTGCCTCCTCGGTGATAGCGGCCTACCATCAAGAGACCGCCCGGTTTTTTCAACAGCTTCTCCACTCGGACGCATTCCGCGTGTACACCGTCCGGGACATCGTGGGCGTTGAGCTGTGCGGCGCGATCAAAAACGTGATCGCCATCGCGGCGGGCATGTGCTCCGGCCTGCAACTGGGCGACAACGCCGTCGCCGCCGTCGCCGCGCGCGGCTTGGCCGAGATCAAGCGGCTAGGCGAGGCTGTGGGCGCCTATCCGGAGACATTTTCCGGGCTGGCGGGTTTTGGGGATATCATTGTCACCTGTTGCGGCCGGGGTAGCCGCAACCGGGGGCTGGGCGAGGAAATCGGCCGTGGCAAGCCTCCGGCCCAGGCCATAGGCGAGCGAAAATCCGTGGCCGAGGGCGTGAAAACGGTGGAGGCCCTGTACCAATTGTCGCGCAAGCTGGGCGTCTCCCTGCCCATCAGCGAGATAGTTTACGCGGTTTTGTTCCAGGGTTTCCCGGTAGACAAAGCAGCCGACGCGCTCATGCGCCGCGACGCGCGCGCGGAGAACGAATAGGCCAAAAAAAGGCCAAAAAAGGCCAAAAAAAATATGAGTTGGGGGTATACGATGGACTATCAGAAACAAGCCATGGCATTGCACAGGGAATGGGCAGGAAAAATTGAAGTGACGTCCCGCGCCGACGTCGATACCCGGGAGTCGCTGTCCACCGCCTACACCCCGGGGGTGGCCGCGCCTTGCTTGGCTATCCAGGGGGACGAGACCCTCAGTTGGACGCTGACCCGCCGCTGGAACTTGGTCGCCGTGGTGACGGACGGCACGGCGGTGCTCGGTTTGGGCGACATCGGCCCGGTGGCCGGTATGCCTGTCATGGAGGGTAAATGCGTACTTTTCAAAGCATTTGGGGGCGTTGACGCCTTCCCCTTGTGCATTCGATCCCACGACATCGACACTATCGTGGATACCGTCGCGCTGCTGTGCGGTTCCTTCGGCGGCATAAACTTGGAGGACATCTCGGCGCCGCGTTGCTTCGAGATCGAGCGTCGCCTGAAGGCGAAGGCCGACATCCCCATCTTCCACGACGACCAGCATGGCACCGCCATCGTGACGGCGGCGGCCTTGCTCAATGCCCTGCGCGTGACCGGTCGGTCGCTGTCCGATCTGTCCGTGGTGATCTGCGGAGCCGGCGCCGCCGGCGTGGCTGTCACCAAACTGCTGATGCATATGGGCCTGCGCGATGTCGTGCTCGTGGATCGACAGGGCGCCATCTATGAAGGGCGCGAAGGCTTAAACGGCGAAAAGGCGCAGATGGCGGCCATTTCCAACCTCGCGCGGAAAAAGGGCGGGCTGGATGTCGTCCTGCAAGGCGCCGACGTATTCATCGGCCTGTCCGGCCCCGGATTGGTCACCCAGGACATGGTGCGAAGCATGAACCGGGATCCCATCATCTTCGCCATGTCCAACCCGACGCCGGAGATCTGGCCGGAAGACGCGCACCAAGCCGGCGCCTCGGTGGTGGGTACCGGCCGGTCGGATTTTCCCAACCAGATCAACAACGTGCTCGCCTTCCCGGGGGTCTTCCGAGGCGCATTGGACGTACGCGCCAGCGACATCAACGACGAGATGAAGATAGCCGCCACCCACGCCATCGCCGATTTGATCCCCGACGGGGAGCTGTCGGCGGCCTATATCATCCCGGCGCCCTTCGACAAGCGGGTCGGCCCGGCCGTGGCGGAGGCGGTGGCCAAGGCGGCGCGGGCGTCCGGCGTGGCGAGGGCCTGAGCGGCGAGGGCCTGAGCGGCGAGGTTCTAAGTGCGAGGGCCTAAGCGGCAAAGACCTGCGTGGCGGGCGTTCATTTTTTTTTCTTATTTTGTTTAAAGTCTCTTTTCATTTTTTCCACAACCACGTCACAATCGGGCGATATACTGTGAGCAACGGTTCACAAAAATGTGGTAATGGAGGGAGACGACCAAGATGTTCGATTATCATGATCCTTATCATCCTTATATCCCGAATGAGCCCCCGGTGACGCCGGAAGATTATCCGGAGTATATGCCTTGGGCGCCGCCGGACGCCGTTATTCCCGCGAACGCCCAACCCGCAGTCGGCCAGCCCGCGAACGTCCAGCCTACGGCTGTCCAACAGGATCATATCCAACCGGATCCTGCGCCTCTCGATCCTGAGCATTTCGATCCCATGCAGCTCGATCCCATCTTGCTTGCCTCTGTCCTGCCCGATCCGATTTCGCCCGAACCTGCGCAACGGAAACCTGCGCAACAGGAACCTAGGCAACGGGACTTCATGCAACGGGATCTTATGCAACGGGGATCTATGCCATATTACACCGAACCCGAACTGCCCCCCATGCGATCGCCCATTTACGACGCGGCCGCAACGGCCCGCCCGCCCCGCAGAAAGTTCTCCGTCCTGCCCCTGCTCGCGCTGTGCCTGTGCTTTACACTGCTGGGTGGCGCCTTGGGCGGCTTCATCGTTTACAACATGGCGGAGTTCGCCCCCGCCAGCGACCCGGCGGCCATAGGGACGACAATCCCCGCCGCCACCGCCACCACCGCGCCGGGGGGCGAAGGGCAGGAGGGCGATAATACGCCAGGCGGAGGCGAGAAGCAGAGCGGGGACGAGGAGCCGGGCGGGGCCGAAGATCCTGGCGGGGGCGAAGAACAGCAAAGCGGATCCGACCCCATCGTTTACCAGCCAGATAAGGTGTTGACGCCGGCGCAAATCTACGATATGGCCAACATGGGCGTTGTCGCCATCTCCACAGAGACGACCGTGCGCAACGTGTTCGGCCAGCCCGCCACCCAAGCGTCGGCCGGTAGCGGCTTTATCATCTCCGAGGACGGGTATATCGTCACCAATAACCACGTCATCGAGGGCGCCACCACCATCATGGTGATCTTGGCGGGCGGCGAAAGCTACACAGCCAAGCTAGTTGGGCGCGACGCGGCAGAAGACACGGCGCTCTTGAAGATCGAAGCGGAAGGCTTGACCGCGCTGACTTGGGGCGACTCGGATTCGTTGCGCGTGGGCGACCCGGTTGTCGCCATCGGCAATCCCTTGGGCGAGCTGGCCAACTCCATGACGTCGGGCATTGTCAGCGCCCTGGATCGCTCTGTCAACATCGACGGCACGCCGATGACCATGCTGCAGGTCGATGCTTCGGTCAGCCCCGGGAATTCGGGTGGACCCCTCTTCGACCAGTACGGGCAAGTCATTGGCATCGTTTCGGCCAAGAGTTCCGGGAGCGGCGTGGAAGGCATCGGTTTTGCCATTCCCTCGAAAATCGCCCAATATATCATCGATCAGCTGCACGAACACGGATATGTCGTCGGGCGGCCGTGGCTGGGCATCTCCATCCAGGAAGTGGATGAGTCCATGTCGCAGTACTACAACCTGCCCGTCGGCGTCTATGTGGTCACGGTGGAGCCTGGTTCCTGCGCGGAAAAAGCCGGCCTCATCACGGGCGACGTCATCATCGCTTTCGGCGGCGACACGGTGCGGACCCAAGAGGATCTGGTGGGGCGGAAGAACACATGTAAAGCCGGAGATACCGTCGAGGTGAAACTCGTGAGGGCGGGCCAGGAAATGACGCTGGAGGTCACGCTGGACGAGATGCCGCCTGACGAGGAAACCTCCCAGGAATCCCCTGACCTGCCGCCCTGGATGCCCAGGCAGGACGACACGGGCATGTAACCGCCGTAACCGCCGCTTGGGGCATGTAACCGCCGTAACCGCCGCTTGGGGCATGTAACCACCGTAACCGCCACTTGGCATGTAACCACCGTAACCGCCGCTTGGGGTATGTTACCGCCGTAACCGCCGCTTGGCATGTAGTCATTGCTTATTATCGCTCTTCATTTTCTTTCTCTTTTCTTGAAATATAGTCCGACGGGTCAGCCGCTTGAGGGGAGTGGCTGACCCGTCGGATGTCCGCATATTGCCCGCATATTCTTTCCTTTACAAAAATCCGCCAAAGATATATAATATATGCGTAAGCTTTCCTATTTGGCGCTTTGATGAGGGGGATTCCGGGATGTCCGGGAGAAGATGGATAAAACTGATCCTTTTTAATGCGGGGTTGTGCCTCGCGAATATTCTCCTGTTCTCCAACGCCTTCTGGCATCTGGACATCACGGGAGCGAACCCGCTGTCCACCTCCTTCGGCATCATGTCCATCGTGATGAGCGCGGTTTTGTTTTTCTTTGTGAATTATAAGCTACTCCTCCCCCCGCCGCCACCGCCGCCGCCCGCCCTCGACGCCCGACGGATAGAAACGCTGGCCGACTGCGCCGAGGCGCTGGATCGCTTCGCCTTCGGCAACCCGTCTATTTTTACGGATGCCTTGCAGACCGCCGCCCGGCAAATCAAGCGGATGGAAAAGAAAAAAGCCACCGTCCATAGCATCCTGCTGGAACGCTTCACAGACACCGAAATGAGTTATGTCAAGTTTGAAAGCACCGTCTGCGGGTTGGAAGGCGTCATGCAACGCAATATCACCAGTTTGCTGAAGCGGATAAACGCTTTCGACGAAAATGAATATGAGGACATTGCGCGTATCAACGAGTCCCACAGCCGGTTGCATGAGGCGCGCCGATCCATCCTGCGGGATTACTCCTCTTTTGTGACCCGTTGCGTGGAGGATAACGAGGAGATCCTGCTGCGGCTGGACAAACTGATATTAGAGATCTCCAAACTCAGCGACATACACGATGGCGACATAGAATCCATGCCTGCCATGCAAGAGATCGACGCGCTGATAAACGATACAAAATGGTACAAGTAGGACAAGTAGGGAGGGGGGACGCTCCATGAAAGGAAATTCGAAGGCGATCATGATTCTCGTGGCGTTGGCCGGCCTTGTGTTTGGGATAACGCTCCTGGTGATCACGCTGACGCAGAACGCGGGCAAACCCGATTACCAGATATCGGAGGAAAACGCGACAGAAATCATGGACAGGCTTTACCGGCGCATTCAGATCAAAGAATTGCCGCCGGTCAGGGGCAACGCCGAGCTGTCGGAGGTGGATCTCCGGGAGGAGCTGCCCGATATCGATGATAAGTATCCGCCGTTGGTGCGCGCAAACTCCGATGCCTTCATCGAACTGCTGTCCTCGGTCGAGAAAGCGACCGATTCGGCGAACGACCGATGGCTGCTGGATATGGCGGAAGCGTTCAACCGTTCGGGCGCCGTGGTTGGCGGCAAATCTGCGTCTGTACAGCTACGGGGCATAGCCAGCGGTGCCGGCATGGACTACATCCTGTCCGGGAAATTTGTCCCCGATGCGTTCACGCCGTCAAACGAACTCTGGGGCGACTCGCTCGTGGCTTCGGGGATCAAGGCCGTGCTGGCCGAGAAATCACTCACCGGCAATGTGGCGGGCCTCATGCTCAAACGCGAGAAACACGATGAAATCGTTTCGAAATATGGGTCGATCAGCGTAAAAACCATCATCGACGCCGTGACGGCGGGCGAGCTGAACTTCGGTTACACAAACCCCTTCTCCAGCTCGACCGGCGCGAACTTCTTGCTGTCCGCGCTCTATACCATCAGCCCCAACGACCCCTTCTCTTCCGACGCGGCTTCCGCGTTTGGGGCGTTTCAAGCCAATATCCCGTTCGTCGCCTACACGACGCTTCAGATGAAGGAAGCCGCCAAATCCGGCGCGCTCGACGGCTTTGTGTTCTCCGCCCAGCAGCTGACGAGCGCCCCGGAATTCAGGGATTACATTTTTACGCCCTTCGGCGAGCGCGCGGACAACCCTGTTTACGCGATGGGCGATATCTCGGCGGAAGGGCGCGAGATACTGGATCTATTTATCGCGTTTTGCAAGAAGGGCGACTCGCAGGATAGCGCGACCAAGCTCGGTTTCAACCAATACAGTGGCTATATCTGCGAATTGAGCGGCTTTTCCGGCAAAGATCTGGCGACTGCCCAAAAGTTCTACAAGGAAAAGAAAAACTATGGGCGCGATATCATCGCGGTATTTATCGCCGACATCTCCGGCAGTATGGGCGGCGCGCCGATCATGCAACTGAAGCAGTCGCTCCTGAAAGCCTCGACGTATATCGACTCGAACACGCAGATCGGACTGGTGACCTTCTCTGAAAATGTGAATATCGCGCTGCCGATAGCGCCCTTTGACATCAACCAACGCTCCTTGTTTGCGGGGGCAGTCGCGGACATGACGGAAGGCGGGGCGACCGCCATGTTCGATGCGATCGTCGTCGCTTCGAAGATGCTGCAGGACGCGAAAGCCGAAAACCCAAACGCGAAAACGCTTCTGTTCGTCCTGACCGACGGCGAGACCAACGTCGGGGCGACGCTCAATGACACGCGCGCGATGATCTCCGGGCTCAAAACGCCGATCTACACCATCGGCTACAACGAAGGCAGCAGCATCTTGCCCGAGCTGTCTTTGATCAACGAGGCCGCCAGCATCAACGCCGACACCGACGACGTGGTATATCAGTTGCAGTGCCTGTTCAACGCGGAAATGTAAGGGGCGGCACCGCATGAAACGGGCATAACGGGCGTAACAGGCATTGCAGGCGAAACGGGCGCAAACGGCATAACGGGGATAACGGGCATCCGGGTACGTAAATAGTATTGCAATATTTTAATTTTCGAGGTGAGTGATATGGCTTTTTCCATGGAAGTACATGATGAAAACGAAGTCAAAGAGCAAGTGGTAAAACAGGCAGAGGTGGCGCCCGAAGAGGTTGCCAAAATCCATACCCAGGCTGAACAAAACGCGCTGGCCGTCATCGAGGTGGACTTGGATTCGTTGACATCCCGCAAGCATCTGACGACATCCATCGACCAGTTCGGGCTGGAGACCATGCGCAAGACATCCTCCAAAAACGAGCTGCTCAAAGTGTCGGTGGGGCGGCTCTCCCAGACCGGCGGCGAGGGCAGCGACGTTTCCAAGGGGTTGCTGGAGCTCAACCGGGAAATGAAGAACCTCGACCCCAGCGGCATCGACTTCGCCAAGCAGGGCGCCTTCGGCAGGATCCTCAACCCCATCCGATCCTACTTCCAAAAGTACGAGAAGGCCGAAAACGTAATCGCCAGCATCGTCGACTCTTTGGACAAGGGGCAAAAGACCCTGCAAAACGATAACACGACCTTGGCGATCGAACAGCTGGCCCTGCGTGACCTATCCCGCCGGCTCAACCGCGAGATCGAGCTGGCGATGGCCATGGACGCGAAGATCACCGAACAGCTGGAGATCGCCCAGTCCCAGAATATGGATCCCGACAAGATCCGCTTCATCCAGGAGGAGATCCTCTTCCCGTTGCGCCAGCGCACCATGGACATGCAACAGATGGTCGTGGTCAACCACCAGGGCATCATTGCCATGGAGGTCGTGCAGCGCAACAACAAGGAGCTGATACGGGGCGTGGACAGGGCCAAGACCGTGACCGTGACGGCCTTGCGCACCGCCGTCATGGTGGCCAGCGCCCTCTACAACCAGAAGATTGTACTGCAGAAGATTCAGCTTCTCAACGAGACAACCAACAATATGATAGCGGCTACCTCCAAGATGCTCAAAGAACAAGGGACAGAAATCCACAGGCAATCCATCGAGACCGGCATCTCCGCAGACACCCTCAAGGTGGCCTTCCAGGATGTTTTGGATGCTTTGGACGAGATCAGTTCCTTCAAGCAGAAGGCGTTGCCCGCGATGCAAACGACCATTTCCCAATTCCGGGAATTGGCTGACAAGGGCGAAGCGGCCATATTGAACATCGAAAAGGGCAAGGCGTTGAGCGAAGAATAGTGGAAAGAATTACGGAGAGGAGCAGCATATTTTGACAGTGGAACAAAAAGCCCGCGCGCTCGCGCGGTTCGCGGAGATCATAGACAAACAGATGGCGCGGGTGGAGGCCATGGCGTCCGACGTCGCCTTCTTGGATTTTGACAGCCTGCCCACGTTGATCATCGGCGTGTGCGGCGGCGACGGGATCGGCCCGGCGATTACCCACGCGGCGCGGCGTGTGCTGGCGTTCTTGCTGGACGGTGAGGTCCGGGAGGGCACGGTTTGTTTCAAGGAGATCGAGGGGCTCACCATCGAAAACCGCGCAACCTGCGGCGAGGCCATCCCGGCCGACGTGCTCGCAGAGCTCAAAGGTTGCCATGTCATTTTGAAGGGACCCACCACGACGCCCCGCGCCGGGGATCCTTGGCCCAACATCGAAAGTGCCAATGTCGCCATGCGCAAGGAGCTGGACTTGTTCGCCAATGTCCGCCCGGTCAAGGTGCCCAGCCAGGGCATCGACTGGCTGTTCTTCCGGGAAAACACCGAGGGCGCCTATGCGGTGGGCAATATGGGCGTCGATGTTGACGACGATCTAGCCATCGATTTCACCGTGGCCACCACCGGCGGCGCCGATCGCATCGCGCGGCTGGCTTTTGAGACAGCCCGCAAGATGGGGCGCACGCGGGTGACGGCGGTGACCAAGGCCAATGTCATCAAGACCACCGACGGCAAATTCCTGCGCATCGCCCAGCGCATCGCGCAGGAATACCCCGAGATATCCTTTGACGATTGGTACATCGATATCATGACCGCCAAGCTGGTGGACGAAAAACGCCGCCGCGATTTCCAAGTCTTTGTGTTGCCGAACCTCTACGGCGATATCCTGACCGACGAGGCCGCCGAATTCCAAGGTGGCGTCGGCACGGCGGGCAGCGCCAATATTGGCAAGCGATACGCGATGTTCGAAGCGATCCACGGATCGGCGCCCCGCATGGTAACCGAAGGGCGCGAGAAATACGCCGATCCCTGCTCGATGCTCCGCGCCGCCGTGTTGCTGTTGTCCCACACAGGGCGCGTGGACAAGGCCGCGCGTTTGGAGCGGGCCCTCGACCGATGCATGTACGAGGAAAAGAAATACACGATCACCGGGCGAGAAAACGGCGCGACCTGCGAACAATTTGCCGATTATGTGATGGAAGTGTTAAGCGAGTAGAGGCGCGTTATGGCGCGTTATAGCCGCCCCTATCGGGGGGTAATCGGGGGGCCCTCAACGAATTTCGCAAAGTTCGTATGCCAAGCTCCCCAGCCCCATATCCGCCAGCTTTTCCAGCTGAATGTATGGGTTTCTGCCGTGGATTTTTTCCAGCAGATGTTCGCCCGGAGACAGGCAATAGCCGGATGGCAGACCGTTTGGAAGCAAGTTTTCGGTCTTTATGGCGTCAATGCTCGCTTTTTCCACCGAAACGATGTCCCCGGACGAGAGGATCCCGATATCCGGGACAATCGCCGGCGTGGACAGCCCCCAGCAATCGCAAATGAACGTGATGTTTGTCAGGAAATTGATATGGTACACATGAGCCGGATCGAATGTGGCGAGTACCGTTTCTGTGCAAAGCGCCAAACCGGTTTGGAAATCTTCAAAGCAATTGTTGTCCAATTTCAGCGCGCCACTGGGGCAAACCTTGACGCAATGCTGGCAAAGCGTGCAGTCATGGTACATGACTTCGTATTTCCCGCCTACAAAGGAATTGGCGTTGTGGTTGCAACCGGTGATACAGGCGCCGCAATGCGTACAGAGGGCTTCCTCCCACAACAGGCCGCCTTCCAGGCCGTGGATCTGCGTGCGGGTGCGGTCGGTTACGCAACCCATCGCGATATTTTTGCACGCGCCGCCGTAGCCGCATGCGCCATGCCCCTTCACGTGGGAAAGGTTGATTAAGGCGCCGGCGTCGTGGATATACCCCGCGATGTCCACGTTCTCAAACGTTTTGTAGCTCACGCGCTTCTCGTACACATACTTATCCAGCAAGCCGCAGCAGTCCAAGACAGGGCAGCCGAGTAGGTCTTCGGAATAGCCGCGAATCTTTGCCTCCGCGACCGTCTGGTCGGTAATGAAGGGCTTACCGCCACATTTCAGGACCCAATCCACGAGGCTTTTCACAAAGAGCGGCGAGATGGTTGTGTACCCAATCCCGCGCCCCACATGCATTTTGATTGCCACCGATCGCCCCTCCAGCTTGTCCGCCATGCCTGATGCGGCCAGTTGCCGTTCGAATTTACCAGGGAGTGTCCCCGCCGGGTCATAGTCGTGAAAACCGACAGACGAAAATAGAACCTGCGACAAAGCAATTCCTCCTCATATTTTCCGTATAATCCGTTCCTTGTTCGTTCCGCTGTGCGCCGTGGTGCAATGGTTGACTTGCCTTATTATATCAGCACGCCGTGTAGGACGCAAGTGCCACGTACGCCAACAGTGCCACGAACGTCAACAGTGCCACGAGCGTCGCGTGCCACGAACGTCGCGCAATAGCACAGCAATAGCATTCGGCTCTTGACAATCGCCCAGGGAACGATTATAATAAAAAAGGTCGATATACCCCGTGAGGCGCGGTGCTGTGCCCGCCTTCTGCTCTTATAGCTCAGTCGGCAGAGCGCGTCCTTGGTAAGGACGAGGTCACCAGTTCGAATCTGGTTAAGAGCTCCATCAAAACCCGCATGGCTACTGGCTTTGCGGGTTTTCTCATGGGTACTTAGTGTGTAAAAATCGTACCCACTAAGTGCCAAAAGTTAGTGGGTACGGTATCAAAAAACAAGTATGCGCTCCACCGTTCAAGTCATAGGTTGGGTTCATTCTTATTCTTTGTCTTTGTCGGTGTCTTTTTTTCCGTGGCTTTGAGTTCCTTTTTACCGTCCGCAAGCTGTTGTTTTATGCTTGGCTTTCGTACAGGCTGTTGCTTCACTATATCGTCGGCCTGAAACAAGCCGTTGATTTTCGCCATCTGTTCGTGAGCCGTGGAGCCGATAACGTGCGAATAAGTATTGAGGGTTAGCGTTACGTCGGCGTGGCCTAAAACGTCCTGTACCACTTTTGCGGGGACATTGGCCTCTAACATACGGGTTGCGAATGTATGGCGCAGGGCGTGAAAAGTAAATCGCGGTAGTTCTGCCGCGTCCGTTATCTTATCCATTGTTGTACAAACGCGGCGGGGTTCTATGACCGTGCCGACGTTAGAACAGAAAACAAGATTTTGCGGGTTCCACGCTGACCCGGCTTCGGCTTTTTCCGCGTCCTGCCGTTCCATGTGCGCCCGTAAAACGGGTATCATGTTAGGCAGTATTGGCACTTGCCGCCGTCCGCTTTTCGTCTTTGGTTCTGAATAACGTAATGCCGTTATTCCTGTGTCCGGGTCTTTCACGCGGGATATAGAGCCTTTTACGGCAATCTGCTTGTTTTTCCAATCAATACATTCCCATGTGAGAGCCATTATCTCCCCATACGGTATAATAAGACTAAATCCAAACAATCCAGTAATATCAAGGGTTGCGGGGTTGTTGGACAGTCATCTTCCACTATTATACCAATCAAATATGGGGCGAAAATTTACCCGCAAAAATGGTGATGTATCATCACAGCTAAAATTTTTGCCCCAAAAAGGAGGACAAGTATGGGCAGAGTTTTAGCAATCACCAATCGAAAAGGTGGAACAGGCAAGACCATGACGAGCGTGAGTTTAGGGGCATCGCTGGCACGGCAGGGCAAGAAAATCCTGATAATTCGATAGCCAGCACTCCGCAACGGTCAGCCTCGGCGTAGCAGAGCCGGACAAGCTGGCGGTATCATTATCCACCATTATGCAAAGCATCATCATGGAGCAAGAGATAGACCCAATGAAAGGGATTATCTCACACGATGAGGGTATCTCGCTCATGCCCTCAAACAATGGGCTGGCGGGTATGGAAATATCCCTCGCCCCGATAATCGGGCGGGAAA